>ENA-OQHY01000218-OQHY01000218.1-human-gut-metagenome-genome-assembly--contig:-NODE-218-length-33379-cov-5.650517_pt1 | contig 33379 bp, 36 predicted proteins | sample MGYA00242570_ERZ504733 | MGnify/ENA primary metagenome ERZ504733 (study PRJEB26092, sample SAMD00036219) | human gut metagenome | host: Homo sapiens | study: EMG produced TPA metagenomics assembly of... | reverse complement strand
GGAGGCAATGCCGGTAATCCGGCTAAAGACAATCGCAGCCCGTGACATTTACCTGGGCAGACATTCAGCTACTCAGACAGAGGTGGGTTTACAGAAACCCTCCTCAGTGGGCTCCTGACGTGGTTGGTTGGTGGTTGCTTGGTTGGTGCAGCGGAGACCGCTGCACCCCCTATGAGGGTTGCGTGGAGGGTCGCGTAGAGGGCTGCGTGGATATGGCAAGATGCCATATCCGTCCTACGGGTGGCGGACGGAATCTGATTGGGCGGCGGACGGAATCTGATTGGGCGGCGAACGGAATCTGATCGGGTGGCGAACGGAATCTGATCGGGTGGCGGACGCGCAACGATGACAAAACATGTGGTGAAGAGCGACCAAACTGCGCCTGTATCTACAATAAACCGCACTAACACATTCAACAAACTGCGCCTGTATCTGCAACAAACTGCGCCTGCGTATATAATAAATTGCGGAAAGGTACGTTATTAATAAACGTTAAGCACTTTGAGGGCTTAATGCTGACAACAAAACAACGAATAAAACGTACTGAGAAATGATTGATTACATAAAGGGCGAACTGGCAGAACTCACTCCGGCGCAAGCCATTGTTGAGGCTTACGGCGTGGGTTATGCGCTGAATATTTCGCTGAATACATACGAGGCGATACAGGGCAAGCAGAGCGTGAAACTGTTTGTGCACGAGGCACTTGTCACTGGCGGTCGCGACGATAGTTACACATTCTTTGGCTTTGCGTCGAAGCAGGAGCGCGACCTCTACCGTCTGCTCATCACCGTGTCGGGTGTGGGAGCCAACACGGCGCGTATGATTCTCTCGTCGGCATCGCGTCGGAGCTCTGCAATGCCATCTCTACGGGCAACGAGCGCGTGTTGAAGAGTGTGAAGGGCATCGGTTTGAAGACTGCGCAGCGCATCATTGTCGACCTGAAGGACAAGATTCTCTCGTTGGGTATAGCGCAGGAGGTGTCTGCCGGCACGGTTGTCGACAGCACAATACCCGTCGATGTGCGCGACGAGGCGGTGGCTGCGCTCACCATGCTCGGTTTCTCGCCTGCGCCAACGGCTAAGGTGGTTACGGCGATACTCACCGACGATGCTACGCTGCCCGTTGAGCAGGTGGTGAAGTTGGCGTTGAAGCAGATTAAGTAAATAAGTTGGTGGCTGCGTGGCTACGGCAGGGATGCCGTAGCTCCTATAAATAAGCTGATTTTGAATTTCATAAATATTATAAACCGATTTTTTAAGTGTAGGCTGCAGGCGATACGTTCGCTCGGCACGGCTCGCGTGATGGTCGTCATAATGATTATGGCGGCTGTGGCATCGTATGCCATCACGCAGACACCGCAACGACCGCAGCGCAAGCTCTCCGTGCGCAAGACGCGCGACGCGGCTCCGCAGCGCGATGCCAATGCTGATGCTAATGCCGACCGCCCCGACACGCTCGCTATCAAGGCGCAGCCGAAGCTCGAGAACGAGGACTCGATACCCGACTCGCTGCTGCATCCGCGCTGGAAGATACAGCGCACGCTGCCCATAACGCTCGACGACCTCGACCAGAATGCTGCCGACCTGAAGCGTCCCGACAACCTGAAGCAGGACGTGGTGTACAACGACTCGCTCGACCGCTACATCATCGGCTCGAAGATATCCGACTCGTACATCAACGCCCCGTTTATGATGACGCAGGAGGAGTATCGCAAGTGGAGCGAGCGACGCATGATGAACCAGTTCTTCCGCAAGAAGAACGACGAGATATACCAGGCTAAGGGCAAGGAGAAGTTCGACTTCACCGACATGCACTTCGACCTCGGACCGGCTGAGAAGATATTCGGACCGGGCGGTGTGCGCATCAAGACGCAGGGTACTGCCGAGCTGAAGTTCGGTGCCACGATGAAGAGCATCGACAACCCGTCGCTGCCCGTGCGCAACCGCAAGACCACCACGATGGACTTCGACGAGAAGATAAACGTTAGTCTGAACGGTCGTGTGGGCGACAAGGTGAACATGAACCTCAACTACAACACCGATGCTACGTTCGACTTCGACGCGCAGAGCCTCAAGTTGAAGTACGACGGCAAGGAGGACGAGATTGTGAAGCTCATCGAGGCTGGCAACGTGTCGTTCCCCTCCAACTCGTCGCTCGTGCGCGGAGCTTCCTCGCTCTTCGGTCTGCGCACCGACCTACAGTTTGGCAAGCTCAAGCTGCAGCTCGTAGCCTCGCAGAAGAAGTCGTCGTCGAAGTCGGTGTCGTCGAAGGGCGGCAAGCAGTTCACGCCGTTTGAGATAGACGCAGCCAACTACGAAGAGAACCGCCACTTCTTCCTCGCACAGTACTTCCACGACCGCTACGACGAGTCGATGCGCTCGCTGCCCAACCTCACATCGGGCATCACTATCAACCGCGTGGAGGTGTGGGTGACGAACAAGTCGGGCGAACGTCGAACACACGTAACATCATTGCCCTCACCGACTTGGGCGAGAACAACCGCGTGTCGAACAATCTGTGGGGCATCACGGGTCAGCCCGTGCCTGCCAATGCTGCCAACTCGGAGTATGCAGCCATGACATCGCAGTACGCCGCCGCACGCGACATCGACCAGACGTCTACCGTGCTCGACGGAATAGCCGGTTTCGTGGGCGGATCCGACTACGAGAAGCTGGAGCGTGCGCGCCTGCTCAACTCGTCGGAGTACACCGTGAACAAGGCTTTAGGCTACATCTCGCTGAAGACATCGCTGCAGACCGACCAGGTGCTCGCCGTGGCTTACGAGTACACATACGGCGGCGTGACATACCAGGTGGGCGAGTTCGCCTCGGACATCACCGACTCGAACAAAGCACTCTACGTGAAGGCGCTGAAGAACACCAGCAACAACCCACATCAGGGCAACTGGGGCTTGATGATGAAGAACGTGTACTACCTCGCATCGTCGGTGGAGAAGGAGAAGTTCCGCTTGGATGTGAAGTTCCAGAGCGACACCGCCGGTGTCTACCTCACATACATACCCGAGCCACAGGTGAAGAACCAGACACTCATAAAGCTCCTCGGAGCCGACCGACTCGACAACAACAACAAGGCGCACCCCAACGGCTACTTCGACTACGTGGAGGGCTACACCGTGACTAACGGACGTGTGTTCTTCCCCGTTGCCGAACCGTTCGGCAGCTATATGTACGAGACGCTTCTGAAGAACGGCGTGTCGGCAGATAAGGCTGCGAAGTATGCCTTCACCGAGCTTTACGACTCTACGAAAATCGTGCTAAACAGATAGCCGAGAAGGACAAGTATGTGCTTATGGGTCAGTTCCGCGGCACATCGGCTAACGTCATCTCGCTCGGCGCATACAACATTCCGCAAGGCTCTGTAGTGGTTACGGCAGGCGGCGTGACGCTCGCCGAAGGCACCGACTACTCGGTAGACTACTCGGGTGGCGAGGTGACCATCCTCAACCAAAGCATCATTGATGCCGGCACCGCCGTGAACGTGTCGCTCGAAAGTAACACCGACTACGGACAGGAGCGCAAGACGATGTTCGGCATGAACTGGGAGTACGACTTCTCGAAGGACTTCCAGCTCTCGGGTACGTTCCAACACCTCTCCGAACAGGCTCTCACCAACAAGGTGAACATGGGCTCGGAGCCGCTCAACAACACCATCTGGGGCTTGAACATCAACTGGAAGAAGCAGAGCCAGTGGCTTACGAACATGCTCGACAAGCTGCCCTTCCTGCATCTTACGCAGCCTTCGAGCATCTCGTTCTCTGGCGAGTTCGCGCAACTCATAGCCGGACAGAGCAGCGGCACGCAGGACAACGCCTCGTACATCGACGACTTCGAGAACACCAAGAACACCATCGACGTGTCTACACCTACGTCGTGGATAATCTCGTCGGTGCCGTCGATGTTCCCCGAGTCGGGCGACAAGTCTACGCTGCGCTCGGGCTTCAACCGCTCGCGCCTGGCGTGGTACACCATCGACCCGCTCTTCACACGCCGCTCTTCGTCGCTCACACCGAGCCACATCAAGAGCGACCTCGACCAGCTGTCTAACCATTACGTTCGCGAGTTCTATGTGAGCGAGCTGTTCCCAGCCCGCGACCAGAGCGCATACAACGGCAACTCGTCGATGCTCAACATCCTTAACCTCGCTTACTACCCGAACGAGCGCGGTCCGTACAACTTCGACCCCGACCTCAACTACGACGGCACACTCAACAATCCGCAGAAGCGTTGGGGCGGTATGATGCGCAAGCTCGACACCAACGACTTCGAGGCTGCCAACATCGAGTACATCGAGTTCTGGATGCTCGACCCGTTCATCTACACACGCGAGCAGGGCGTGGCAGCCGACTACGGCGGCGACTTCTACATCAACCTCGGCGAGATGAGCGAGGACATTCTGCGCGACGGTAAGAAGTTCTACGAGAGCGGAATGCCCGTAGACGGCTCGCAGAATTTCACCACTACGCAGTGGGGTAAGGTGCCCAACCAGGCTACCGTCGTGTACGCCTTCGCAACGTCGAAGGGCTCGCGTGCGCTGCAGGACGTGGGCTTCAACGGACTCAACGACGAGGAGGAGCAGAAGTGGGAGAGCTATCAGGACTTCCTGCGCGAGGTGCAGGGCAAGGTGAACCCTGCCGTGTGGGACTCAATCTGGGCAGACCCAGCAGGCGACAACTACCACTACTTCCGCGGTTCCGACTACGACAAGATAAAGGCACCCATCCTGCGCCGCTACAAGTACATAAACAACCCGCAGGCAACTCGCCCGACAACGACTCGCGCACCGAGAGCTACGACACATCGTACAAGTCGACACCCGACGTTGAGGATATCAACCAGGACTACACGCTCAACGAGTACGAGAAGTTCTTCCAGTATCGCGTGTCTATCCGCCCCGAAGACCTCGAGGTGGGCAAGAACTACATCGTGGACAAGCGCGAGGACACCCACCAGTTGCGCAACAACAAGACAGAGACAGTCAACTGGTACCAGTTCCGCATCCCACTGCGCGAGTACGAGAAGAAGTTCGGCGCTATCAACGACTTCACATCCATGCGCTTCATGCGTATGTTCCTCACTGGCTTCAAGCATCCTATCGTGCTGCGCTTCGGCACACTCGACCTCGTGCGTGGCGAGTGGCGCGTCTACGAGCAGAACCTCGACAACTCGGCTTCAACATCGGGCAAGCTCGTGGTGAGCGCCGTGAACATCGAGGAGAACAACGACAAACAGCCCGTCAACTATATCCTGCCGCCGGGCATCAAGCGCGGACAGGACCCCACGCAGCCACAGCTCGTTGAGAACAACGAGCAGGCACTCTCGATGAGCGTAACCACGCTCGGCACAGGCGAGGCGAAGGCGGTGTACAAGAACACATCGCTCGACCTCAGACAGTACAAACGCCTGCAGATGTTCGTGCACGCCAATGCTTTCCAGCCCAACCAGACTAACCTTGAGGACGGACAGCTGTCGGTGTTCATTCGTCTCGGCTCCGACTACAAGAGCAACTTCTACGAGTACGAGATACCGCTGAAGCTGACCGAGCCCGGCAAGTACGGACGCTTCTCGATTACCGATGCCCGCGCCGTGTGGCCCGAGGAGAACATGCTCGACATAGCTCTCTCTAAGCTCACTGGCTTGAAAAAGGAACGCAACAAGGCGAAGGCGCACGGACAGGCTTCGTTCAACCGACTCTACTCGGCGTACGACCCCGACCAGCCTAAGAACCGCATCTCGGTGATGGGTAACCCGACGCTGGGCGAGGTGAAGACAATGGTCATCGGTGTGCGCAACAACTCGGGCGAGGTGAAGAGTGGTGAGGTCTGGGTGAACGAACTCCGACTGAAGGAATTCAACAACTCGGGCGGTTGGGCTGCACAGGGCACGCTCAACCTGCAACTCTCCGACCTCGGCACCGTCAACGTGCAGGGCAAATATAGCTCGGCAGGCTTCGGCGGACTGGAGGAGGGCGTGGCACAGCGTTCTACCGACAACTACTCCAACTATACCGTTACGGCAAACGTAGAGCTCGGCAAGTTCTTCCCCGACAAGGCGAAAGTGACGGCACCGCTCTACTACTCGGTGACTAAGGAGAAGACATCGCCAAAGTATAATCCGCTTGACACCGACATGGAGCTCGACGACGCTCTTGAAGCGGCTGGCTCTAAGCACGAGCGCGACTCGATTGAGAGTCTCGCTGTGACGAAGGTGACGCAGACCAACTTCTCGCTGTCGAACGTGCGTGTCGGCATACAGAACAAGCGCCACCCGATGCCTTACGACCCAGCAAACTTCTCGTTCTCGTACAGTCATAGCCACAGCTACACCACGGGTGAGACGACTATCTACGAGCGCGAGGACAACTGGCGCGGTGCATTCAACTATTCGTGGTCGCCGGTGTACAAGGCATGGGAGCCGTTCAAGAAGATAAAGAAACGCTCAAAGTGGCTCGACCTGCCGAAGAAGTTCGGACTGAACTGGCTGCCGCAGAATGTGGCGTTCAACACAGACATCACACGCAACTACTATGAGCTGCAGGAGCGCGACATGGAGTCGACCGAGAACCAGAAGCTGCCGCTCACGTTCTCGTCACAGTTCTTGTGGAACCGCGAGTTCAACCTGCGTTGGGACCTCACGAAGAACTTGCACATGAACTTCCAGAGTGCCACAAACGCAGAGATTGAGGAGCCGTACACACCGGTGAACAAAGACCTCTATCCCGACAGCTATCAGGCATGGAAAGACTCCGTGTGGACATCCATCAAGCATTTGGGCAGACCGCTGAAGTACAACCAATCGTTCCAGGCATCGTATAAGGTGCCTATCAACCTCATTCCGGTGTTCGACTGGCTCACAGCCGACGGCTCGTACAACGCTACATATAACTGGATGCGCGGTTCGGACCTTGAGGACGGCACGTCGCTCGGTAACACTATCGCCAACAACCGACAGATAAACCTCAACAGCCAGTGGAACCTGGAGAAGCTCTACAACCATGTTCCGTTCCTGAAGAAGGTGAACGACCGCTTCAAGAAAGACAACTCGGCTGCCAACCGCAAGAAGGCAGAGGAGGCGCGAAGGAAGAAACGTGAGGAGGCTAAGAAGAAGCGTGAGGAAGACGCAAAGGGTGGCGACCTCAAATCGAAGAAGAAGCCTGCACTGGCAAAAGATCTCAACCCACGCGACCTGCTGAGCAAAAAGAAGAAGGGCTTTGAGAAGGAAATAACGCTCATGCCCGACACTACTATAAAGGTGAACCACGGTAAGCGCACGAAGCGCATCATCGTAAGCGGACGCACGGAGGCAGGCAGAGTGTTCGAACTGAAGTACAAGCGTGTCGACGACAACAATATCTTGATATTGAACAAGGTAGACTCGGCTACGAAGATAAAGGTGTCGGTTCTGGCAAAGGAACCACTTGAAAACCAGAAGTGGTATCGTGCAGCGCAGAGCGTGGCACGTTTGATGATGATGGTGCGCAACGTGAGCATCAGCTATCGCAACCAGTACTCGATGTCGATACCAGCTTCAAGCCGATGGTTGGTAATATGTTCGGACAGGGTTCGGGTTACGGTCCGCTGTCGCCAGGCTTAGACTTTGCGTTCGGCTTCGTGGGCGACTCGTATATAGACAAGGCACGCGAGAACGGCTGGCTGATGGTGGCTGACTCGCTTGCTACGCCGGCTGCTACCAATCAGACCGAAGACCTGCAGCTAAGAGCAACGCTTGAGCGTGCGCAACTTGAAGATTGACCTCACGGCATCGCGTGCCAAGACAACGGCACGCCAGGTGCAGTATATGTATGCCGGCAACCCGACCACCGAGAGCGGTACGTTCACCATGACAACGATGTCGCTGCGCAGTGCGTTCGAGGGCTCGGGCAGCGCAAAGAACGGCTACAAGTCGGCATCGTTTGAACGCTTCTGCAACTCGCTCGAAGGCTTCCGTCAGCGTGTCGAGGCGCGGTATGCCGGTGCGGTATATCCTGCCGGCTCGCCGCTCGCAGGCAAGAAGTTCGACGCTGCCAACGGCGGAGTGAACAAGTACAGCTCCGATGTGATGGTGCCGGCGTTCCTCGCTGCCTACACCAATATGGCTCGCAGATGTCTATCTTCCCGACGTTGGCTCACCTGCTGCCCAACTGGTCGATAAAGTACAGCGGCCTGTCGAAGCTGCCATGGTTCCGCGACGTGTTCAAGAGTGTCAACATCAACCACTCGTACAAGAGCGTGTACGCCGTAGGTCCTACTCGTCGTACAGCACGTTCATGGAGTACATGGGCGGACTCGGCTTCATCACCGATGCAACCACCGGTATGCCGACACCTAACTCTATGTACAACGTGTCGACAGTGAGCATCAACGAGTCGTTCTCGCCACTGCTTGGCGTGGACGTGACGCTGAACAACAATATGACCATAAAGGCGGAGTATCGCAAGACACGCGTGCTGAGTCTGAGTATGACATCGGTACAGGTGAACGAGTCGTCGTCGAACGACTGGGTGATTGGTGCCGGCTACACCATCAACAACTTCCGACTCTTCGGAGGTGGTGGCAGCAACAAGCATCGCCGCGTGAAGTCGAAGAACGCCAACAACAACAACAGTTCGTCGAACCGTTCGCGCTCGACCGGTGGTGTGAACAACGACTTGAGGTTGCGTCTCGACCTGAGTCTGCGCAAGCAGGCGTCGATAAGTCGCGACATCGCCACGATGACCTCGTCGGCTAACAGTGGCAACACGGCGTTTAAGCTCGCGTTCTCTGCCGACTACACAGTGTCGCGACTGCTCACCATGAGCTTCTACTACGACCGACAGACCAACACACCGCTGCTCTCGTCGAGCTCGTATCCGACAACGACACAGGACTTCGGATTGAGCATGAAGTTCTCATTGACAAGATAAACGAATTGAGAGTTGAAAATTTTCAACTCTCAATTTTAATTTGTATCTTTGCAGAAGATAGGCTGCACCTCAGCATAACGAATATTACCCTATAAATATAGCGATGAAAGAATTTAAGGACATAAAGATAGCTGTAGCCGGCACTGGCTATGTCGGACTAAGCATTGCAACACTGCTCGCACAGCACCATCACGTCACAGCCGTTGATGTTGTACCCGAGAAGGTGGAGAAACTGAATAAGCGCATCTCGCCGATACAGGACGAGTACATCGAGAAGTACCTGGCAGAGAAACCGCTCGACCTCGTGGCTACTCTCGACGGCAAGGCTGCGTATAAGGATGCCGACTTCGTGGTGATAGCCGCTCCTACCAACTACGACCCCGTGAAGAACTACTTTGACACGACGCACGTAGAGGAGGTTATCGACCTCGTGCTCGAAGTGAACCCCGACGCAGTGATGGTCATCAAGAGTACAATACCAGTGGGTTACACACGCAACCTTTACTTGAAGTATGCTGCGAAGGGCGTGAAGCACTTAAATCTGCTCTTCTCGCCCGAGTTCCTGCGCGAGAGCAAGGCACTCTACGACAATCTCTATCCGAGCCGCATCATCGTTGGCTACCCGAAGCTGATTGAGGGCGAGGGCTACGCAGAGGAGAACAAGGTTATCAGCACCGTCACCGACGTGGAGCGCATGAAGGAGGCTGCAAAGACCTTCGCTGCATTGCTGCAGGAAGGCGCGCTGAAGGAGAACATCGACACGCTCTTCATGGGCATGAAGGAGCTGAGGCGGTGAAACTCTTCGCCAACACCTATCTGGCACTGCGCGTGAGCTACTTCAACGAGCTCGATACATACGCCGAGATGAAGGGGCTCGACACAAAGGCAATCATCGACGGCGTAGGTCTCGACCCACGCATCGGCACCCACTATAACAACCCATCGTTCGGCTACGGCGGCTACTGTCTGCCGAAGGACACGAAGCAGCTGCTTGCCAACTACGCCGACGTACCAGAGAACCTCATCGAGGCAATAGTAGAGAGCAACCGCACACGCAAGGACTACATCGCCGACGCTGTGCTGCGCAAGGCAGGATGGTACGGCTATAGCGAGAACAACCAGTACGGCGCAGAAGTGAACGCCTGTGTGATAGGCGTGTACCGACTCACCATGAAGTCGAACTCCGACAACTTCCGCCAGTCGGCTATACAGGGCATCATGAAGCGCATCAAGGCGAAGGTGCAGAGGTGATAATCTACGAGCCGACACTCGAAGACGGCACAACATTCTTCGGCAGCCGCGTGGTGAACGACCTCGAAGTGTTTAAGGCGCAGAGCCACGCCATCATCGCCAACCGCTACGACGAGTGTTTGGATGATGTGATGGATAAGGTGTACACACGCGACATCTTCCGCCGCGACTAAATAGGAAAATCCCTACCTGCGAATATGGTTTTTCACTTGCAGGTAGGGATTTCTTTTTATAATTTTGCAAGCGTAAGTAAGACGTATATCGTTCGGCTTACGCTAAACAAAAAGTGAAACATTTAAAATATCGAATATTATGAAACGCTTCAGCTCTTTCCTAACACTCCTGATTATGGCAGCATTGCCATTCACATTCACCAGTTGTGATGATGATTGGTACGATGGTTACGATTGGTACGACAAGCCATACTATGATGCTACAGAGAACGCCATAGCTCTCGCGCAGACGCTCAGCGGCACATGGACCGGAACCATCATCAACGAGTACACCAACGACAACGGCATACGTCAGCAGACACAATGCAGTGCCGACTTCACTTTCGTACAGTATCGCTACGATGCCATCAACGGCACGGGCTACGAGACCGACTACGACGGCACGGGTCGTAAGCAGACGTTGCCTTTCAAGTGGTATGTCGACTATCGCACCGGCAATGTTTATGTAGAGTACACTGAAAGTGGCTACCGCTTCCTGCTCGATGCCAACGGCAACAGCAAGTACTCAGGCTTCTCGCTCGACAACAGTCGCTTCAACGGAGTGATGGAGGGTGTGAACAACGACGAGTTCGTCTTCTTCGATCTCTATCGTGTTCGTGGCTACAGCACACCGCACAAGCTGAAGAGTGCCGACTCTACCGCTACCGTTAGCTTCGGCAAGGGCGAGGGCAAGCAGTTTGAGATAAGCGATGCACCAGTGATGCTGCGCAGAAGATAATATAATAATACAGTTTTTACACTCAATCTTTGTCATCCGCATCGACCGACGCAGACACTCGTAACGGTCGGTGCGGATGCTCGTATCGGTCGGTGCGGATGCTCGTATCGGTCGACGCGGATGCTCGTAACGGTCGGTGCGGATGCTCGTAACGGTCGACGCGGATGCCATGTCTCAGCCTTTTATTGTTCTTTACATTCTGTTCTTCTGACTGTCTCCTGCCCCCGTACCCTTATATTTGCTTCGAGTAGTATTGAACTTGTAGCGTACGGTTAGTGATATCTTGCTTGTCGAGAACTCATCGAAGATAGTTTCCTTCAGTTTGCCGTACTTACCTATAATATGACTGTCGTTCGTGCCGAATACGTCGTTGACATAAAGCTGGAAAGTCAGGCAGTCTTTCATGAAGCCTTTGTATATAGACAAGTCGGTATTGAACATCGGCTTGTAGATGTAATGGTTCTCCTCATATCCCTTTGTGATGTAAGTCATCATAACGGAGAACATCGCCCATTTCGTATCGAATGTGTTGTTGAATCGAAACATCGCCACCGGCTTGTTAAGATACTGTCCGTCTCTTGTCTGCAACTCGAACCATTGCTTCTCGACCATTGCCGACAGCATAGGATGCCAGATGCCGAAGGTGGGCTGCAAGTTGAGCGTAGAAGTCACATTATTGTACGATTTGCCGTTTATCATCCTCATCAATCCGATGGTGGCATTGTCCTTATACATCTCCACCGTCTGATAAATAGGATCGGATACATGTTCATAAGTCAGGTTGAACGTAAGCCATTTGTAGGCAAGGTCGTAACTTATATTTCTTGAAATCTCTGAGACAAGAAACGGGTTACCGGTCTCGTATGTATAGTGATTGCTATACTGCACGCCGCTCCTTAATACCCAGTAGTTAGGTCGGTTGATGTCGCTGCATAGCTCAGCTGCATCTGTACATTGCCGATTGGCATCGAAAGGCTGAGAGACGGAAACCACTCGCCGTAAGCCTTGCTTTGCTCCGCCATATATTTACCATCGTCATAATATTTGAAATCAACATTCTCGTATCGCAATCCTGCTTCCATGTTCAACTTGCCGAAGTCGCGATTATAGGTTACGAACGCAGAAGCCATGCCTTCCTTTATGCGGTCTATTACATTGTCGGCAAGAGTGTTTGGGATTATGGCGTAGTTGGTATTGCGGTTTGTGAACGAATACTCGCCTCCTACCGACAAATCACCACCCAGAAGCGGATAAGAGAGCACCATTTTGGAAGCTATCAGGCGGTTGTATTTTGAAGTGGTACTGCTTACAAGTTGGTTTTGTATTTCCGAGTTTACCTCCTGATAATGCTCATCTATATTGTTTTTATTGTTTCCTTTAGACCAAAACCAATCGGTATTGAAGTCAATACCCAATTTACCAACTTTACCTACATAATAAACATTGCTTGACCAGTTGCTATTCTGCCCAAACTCCGATCTGATAGAAGTGTTGGTCTCCGTCAATACTTCATCTCTCAGCACAGATCCTTCCGTCTTTCCGTCTGTTTGCAGTTTAGGATTGCGCAAGAAACTAATACTTGCTCCCAACGAATTGTTGTCGTCAAACTGATAACTGGCATTCAAGCGAGAACTAAAAGTCTCGGTTTTGTTCTTCCAACGTGTTCTGTCCTGTTGGTTCAATGTCTTGTCGAGATAGGTCATCTGCTGCAAGTCCTTCTCGTCTGGCGACGATTGTTTTGAGCCATAGGCGTAAGCGCCAAGCTCCAATCCGTTTCTGCGATAGTACAAATTCAGACGGGCATATCCTCCCGCGTTCTTTTTCTCGTCGTACGATCCTTCCGTCGTAGCGTCAAATCCGAAACCGTCGCCCCGTATCTTCTTTGTGGTGATACGTATAACAGCTTTCGTGCTTGCAGCATAACGAGCGCCAGGATTGGCGATTACCTCCACCGACTTGATGTTGTCCGAACTCAAACGGTCGAGTTCACTTCTGTCCCTCATCTGCCGTCCGTTGATGTAGATGATAGGCTCGCCACGTCCAAACACCTTGATATTGCCGTTTTGTGCAGACACGTTAGGTATGCGGTCGAGCAGATGCTCCATTGTTCCTGCCTTTTCAAGAACAGACCCAGCAACGGTTGTTGTCATACCGCCATTCTTAAGTATGGTCTTAGGCTGCAACGACTTCACCACCACTTCTCCAAGCACCTTGCTGTCTGCCACCATCTTTATCACACCAGCATTCTCGCCTGTACAATCCTTCCATGCAGTCTTGTATCCTACAGATGTAACCTTTATTATTCCATTGTTGCAAGCCGAATCGATGGCAAAATGTCCATCCTCACCGCTTACAACACCTTTCACGAAAGCAGAATCCTGCCTGTTCAAAAGCACTACATTGGCAAATGCCAAAGGTTCGCCCTTCTCATCAACAATCTTTCCCTTTATATCCTGTGCCATCATCGGTATGATAGCCGAGAAGCATAGAAACGTTATAAGCGTTCTCTTATTCATAGTTTCTATTTTCTATTTTGCTTGGGCAAAAGTAAAAAAAACGCCAGAAGAACAAGCGATTGTATAGAATTTTTTGGAAGAAAAGGGTGGATAATTAGCTCAAGACTTTTTTTAAATGTATTTATGCAGTGTATAGACTGCATGTTTTTTACGATTTATGCAGTGTATGGACTGCATATGAACTGGGCATTAATGAAAATTTGACAGAAATCTCTGCAAAAACTTGGAGCATATAAATAAATATCGTATATTCGTGGCAAAATGGAAATAATATGGCAACAACAAACGATTATATTACCATACTCCGCAAATACCTAAGCGCCAAAGCTGATGCTTATGGAATTACAAAGATAGGAATCTTTGGGTCTGTAGCGAGAAACGAACAGACAGAAGATAGCGATGTTGATGTTTGCGTTGAAATGAAAAGGCCTGATTTATTTACAATGGTTCATATCAAGGAAGAACTGCAAGAACTCTTTGGTAAGCCTGTAGATATAGTACGACTTCGCAATAATATGAATCCTATGCTTTTGAAGCAGATAAAGAGAGATGGAATATATGCATGATGAAGAACTCTTATACTATTCACTCAAACGAATAGCTTCTACTATTGAAAGAATCATCGATAACTCCAAAGCTATTGATGATTCACAATATTATTTGCTTTTTCCTGCAGGTATGGAACGTCTTGAAAGTACATGTATGTTGCTTCTTGCAATAGGGGAAAGTATCAAAGGAATTGATAAAATGACACAAAAGCAACTTCTTTCCAACTACCCGGAAGTAGATTGGAAAGGAGTTATGGGAATACGTGATATTATTGCTCACCACTATTTTGATATAGATGAATCTATTGTGTTCGATGTTGTCAAAAACAAACTCCCAGGAATGTTAGAAACAATAAATAAAATGATAGACGAAATCTAAAAGTGAAAAACAAATTGGATAAAAATCGTCAAGCAAATGGCAATCATCGTTTGCCTTTGCTTGACCGATTTTTATTGTTATAGAACTATAGTGTGATGTCTTTCACGTTGTTCTTTTTATAGTATCCATACAATGCAATGGAGGCTATCATCAGAATTGCTATATAGATACAGTTCTTTAAAGTTACGGTGTCTTTCACGTTTGCTGCAACATAAAAAGGTACTGCAATGAAGAACACTCGAGACAACATATGTGCTATGTTAGAGAAATAAGCCTTCTTGAACATCGTAAGTCTAATTGTCTCATCAATACCTTCGTACTTTTTTATGAAGGCTTGCTCCTTAAGCTCATAATCAAGACTATAGTGTCTGCCTATACCGAACCAAATAAGTGCCCATGCAATGAAGAATGTTGCAGAAATGAAGCCACCTGTTTCTTCGTCCAAAAGACAGCTGAAAGGTGTATCGGTTATGGTTAGGTAAGAACCAAACAAAACAACAAGGAAGATAATCCATACTCCCATGGATACCATTCCGTTCTTAATGTGTCTATCCATATCGTGTCGTTTTAATTGTTATAGGATAAAAGTTATTTACTGAATGCAAATATATAGAAATTAATTTGAAACACAAATAGGTTAGAATGAAATGTTTTGATAAATTTATTGCTGTCCAGTAAAACAAATAGTGTTCAACATTGGGGTAACTAATTGTTTACCGGACAGCAATATAATGGTATTTACTTCTTCATCAGCGATACGGCGAAGCCGCCGCCGCGTGCCTGCTTAACCTTCAGCACGTCGCCCTTCTTCACGGTGCGGTGCAAGATGGTGTAAGCCTTCGGGTTCTTCTCGTAGTCGGCGTTCTTGCCGTCCTGGTAGATGGCGCAGTCGTACTTGGCGCCAGCGTCGAGGAAGTCGAGCTTCACGGTAGTCTGACGGGCGTTGTTGGTCTTTCCGCCCACGAACCAGTTGTCCGTACCCTTCGCCTTGCGAGCCACGGTGATATACTCCGCTGGCTCAGCCTCCAGATACTTTGAATCGTCCCAGTCGCAAGCCACGTCGCGTATGAACTGGAAGGCGTCGTCGTACTTCTCGTAGTGCTCGGGCAGGTCGGCTGCCATCTGCAGCGGCGAGTACATCACGAGGTAAAGTGCGAGCTGTCCGCAGAGCGTGGTGTGCACGTACGACGGGTTGTCGCTCCATTCTTTAAGACGAGTCTCGAAGATGCCAGGTGTGTAGTCCATCGGTCCGCCCTGCAGGCGTGTGAATGGTAGCATGACGGTGTGGTAGGGCACCGAACCGCCGAACGCCTCGTACTCTGTGCCGCGTGCCGACTCGTTGCCTACGAGGTTAGGCATGTGCGGCAGATGCCGGTGGGGCGTGTTGCCTCGTGAGCGTTCACCATGATGTGGTGCTTGGCAGCGGTCTCGATGACGCGCTGGTAGTGGTTGTTCATCAGCTGCGAGTAGTGGTACTCGCCGCGCGGTATGATGTCGCCTACGTAGCCTGTCTTCACAGCATCGTAGCCATACTTGTTCATAAGGTTGAACGCATCCTCAAGGTGTCGCTCGTAGTTGAGTGCCGCAGAAGATGTCTCGTGGTGCATCATCAGACGCACGCCCTTCGAGTGAGCATACTCGTTGAGATATTTGATGTCAAAGTCGGGGTAGGGTGTCACGAAGTCGAACACGTCGAGCTTCTGATGACCGAACCAGTCCTCCCAGCCCTCGTTCCATCCCTCGACGAGCACCTCCTGCAAGCCGTTCTTGGCTGCGAAGTGATGTAGCGCTTCACCTCGGCTGTGGTGGCACCGTGCTTGCCGTTGGTCGGCACTTCGAGTAGTCGGTCTCGCCGAGACGCACCGAAGGCAGGTCGTCGGTGTACGCCCATGTCTTTGTGCCCACAATCATGTTCCACCACACGCCGCAGTATTTCGTTGGGTGAATCCACGATGTGTCCTCAATCTTGCACGGCTCGTTGAGGTTCAGCGTGAGCTTCTTCGAGAGCATGTCGCGTGCGTCGTCGCTCACCAGCACCGTGCGCCACGGCGTGTTGAACGGAGTCTGTATGAAGCCCTTGCGTCCTACGGCGTCGGGCGTGAGCCACGACTCGAACGTGAGCGTCTTCTCGTCGAGGTTGAGGTGCATCGTAGGGTAGTCGAGACACGCTGCCTCGTGTATGTTGATGTAGAGTCCGTCTTTGGTCTTCAGCTGCAGCGATGTCTGCACGCCCGTGTCTGAGAACACCGTCGTAGACGAGTTAGCCTTGTACGACTCGCGATTCTTGCTGATCACCTCGCGTATGCCCGTAAGCGGTGTAATCTGATACTCGTACTCCTGCGTGTCGTAGTCGCCCGGAATCCAGTAGGCGGTGTGGTCGCCGGTCATGGCAAACTGCGTGTGTTCCTCCTTTATCACGAAGTAGTTGAGGTCCTGCTGCTGCGGAAACTCGTAGCGCAAGCCCATGCCGTAGTCGTAGACGCGGAAGCGCAGACGGATGTTGCGGTTGCTCGACGGCTGGTTGAGGCTTACCTCAAGCTCGTTGTAGTTGTTGCGAATGGTCTTTGTCTCGCCCCATACCGGTGTCCATGTCTCGTCGAACGAGGATGTCTTCGATGCTGTTTCCTTGAATCCGTCCATCAGGTCGGTCTCCTCCATGCCCTTCGACGCGTGCTTGTCGCGAGCAAGCTCCAGTCCGAGGTGCGAGGGGTTAATCACCTTCTTGCCCTTGTAGCTCATTTCGTACGTAGGCCGTCCGTTGTCCGTGAGCGAAAAGGTCAGGCTCACGTTGCCGTCGGGCGAAGCGACGGTCTGTGCCGATGCCATGGCAGGCACCAAAGCAAGCACAGCCAAAATGTCTTTCGTTTTCATATCAAAGATGTTTATATTGTTATTCTTTAGGCTTTTATGTGTTGCAAAGTTAAAAATCTTATGGATAATAACGCGGGTGTATACCTATTAATATATGTAATGTGTGTATGAAAACGTTTGCAGTGTGTGGTTTATAAACGAAAAAATCGGGTGTCTCACGACATCCGATTTTCAAAAACAAACTACTTAAAAACTAATCTACTAAAACAAATCAAAATATCTTATATGCGAAATTATGCGTTATTGTTCTTATTACGATGGCAAAATTACGAATAAATACAATTCGTTCCAAATCTTTTTCTACTTTTTTTGCTTGATTTAGAGCAAGAAGTGACGATTTGGAAGAATTGTGTTATTAAATGTAACAAAAGTGTTAGTGTGTAGGCGTGTGTGTAAACGTTTGCTTAGAAACGCGTCATAAATTCCACTACAATCTTGTCTCTTTCCGAGCGATGAGCTATGCCACCGTCGCGATAGAAATACTTCTCGTAGTTGAGACGTATGTCGCTGACGAACGGCTTCTTCAGACTCAGCGTCACGCCGCCGGTCAATCGCGAGCGTTGATAGTCGTTCACGATGAGTTTGCCCTCCGTGTTCGCTTTGCCGTCGGCGTGTCGAGTGCCGTCGCTGTGGTCGCTCATGTAGTCGTAGCGCACGAGCGGCGTGATGTATCTTATCAGTCCCTTCCTCACCTTTATGTCGTAGCTCACGAACGAATTGAAGGCGTGTACGGCTTTGAATGTGTTGTCGGCGTAGTGCTTGTAGAGATATTCCGCCTCTATGTGCCAACCTTCTGATGCCAGTAGGCTCCGGCATCGTACATCATGATGTCCGTAGCGTCTGGCTTTATCTTCTGCGTGCTCAGCGTGAGGTTGAAACCGTGAGGCATGAGCAGCTGCGCCTTAGCCGAGAAGTTGACGTTCTTTGTCCAGAAGTCCTTCTGGTTGGTCAGTCCGGAGCCGTTGAAGAGTCCGGCTTCGAGCACTATCGGGAAGCCTACGTTGAACGTATAGCCCAATGCGGCACCCACGTCGCGCACGTTGCCCACTTGCTTTGCTATGAACGAGCGGTTGGCGAAGTACTGCTGGTGGGGCGAGCGATGGGCATCGATGGTGAACGGCACGCGCATCTGTCCGATGGTGAACTGCATCGTCTGCCAGGGTTTCAGGCGTGTGTAGGCATCAAGCATCTTTATCTTGCCCTCGTCGCAGAGGTCAATCTCTGCCTTATAATATATAATAGGTGAGAGCACTCCGTCGATACTCACGCGAGCGTTGCGCACCTCGAAGCGGTGTTCGCCCTCCTCGGTCTGCAGTTCGTACTTTGAGCGTATTGTTCCGTGGACGTTGATTGAAGTTTTTGCCTCTGCCTTTGCCTTTGCTTCGGGTTCGCTTTTCTGTGCGGTCTGCTGTGCCATTGCTGTTGTGGCAGCAAGACACAGCAGAGCTGTTGTGATGAATGTCTTCATTGTTTGTTCGGTTATTATTTCCGGGTGCAAAGGTCGTCATTCGGTTTTGTCACTACGTGTCAAGGGTGTTACGATGTTGTTACATTTTATTCCTCGCCTCGATAATGTGTAAGCGTAAATTGATATACGCAAACAGAAATTAGTTGTAAGATTTTTGTAGCAAAGTGTTTTGTAAATAAATATATTTGTGTACCTTTGCAATATCAATCGTTGCAAAAACGATTGTTGAAACCATAAATAATGTAACAACTATGAAGAGAAAAACAATTCTGACATCAGCCATTCTCGCTCTGCTTGCAGTGGGTCAGGGTCATGCCGACAACAGTTTTGTCGTGAAAGACTCGAACACGGGCAAAACGCAGTTGGAGGGGAAGCTGAGCACAGTAAGTCGTATCTGCTTCAAGGACGGCAAGATGGAAGTAAGGTTCGCCGACAAAACCACACGCGAACTTGCGTTCACCAACTCTACCGTGCTGTACTTCGAAGGCGAACCGACGAGCGTGACGCAGGTCGTAGGCGGAGCCGAAGGCTTGCAAGTGATGTATCAGGGTGGCTTTGTATCGGCTACCGGACTCACCGGTCCTGCCCATGCAGCCATTTACACCATCAGTGGACAGCGTGCCATGAGCCTCAAGGCTTGGGACGGCACACCGGTCAGCACCGATGCGCTAAGCAGTGGTGTGTATATTCTGAAAGTAAACAACAAGTCAATTAAATTTGTAAAGAAATGAAGAAATTTTTCTCTATAGCGGCACTCGCATTAGCGATGTCAACAGGCGTACAGGCTCAGACCGACGTAGTACCAACCGTATGATTGTCAGCTCGAAAGTTGACAGCAAGGCGTATGCAGTAGAACACGTAGACAGCATCTATTTCGCACGCAAAGAGGGCGAGGTAAAGGCAAACGTAGAATTCATCTCTTATGAGAAGAACGAGGACGAGGGCGACATCGTGTACGTAAAGGTGACACGTACTGACCCAAAAAGTACTTTCAAGATTGACGTTCTGCCTACAAACACCGCAAAGCGGTACGACGATATCACCTTCGCACGCTACTTCGAGCAACAGTCTACTTCTCAGAAACTCGCAGAAGACTTTGAACAGGGCAAGCTCTCCGGCTTCACACGTGAGTTCACAGCCAACACTCCGTACACCGTTGTGACCCTCGCTTACGACGAGTATGGCGTGCCGTGCCAGGTGTCTCGCGCTAACTTCACCACTCCGAAGGTACCTACAGTGGGCACTCCGTCTGTGACATACACTATCGACGAGACCACATCAAACAGCTTCACACTCACCGTCACTCCTAACAAGGACTGCGAGGAGTTCTACTGGTGCATGTTCGAGAAGGGTAAGGCACAGGAGCAGTTTGAGCAGTGGGGACCGATGATGGGCTTTTCCAACATTGAGGCTATGATAAAGCAGTTCAGCGGCAAGCCTTACTCTGATGAGGCTACAAACACATGGAAAGAACTTGCTCCTGCTACCGACTATGAGGTAGCAGTATTGCCTGTTGACGTTGAGGCAACTTCGGCGATCTCGTCTACATCTACGTAACGACAAAGGCGCAGGGTGGCGACGGTGTTGCTCAGGTAGACGTAACCGTAGGTAAGTATGAGAATAGTGGTGGCTCGTATGTGCAGACCGTAACCTTCACACCGAACGACCAGACTCTCCTCTTCCACGACCTTATCTGCCTTAAGAGTGCATACGAGAAGAACGGTGGCGACAAGTGGGCTACCGAATTACTCAAGAATGATGATTCTCAGGATCCGAACTGGAATCAGTATGGGGTAGACAAATATATTTTCGAGGCAACTCCTAATACTGCCTACTACGCTCTTGCTCTCGCAAAGAACGCTAAGGGCGAGTGGGGTCCGCTCACAAAGCACGAGTTTACAACAGGTGCAGCTCCTTCTGGCGTAGCTCCTGCTAAGGTTGTATCGCTCCCGAAGCGCGTAGCTGCGAAGAAAGCAGCCAAGCGCACAGCTGTAGTGCCGGTTAAGCGTAGCCTTCAGCTTGTGAAGTAATACGTTTATACAATAATATTTAGGGGCTGCAGTTGCTTTGACTGCAGCCCCTAAACATATCCGCTATTTGCCGTTTCTCCAATAAATACAGCTCTGCACCGCCCCTCTGGTTAGCAGAAAAGTGAGAAACGCCAACCACAAAGCATGGTTTTGCCACTCGCTGCGTAGCGACAGGTACACACCGAAGAAGACGAGCATAGCCGCAGCCGTTGCTGCGAACATGCCACGTGTGTTTGTTGTACCAATGAAAACACCGTCCCAGATAAATGCCGCCAAACCACAGATGGGTATCAGCACAGCCCACGGCGCATATTCGGCTGAGGCTGCTACGACCTCAATATCGTCAGTGAGCAGCCGTAGAAATCCTGTTCCGCCCACCGCATACACCATTGTGTAAGCTACCGTGAGTGCGAAACCCCAACCAAATAGTCGGCGCACCGTTCGACTGAATTCCACATGGTTGCCTGCTCCGTAATGCTTTCCGCACAACGCTTCACCCGCAAAGGCGAAGCCATCCATCACGTACGAATAGAGCGTGAAGAGCTGCATGAGCAGTGTGTTCACCGCCAAGACCACTGCGCCTGCGCTGCACCTGCCGAGAGAAAGTAGAAGTTGACTGCCACGAGGCACAGCGTGCGTAGGAAGATGTCGCGGTTCACGCTGAAGAAGCGTCGCATTGCCGTGTCCTCCATTATCCTTTGCCACTGCACATGGCGCAAGATGCGCTTGCCATAGGTCGTAGCCCACAGTGTGATACTGACGAGCAGACCAGCATATTGAGCTGCGAGCGTGCCTAATGCGATGCCCTCCACCTTCATGCCGAACGCATACACGAACGTGCAGCTGGCTCCGATGTTCACCACGTTCTGCATTATGGAGATGAACATCGGTAGACGCGTGTTCTGCATACCGATGTACCAGCCCGTCAGACTGTAAAGGCAGAGCATAGCCGGAGCACCCCACACACAAATGCGGAAATAGTGCCACGCCTCGGTGTTAATCTCTGCGGATGCCCCGACAAGAGCGAGAGCGACTGAGCCAAGCGGTTTTTGTAAGATGATGATGAACGCAGCCACCGCCATTGCCACCACTATGGAGCGTGCGAGCGTTGTTGCCACGTCGTTCATGTCGCGTCTGCCGAGTGCCTGCGAGGTCATTCCGCTTGTACCCATGCGCAGAAAACCGAACACCCAGTAGACCACGTTGAATATCATGGAGCCGACAGCCACCGCTCCGATGTACACGGCGTTGCCCAAATGTCCCGACACCGCCATATCGACGAGCCCCAATAGAGGTACGGTGATGTTAGCCACAATCGATGGCAGTGCTATGCTGAGTATGCGTTTGTCAATGTTCTGCATTTTTGTTGTTCTTATTTGGTTGCTTGAAAGTCCGCCACAACTTGTCGCCACGTATTTCGAGCGGCATAGGTATGTTGTCGGTGAAAAGTTGGCCCGTGCCAAGTCCTTGCGGCATGGTTATGCTTTCGCCATAGACATCGGCAGCAAACTGTGCTATTGCGTTCAGTCCTACGTTGCTCTCCAACGCACTTGTTATCCACGAGCCGATGCCGCGCTTGCCAGCGAGTGCTATCCATTCGCGCGAACCGTACATTCCGCCGTGCAGCGACGGCTTCAGTATTATATAATGTGGGTGGATACGGTCGAGCAACTCTTCCTTTTCCGTTTTATCATTCACGCCAATCAGCTCCTCGTCGAGCGCGATAGGTATCGGCGTAGCCTTGCATAGTGCTGCCATCTCCGCCCATTGGTGCTGGCGTATTGGCTGTTCAATGGAGTGGATGTCATATTGCGCAAGCTGTTCGAGACGTTGGAGTGCACAGTCGGCTGTAAATCCGCCGTTGGCATCCACTCTGAGTTCAATCTGTTCTTTTGTGAATGCGCTGCGTATGTGGCGCACAAGGTCGAGTTCGCGGTCGAAGTCGATAGCACCAATCTTCAGCTTTACGCATCTGAATCCGGCACGCATCTTCTCCTCCAGGCGTTGCAGCATCTCGTCGTAGTTGCCCATCCACACCAGTCCGTTGATAGGTATTCCTGTTTCGCCACGTGCGAAGCTGTTGTCGAACAACACGCCCGTTCCACCGCGCTTAAGGTCGAGCAGAGCCGTTTCGAGTCCGAATAGCACAGAGGGGTAGGGGCGCAATGTGTCATAATCGATGCTGCCCTTTGCTTCAACCATGTTGCATAGCTCTTTTAGTCGCTCCTCGTAGTTGGGTGTAGCGTCGCAGCTAAGGTCGGGTAGCGGAGCACATTCGCCCACGCCACGTATGTCGGGATGTGCGTTGTCGGTAGCCGTGACGAACCACGACTGACGTGTGGTGTACACTCCGCGCGATGTGCCGGCAGGTTGCTTGAAGTGGAGCGTGCGCGGGGCGATGCTTATCTTTATGCTCATGTTCTATGATTGTTAGTTTTTTCCGGATATTACTTCGTCCATCTTGATGTCGTGCTCCTCACACTCAATGCTTTCCACGAGTTGGAAATCGAAGCAGATGCCAATCTTGTAGGCACAGCCGAGCTGTGGCAGCAGTCGGTCGTAGTAGCCCTTGCCGCGTCCCATGCGGTTGAGTTGGCGGTCGAAAGCAACGCCAGGGATTACGGCGAGGTCAATCTGTGCATAGTCGCTGAACACTTCGCCCACGGGTTCCATGATGTTGTAAGCACCTTGTTCGAGGCTCTGCGGACCGGTGTAGCAGCGCAGTTCCATTGTTCCCTCGCCTGTTACGCGTGGCAGCAGTACGCGCTTGCCGCTTGCCAGCAGCGCATCGACGAGCGTATGTGTGTACACCTCGTCGGGCAGCGAGTAGTAGAGCATTACGGTGCGAGCATCCTTCAGTCGCTGGTGTGCGAGCAGACGCATAACTACAACAAACGACAGTTCGCTGAGCTGCTGGCTCGTAAACTGTCGTTTGCGGTTCTTTATCTCCTTGCGGAGTTCTGATTTTTTCATATAAACTGAAGTTTGGTTTAGTTGAGAGTTGAGATATGTACTCAACTCTCAACTTTATTTCTTGATACTCGGCTTCTTCGGGAATGCCTCGTTGTTCTTGAACACGCTGAGAGCCTTCTCTATCGTCGGGTCATCGAGATTGATGTATGCCGTCCAAGCTTGGTCGTCCATGATGTTGTATATGATGCGCGAGTTGATGAACTTCTCGAGCAACTTATGCGACTTGCGTATCATCAGATTGCGACGCTTCAGTCCGTTCTTGTCGGCGTATGTCGCGAACTGCTCCACCGTGTTCTGCTGCACGAGATACTTCGACAGCGACATCATATCGACGAAGGTGTTCAGCTTCGGGCGGTTGTTGTCGGTGTAGGTGAAGGCGAACTGCAGTATGAGTCCCGACATGGCAGCCTGCTTGTAGTAGCTTGTCATGCCGAGCGTGTCCTCTGGCACGAAGATGTCGGGCGTAATGCCACCACCGCCGTACACCGTACGTCCGATGCCGGTGTGGTAAGCCGGTCCCTGATGCTTTATGCTATCCTGCGAGAAGAACTCGCCGTGCTCGTATCGTGTCACGATATCGCTCTCGTAGTCCTTGGTGTCGCCCGCGGTGAACGGCTTCTGTATGCAACGACCCGACGGGGTGTAGTAGCGTGCTATGGTGAGGCGTATCATCGAGCCGTCGGGGAAACCGAGCTGCTGCTGTACCAATCCCTTGCCGAACGAGCGTCGTCCGATGATTGTGCCGCGGTCGTTGTCCTGTATGGCTCCGGCGAAGATCTCCGATGCCGATGCCGACCCCTCGTTGATGAGCACGCAGAGTGGCAGTTTCTGATACGAACCGTGGCCGTCTGAACGGAAGTCCTGACGCGGCGACTTGCGTCCCTCCATATACACGATGAGCTTGTTCTTCGGCAGGAACTCGTTAGCCATCTGCACCGCCGAGTTCATGTATCCGCCCGTGTTGTCACGTAAGTCGATAACTAAGCTCTTGAAGTTCTCCTGCGAGAGCTGAGCCAGCGCGATGAGCATTTCTGGATAGGTGGTCTCGCCGAAACTTCTCACCTTGATGTAGCCCGTGTTCTTGTCAAGCATGTATGCAGCTGTGATGCTCTTCTGCGGTATGTCGCCACGAGTGATGGTGAAGTATTTCACCTTCTTTTGTCCGTAGCGCACCACGCCGAGCTTCACCTTCGTGTCTTTCGGACCCTTCAGTCGGCGCATAGCTCCTCGTTGGTCACTATCTTGCCCACGAACGGCTTGCCATCGACACTCACAATCTTGTCGCCGGCGAGTATGCCAGCACGTTGTGCCGGTCCGTTCTTCACCACGTTCTGCACGCGTATGGTGTCCTGTCGTATGGTGAACTCGATGCCTACGCCCGAGAACGAGCCTTTCAAGTCGTCAGCCACCGCCTGCGCATCCTTTGCAGTGATGTACACGGAGTGGGGGTCGAGGTCGGCAAGAATCTGCGGTATGGCAACGTCGACAAGCGAGTCGATGTCTACCTTGTCCACGTACTGGTCGTTGATGATGTGCAGCAAGTTGGACAATCGGTTAGAACCCGAGTTGATGATATTTAGTCGATTGCCAGAGAAATGGTTTGCGTAGAATGTGCCAATGAGTATGCCCACAATCACGCAGAGTGCCATTATCAACGGCATGAACCTATTTTGTTTCTTTGTGTTCATAATCGTCTGGATTGAGATAAGTTACTTCTATATTGGCGCGGCGCAATAAGTCGATGCCGTCGGTAAGGCGGTACTGTTCTGCATATATCACGCGCTTTATGCCAGCCTGAATGATGAGCTTTGCGCACTCGATGCAAGGCGATGCCGTTACGTAGAGTGTTGCGCCTTCGCTGTTGTTGGAGCTGCGTGCCAGTTTGGTTATGGCGTTCGCTTCGGCGTGCAGCACGTAGGTTTAGTGGTGTTCGTCTCGTCCTCGCATACGTTCTCGAACCCACTCGGCGTGCCGTTGTAACCGTCGCTGATGATCATCTTCTCTTTCACCACCAGTGCGCCCACCTTGCGACGTTCGCAGTAGCTGTTCTCCGCCCAGATGCGTGCCATGCGCAGATAGCGCAGGTCGAGGTTGAGCTGCTTGCTCTCGTTTGTTTCGTTTGTTGGCATAATGATATGTTGTTTGTATTTGCTTGTTGCCAGAGGCAGCGTGTGTATCCTTGCTATCTCTTGATGCCGTTGCGTTCGAGCAGGGCATCGATGGTTGGCTCCTGTCCGCGGAAACGTTTGTAGAGCGTCATCGGGTGTTCGGTGCCACCCTTCGAGAGTATGTTGTCGCGGAAGCTCTGTGCCGTCTTCTGGTCGAAGATGCCGTTCTTCTTGAACACGCTGAATGCGTCGGCATCGAGCACCTCTGCCCATTTGTAGCTGTAGTAGCCGGCAGCGTATCCGCCCGCCATGATGTGCGAGAACTGTGTTGTCATGCATGTGTCGGGCAGCTGCTTCGTCACCATAGCCTTCTCCCATGCCTTCTTCTCGAACGGAATGATGTCGGCTGCGAACTCCTCCTTCTGTGTGTAGTAAGCCATATCGAGCAGACCGAAGCTCACCTGGCGCAGACAGGCGTAAGCCGCCATGAAGTTGCGCGAGCGCACGATGCGTTCGATGAGGTCGTCGGGCATCGGTTCGCCCGTCTTGTAGTGGAAGGCGAATGTGCGCAGGAATTCCTTCTCTACCGAGTAGTTCTCCATGAACTGCGAGGGCAGCTCTACGAAGTCCCACCACACGTTGGTGCCGCTGAGACTCTCGAAGCGTGTGTTGGCGAACATGCCGTGCAGCGAGTGGCCGAACTCGTGGAGGAAGGTCTCCACCTCGCCCAAGGTGAGCAGTGCCGGCTTCTCGTCGGTGGGCTTCGTGAGGTTCATCACCACGCTCACGTGCGGACGCACGTGAGCGCCCTTGCGGTCTATCCACTGACCCTGGAACTCGGTCATCCAGGCACCGCCCTGTTTGCCCTTGCGCGGGTGGAAGTCGGCATAGAACACGGCGAGGAACGAGCCGTCCTTGTCGAACACCTCGTAAGCCTTCACGTCGGGATGATACACCTGGATGTCCTTGCTCTCCTTGAAAGTGATGCCGTACAGGCGCGTTGCCAAGCCGAATACGCCGTCTATTACCTTCGACAGTTCGAAGTAGGGGCGCAGCATCTCGGCATCGAGGTTGTACTCACGCATCTGTAGCTTGTGCGAGTAGAAGCTGAAGTCCCACGGTTCCATTACGAAGTCGTCGCCCTCGGTCTGCTTCGCCTCGCGCTCCAGCGCCTTCACCTCCTCAACGGCTGTGGGACGGTATGCGTCGATGAGGTCGTTGAGCAGCTTGTACACGTTCTCGGCGTTGGATGCCATGCGGTGCACGAGCACGTAGTCGGCGTATGTTTCGTAGCCTAACAGCTGCGCTATCTCGCGGCGTAGGTTGATGAGTCGCTTGCATATTTCGAGGTTGTTCTCCGTGTTGTCGTGTGTGCCTCGGTGTTGCGTGCCATATAAAGTTGGCGGCGCAGCTCGCGCTGAGTGGAGTAGGTCATAAAGGGCGAGTAGCTCGGATAGTCGAGTGTGAAGAGCCAGCCCTCCTTACCAACCTCTTTTGCTGCGAGAGCAGCCGCCTCGCGTGCCGTCTCGGGCAGTCCGTCGAGCTGTGCCTCGTCGGTTATGTTCAGCGTGAACGCCTTGTTCTCCTTCAGCAGGTTCTGCGAGAACTGCAGCGAGAGCAGACTTGCCTCCTCCGTGAGGTTGCGCAGGCGCTCCTTGCCCTCGTCGTCGAGCAGCGCACCGCTACGCACGAAGCCGTCATAGCAGTTGTCGAGCAGCATTTGCTCCTCGGCTGTCAGCTCGCGATGGTTCTCGTACACGTACTTGATGCGCTCGAAGAGGCGCTTGTTCAGCTTCACGTCGTTGGCGTGCTTTGTGAGTATTGGACTCATCTTCTGTGCCAGAGCGTCGAGCTCGTCGCAGGTCTCGGCACTGAGCATACACGAGAATACGGTCGACACGCGCGAGAGCAGGTCGTAGTAATTCTCGCCGTTCTCATTGTCGACACGCACGATGGTGTTCTCAAAAGTGGGGGCTTCGGGGTCGTTCACGAGCTTCTCTATCTCCTCGTCGTCGCGGCGTATGCCTCAAGAAAAGCCTCCTCGTAGTCGCCAATCTCGATGCGGTTGAACGGAACGGTGTCGTGTGGGGTGTTATAAGGTTCAAAAAACGGATTCTTGTGTTCCGTTTGTGTTGTGTTATTCTCTAACATACTAAATTCAAAAATGTGTGATATATCACTGCAAATTTACAGAAAATATCACAGATGCGTTCCGTCCTTAGGGTTTTTAACTTATATTATAATCGTGTAGAAGTTAAGCTGTTGTCATCTGCGTCGACCGTTGCGGATGTCTGCGTCGACCGTTGCGGATGTCTGCGTCGACCGATGCGCGCTCCGCATATAACATGTTGAATATTAATAAAAAGCCTAAAAAACGCGCGCGTTCTTTCTTAATGTGCAGAAATAAGTGTAATTTTGTAAGTTGAAAACAATTATTATAATGATAATGAAACGGTTAATATTTATTTTTACAGCATTAATCATGTGTGTTACAAGCATGTCGGCAGCTGGGAAACTGTCGATTAAGGACATCACGAGTGGTAAGTTTGCGGCTAAAACCGTAAATGGTATAAACCCCATTGAAGGCACCGACACCTACGCACGCATCAGCGACGACGGCAAGCGTGTGGAGAGCTACTCGTTCAAGACGGGCAAGAAGATAGCTACACTCTTCGACGTTGACAACACGATGGGGCAGAAGATAAAGACTTCGACGGATATATCCTCTCGCCCGACGGCACACGTATGCTCATACAGACCGAGACGGAGCGCATCTACCGCCGCTCGTTCCGCGCCACATACTACATATACACCATCGCTTCGCACAAGCTGGCACGCCTCTCTGACGGCGACAAACAGCAGGTGCCGGTGTGGTCGTCGGACGGACTGCAGGTGGCATTCGTGCGCGATAATAACATCTTCGTCGTAAAGTTGCTCTACGACAATGCAGAGATTCAGGTGACGAAGGACGGCAAGCGCAACGAAGTGATTAACGGCTTGCCCGACTGGGTGAACGAGGAGGAGTTCGGCTTCAACCGTGCGCTCACCTTCAACGCCGACGGCACGATGATTTGTTGGCTGCGCTACGACGAAAAGCGCGTGAAGACATACTCGTTGCAGATGTACAAGGGAATGGATCCGGAGAAGACGGAGAATGCTCTCTATCCCGGCTATTACGAGTACAAGTACCCGAAGGCTGGCGAGGACAACAGCCTAATGTCGCATGGAGCTACGACATCAAGTCGCACAAGATTTCAAAGTTGCAGGTGCCGCTCGATGCCGACGCTACATGCCACGCATCAAGATGACAAACGACCCAGCGCGTGTGGTGGTCTACACCATGAATCGCCATCAGGACCAGCTCTGTCTCTACAGCGTGAACCCGCGCAGCACCGTGGCGCAGCTCATCGTGAAGGAGTCGGTGCCTAAGTACGTGAAGGAGGAAGCCATGGAGGGCGTGAAGTTCGTAGGTAACAACATACTGCTGCCGAGCGACCGCTCGGGCTACATGAAGCTATACGTGTACAACATGAACGGACAGCTGCTGCGCACCATCGGCGACGGCAACTACGACATAACCGCTGTGTACGGCTACGATGCTAAGACGGGCGATGTTTACTATCAGGCAGCAGCACTCGGAGCAGCCGATCGTCAGGTGTTCGTCACACACAAAAACGGCAAGACAGTGCGCCTTACCAACCAAAAGGGATGGAACTCGGCGCTCTTCTCAGGCGACTACCAGTACTTCATCAACACATGGAGTGACTATAACACACCTTATGTATATACTACTCGCACTCGCAGGGCAAGCTAATCTCTACGCTGCAGGACAACGCAGCGCTGAAAAAAACTCGCCGCCGAGTATGGTTTCTGCAAGCGCGAGCCGTTCGAGTTCACTACCTCAGAGGGTGTGAAACTCAACGGATGGATGCTGAAGCCGCAGAACTTCGACCCGTCGAAGCGCTATCCGGTAATCATGCACCAGTACAGCGGACCGGGCAGCCAGATGGTTAAGGACGATTGGAGCGCAGGCTCTATGGGCTCAGGCGGAGCCTTCGACTCTTACCTTGCGCAGCAGGGCTTCATCTGCGTATGCGTTGACGGACGCGGAACGGGCGGACGCGGCGCAGAGTTCGAGAAGTGCACATATCTGAACATCGGCGACCTCGAGTCGAAAGACCAGGTTGAGGCTGCGCTCTACCTCGGCACACTGCCTTACGTAGACAAGAACCGCATAGGCATCTGGGCTGGAGCTACGGTGGATTTAACACGCTGATGAGTATGTCGGAGGGTCGCGAGGTGTTCCGCGCTGGTGTAGCTATCGCGCCACCTACCAACTGGAAGTTCTACGACTCCGTCTATACCGAGCGATACATGCGCACACCGAAGGAGAACCCCGACGGCTATGCCACCAACCCGATAGAGCGTGCGGCCAAGCTGCACGGTGCGCTGCTCATCTGCCACGGCACTGCCGACGACAATGTGCATCCGCAGAACGCATACGAGTACTCGGAGGCTCTCGTGCAGGCTGACAAGGACTTCCGCGAACTCTACTACACCAACCGCAACCACAGCATCTACGGAGGCAACACACGCAACCACTTGCTCAGACAGGTGGCACAGTTCTTCCAAACCGAATTGAAGTAACAATCAGGTGGTGCAGTTGTCTCCGCTCGGCTTTGCCGCTTGCCATAGCAAGAACTGCACCATCTTTCCCCAAACCGCAAAACAAAATAAACACAATAATAATGAATATTAAACAACTTATTTCCACTGCGGCACTTGCTACTCTCGCATTCGTGCCCAGTCAGACAAATGCCCAACAGGTACCTCTCGGACGAGAGCTATGGGGCAATGTCGTACACAGCAATCGCTGGCAAGACGGCGATAAGGAGTACGGCTTCTATTCGTTCGGCGTATCAAAGTCAATCGACGTGAACGAGATGTTCACCGACGCTAATATGTACGCCAATGCAAGTGGCGCGCTGGTAGGCGACCGCCTCGACGTGATAAAATTCGACCGCTCCATAGGTTCGATGTTGCACTATAAGTATAGTGTTTCAACTGGCGAGTGTGACGACATGACATATCTTACCGATTACTTCTTGTGGGCTACCGAGACAGCCGTGTCGGCAGACGGCAAGGTGTATGGTGCGTTCTTCACTGGAGATGCTGAGAGTGTAGAGCTTGGTATTGCCGACTATGCCAACAACACACGTAGCTCCATCGGCACGCTGAACCGCTATTATGTGGCTATGGGTATCACAAAGGATAACAGACTCTATGGTATCGGCGACAACGGCAACCTCTACAAGATAGATATAAACACCGCAAAGGAAACTCTCGTAGGCTCTACGGGTGTCATCGTGAGCGATGCTACCACACAGTTTAATGTGCAGAGTGGCGAAATCGACCACGAGACAGGCATCTTCTACTGGGCTTGTACAGACGTGAAGGGTAAGTCGGCACTCTACACCGTAGACTTACAACGGGTAAGGCAACAAAGATTGGCGACTTCATGAACAACGAGCAGATAGCGATGCTCTCAATCCCGAAGGAGACAGTGAAGGGCACAGCTCCAGCACTTGCTTCAAACATGAGCCTCGCGTTTGACAAGGCTTCGCTCACGGGTAATGTCAATTTCACTGCGCCTACAACAACATACGCAGGCGGTAAGCTCACCGGCTCGCTCAAATATGTGGTAAGCGTAGACGGCAAGGAGGCAACGAAGCACAGTCAACGCTGGCGAGAAGGTAAGTGCATCGGTAACAACAAAGCGTGGCATCCATTCTATTTCTGTCATCTGCTCTAACTCGGCAGGTAACGGACCGAAGGCATATGTCAACGGCTTCATAGGCGACGACACGCCACTCAAGCCTGCAAACGTGAAGGCTACAGTGAATGTGACAACGGGTAAGGTACAGCTCTCGTGGGATGCTGTAACGAAGGGTATCAACAATGGATATGTAGGCGATATTACATACAACGTAGTGCGCTATCCTGACAAGAAAGCTATCGCAACAGCCACAACTGTTACGTCGCTAAACGACAACCTGCCTAATGGCGATTTCACGGGATACTACTATACTGTGCAGGCTGTGAGCGGAACTCGTAAGAGCGAAGCGGTGAAGTCGAACAGTGTTTCGTTTGGCAAGCCGGTTGAACCACCATATACATTGACTATCACCAACGAAAACTCTGTCAATGTATGCACAATTCTCGACGCAAACAACGACGGTGTTACATGGAAGTATCTGCAGAACGACGGATCGAATCTTCCGGCAATAGAGATTTCTAATGGCGAAGTGACACACGACGACTGGCTTATTCTGCCTGCACTTAGCTTGAAGGCTGGTGTGCTCTACAATCTCACCTATCGTCTCGCAACAATGGGTCAGAACTATCCGGAGTTGCTCGAAGTGAAGTATGGCTCTGAGCTACAGCTGCTGCTATGGTTCACGAGATTGCGGCGAAGAAGGAGTATTCAAATCAGGAATTCTCTACCATTAAGAATGAACTGGTAGTGGATAAGGATCAGGTGGTTTACATCGGTTTCCACTGCGTAAGTAATCCTGAATGGTGCTACCAACTCATACTCAAGGACTTTGCTGTTGTTGGCAACTCGCTGAAGGCTCCGGATGCTGTCACCGAGATATCAACAACCGCAGCTACCGACGGATCGCTCAAGGTGCGCGTTGACTTCACGGCTCCGTCGAAGGCTATCGATGGCAGCAAGCTCGACCCTTATTCTGAACTTGATGTGCGCATCATGCGCGATGGCGAGGAGATACAGTCGATGGCTGCTATTGCGCCAGGTGAGAAGTGTTACTATATCGACAATTTCGCTAAGGAGGATACAACAACTACAGCATCATTGTGAACAATGAGCACGGAGTAGGTCGCGAGAGTAAGTCGGTTGAGGCTTACGTAGGCGAGGACTATCCTGCAAAGGTTGAGAACATAAAGGCTTCTGTTGGCGATAAGGGCATCACACTTTCTTGGGATCCCGTCACTAAGGGTGAGCATGGTGGTGTAATGCCTAATGATCCAATCTCCTATAAAGTTTACCAAATAAACGAGAGTGGCACTGGTGTCGACTTGGATCTGATTGATGAGGTAAAGACAACAACGGTTAATATAGACTATGATGTTAATACCGGCGATCAGGATATGATCAACTATGCTCTCAGTGCTTCTAACTCAATCGGTGAGGGTCCGCGCGCAATGTCGCCAGGCATCATCGTGGGTAAGCCGTACGAGCTGCCGTTCGAGGAGCACTTCAAGGGTGGTGCTCTTGATAACAAGATGTGGTTTATCACAGAGCTGAGCAGCGAGGAGTCGACATTCAGCCTCATGCAGGGCTT
>ENA-OQHY01000216-OQHY01000216.1-human-gut-metagenome-genome-assembly--contig:-NODE-216-length-33508-cov-2.198017_pt1 | contig 33508 bp, 43 predicted proteins | sample MGYA00242570_ERZ504733 | MGnify/ENA primary metagenome ERZ504733 (study PRJEB26092, sample SAMD00036219) | human gut metagenome | host: Homo sapiens | study: EMG produced TPA metagenomics assembly of... | reverse complement strand
AAAAAATATGACTCGCCGGACATGTAACAGCAAAAAACCCTCGTCTGACTTTATATCAAACAAGGGTTTTCTCCTACGTGCGCGAGAAGATTCGAACTCCCGACCTTCTGGTCCGTAGCCAGACGCTCTATCCAGCTGAGCTACGCGCACATATTCATTTTATTGTTTCTGGAGTTTTTGTACCTCAACAACGAAATTAAGTATAGCGCAATGTATTCCATCTGTCAACAACTTTTTCAAACTTTTTTATTATTTTTTACCCGGAAGATTTCTTTCTTCTTTTGTTAAGGCAAAAAAACCCAACTATGATATAATCAATACATGTTTGTAAATAATATTAGGAAACGAGGATTTCTTTATGACAATGACAAAAAAAGTTGCTGTAATCAATGATCTGTCCGGTCTTGGACGATGCTCCCTGACTGCCGCCATCTCTGTATTATCTGCGATGGGCATCCAGACATGTCCACTCCCGACAGCCATCTTAAGTTCTCAAACAGAATATCCAGCTACTACTGCTATGATTTTACCGATAAGATGGATTATTTCCGTCAGGAATGGAAGAAACTCGGCACTTGCTTTTCTGGGATCTACACCGGTTACATTGCCAGTTGTACCTCAGAATTGAAGAGATTTTTCATTTTCTGGATACATTCCAGACACCAGATACTTTTCTTCTTGTTGATCCTGTAATGGGCGATGACGGCATGACCTATGATATGTATACTTCCGAATTCCTGTCTGCCATGAAGGAACTGACTGCACGTGCAGATGTTATCACTCCAAATATTACAGAGTTCTGTCTGCTGACAGATATGGATTACAATACCCTGCAGAACTCCTCTTTGTCCCTGCATCAGCTCATTTCATGCCTCAAAGATGCAAGCCATACATTAACAGCAGAACGTACGAAAAAGATCCTTATCACAGGAATTCGCTTTACTACAGATGATGGAATCCCTAAGATTGGGAATCTCCTGTTAGACGGCTCTTCGCATTTTCTGTCGGCATTTCCCTGCTGCGATGGAAGCTATTCCGGTACCGGCGATCTCTTTGCCTCCTGTATCACAGGTGGACTTGCCCGCGGAACTTCCCTTACAAAAATGATGCAGACTGCCGGATCTTTTCTCGAAAAAGCATTAGCTGATTCCGTAAAAGAACAGGTCCCTGTAAATGAAGGAGTTAACTTCGAAAAATATTTATATCTCTTGCATTAAGAAAAATCACCATATATCCCGATAAAATTTCTCTACTGAAATTTTTCCTTTTGATATATGGTGATTTTCTTTCTATAATGATTCGTATCTTAAATTCATATTTCGTTACATAATTTCTGACAATCTAATCTGTGCTTCCACAGCTTCTGCCAGTAATTTATGATTTTCCGGATAATATCTTGTCGAAAATACATACTCTCCATCATTCACAAATACTTCTACCGATGATCTGTCAGCCAGAATCTTCAGATCCTTCACTTCATCCACTTCCACGTAACGCATGCTTCGTCCTGCAGATACAGAAGTCTTGTCCTGACTTATAAAATGCATCCGGAATCTTCCGTCTGCATAATCCAGGATCAGTTCATTCGACAAGATGACTTTAAAATGGTTTTCTGCAATATTCAAAATCTCCAGTTCATACACCGAATAACCGTCACTGGACAGCATACCTTTTACATCACTTACCAGATGTTTCTTCTCATCCAGTTCGCGAATCGGGCGCTGACAGATCTTTCCATTTTTCTCGAAGATTTCTCTCGGAAATGTAAAGCAGTGCTGCCATCCCGTCTGAATCGTCGGATTTGTATACTCTTCACAGTCCGGCATTCCCATCCAGCTGATGTGAATTCTTCGTCCGTCTTCTGTCTCAAAGCTCTGCGGTGCATAATAATCAAATCCATAATCCCATAAGTGATATTCTGACAGCTTATATTCTCCAAGAATATCTCCTTCTATCTCAAAATATCCGGACTGATATACATTGCAGTCATCCCAGATACCGCCTTCCAGCCCCTGGATCGATGTAGAAAGAAGCTTCTTCGTACCAATCTCAAAGTAATCCGGACACTCCCACATATAACCGAATGGATTTTCCGATTCTATCCGGTTTCTGAATTTCCAGTTTATCTTGTCTTCTGATTCGAATACCAGCACCTGTCCGACGTCTTCATTGGTTCTTGCTCCCTGTACCATATAATAGATATCATTTTCTTTCCATACCTTGGGGTCTCTCACATGACAGGTCAGATCGTCCGGATAATCGGAATTGCTCATCAGTTCTTTTTTTCTGCCAAATGTCTTTCCATCTTCTGTCATAACCAGAACCGTATTGCCCTCACGTCCGGTTCGGATGTAATCATATTCCCCGTCTTCTAATTTGACATTTCCTGTATAGTACAGATACATTTTTTCCATCTTCGATAAATGCGGATCCGGAATATACCCCGTGACAGTCAAACGGCTGATCCGGATAAAGTGCGGTACCTGATATTCCCAGTCAATCATGTTCGTGCTGGTGTAATGTCCCCACATCTTCACGCCGCCTTCCGCATCAAATGGTGAATACTGAAAAAATGCGTGATAGATACCCTGGAACTGGCAGAGTCCATTTGGATCATTCAGCCAGCCGACCGGCGGCATCAAGTGTAGTTTTTCACGAAATTTTCTATCTGATACGGATAACTCTTCTCTGGTTTTCTGGCTTTGTTCTGCTGTCTCTACTAATTTCGCAAGATCTCTTGTTAATGCGTTCATAAATCAATCTTCTCCATCTATAAGCATTATTTTGTAAGTGTCATAACTTTACTTGTTGTTTTAACTTCAGCAGGTTCTGCCTTTGTTACATTTCCAAATTCATCTGTATTTGTCAGAATCATCATGTTGTCGTCTGATATCCTGCATTCTTGATTTCCTCAAGATTTGCTTCTACCAGAATATCTCCTGCATGTACTTTGTCGCCATCAGAAACTTTCTTCGTAAATCCTTTTCCATCCATCTTCACGGTATCGATACGATATGGATCAGGAGCTCACCTCCGGACTCTGTTGTGATACATACAGCATGACCTGTTTCGAAGATATTGGATACTTCTCCGTCACATGGAGCTACAATCTTGCCATCTGCAGGCTCTACCGCAACGGTTGTTCCCAGCATTTCGGATGCAAATGTCTCATCCGCAACCTCAGATAATGAAATCTGTGTTCCATTTACCGGACTTGTCAATGTCTCTTCTGCTTTATTGTTGTCTGCTATTTCGATATTTTCTACTGTCTCTGTTGTTCCAGTTGTCTCTGTCACATCTACCGTTACTGCCTTTGGTTCTGCATCCTTATAGATTACAAATGAGATTGCGAATGCAACACCAACTGCGATCACCATCTCGATCAGATACTGAAGCGGCTGATTCAGGCAGAGCAGGATACCGAAGATACCTGTCACACCGGTTCCCTTAGCTCCGAGATGTACCAGGGATGCATACAAAGCTCCACATCCTCCACCGATACATCCGGCGATAAACGGCTTGAAGAATCTTAAGTTTACACCGAAGATCGCCGGCTCTGTGATTCCCATGAATGCACTGAGTGATGATGGAAGTGCCAGAGATTTGATCTTCTTATCTTTGGATTGATACCTACTGCTAATGCTGCTGCCCCCTGTGCTACGTTTGCTGCACTTGCAAGCGGAAGCCAGTATGTAACACCGTATTTTGCAATCTGTCCGATATCAATTGCTGTATACATCTGGTGGATACCGGTTACTACGGTTGGTGCGTACAGACTTCCCATGATCAGACTTCCTATTCCAAGAGGAAGTGTTAACATCCACTGGATTGCTCCAAGGATTGCATTTTCAGCCCATACAAAGATTGGCCCTACGATTGATAATGTAAGGTAACCTGTTACGAATACGCTGACCAGAGGAGTCACGAATAAGTCGAGCACTTCCGGAACAATCTTATGTAACTTCTTCTCGATCACTGCCAGGATCCATACAGCGATGATAACCGGAATGACATGTCCCTGATATCCGACCATGTCAATCTTGAACAGTCCGAAGAATACGCTCTGTGTCTGCTGTACCCCTTCGGTTGCTACCGTATAAGCGTTCTGCAGTGACGGATGGATCATGATCATACCGATAACTGCACCAAGATATTGGTTAGCACCAAACGCTTTCGCTGCTGAGAATGCAATCAGGATCTGCAGAAATGTATATGCAATATTGCTGAACAGATTCGCAAATACATAAATGGAACTGTGTGTATTAATCTGAAGGAATCCGTTGCTGTTCATAAAATCAAGTGAGTTCATGATTCCCATTAAGAAACCGCTGGCTACGATGGCCGGAATGATTGGTACAAAGATATCACCAAGAAGCTTGATCGCACGCATGAACCAGTTCTGCTTCTCTGCGGCTGCCTCTTTCGCCTCTGCTTTTGAGCTTGCCGTGATACCTGCAATGTCGATGAACTCGGCAAATACTTTATTTACTGTACCTGTTCCAAGGATAATCTGAAGCTGTCCCGATGCCTCGAAGACCCCTTTTACCCCGTCAATATTTTCAAGTGCTTCTTTACTTACTTTCTTATTGTCTGCAATGACAAGACGCAGTCTCGTTGCACAATGTGCTGCAGATGCAATGTTCTTACTTCCACCGACATGATCCAGGATATCCTGTGCGGCCTTTCTGTAATCCATAATAACTCTCCTTCCCTGTTCTATATGTAATCGTTTTCATATTTTGTAATTTTATAATAAGAAAAAAAATGCCATTTGTAAAGATGGCATTTTTACTGATATTTCATATTCATTTTTGTGCGCATTGCACGAATTTAGTTGTTTTTGACCGATTTCGAATTTATTTACACGTATTATACACTGATTTTCTACTCCGGCAACTCTTATTCTTCTATATTTTCTTCCGGATCATCAATTTCAGCAAGCCGAAATCCAAGTTTGATCTCCATCGGAATATTTTCGCCCCGTTCTATCACATCCAACAAGAGTTCTGCACCCCTGATACCACTGGTTTAAACCGAAATGTACAGTTGGAATTCCACCGGTTACTGCCTTTAAAAGCTGATTATCACCAAATCCCGTAACCTGGATTGCTGTATTTTCCAATATATAACGGAATCTGGAACCCGTATCTTCCACATTCTTCGGTATCTGACTTCCTACATAAGTATGAATTGCTTCAATTGCTCCGGCCGCAATCGTATCTGTGGCGCACGATATGATATCGATATCATTCTTTTCATTCAACAATTCCAGAACTTTCTCGTATCCGGACTCTGTAGTGAACTCCGCCACCTTATAATATCCGTCTTTTAATTCCCGTCCCGACCTTTTCAGACCTTCCCGGAATCCATCTTCTCTTGCTGCTCCGGCTGCCTTGTCTTCTCTTGAAACTCCGATATACGCGATCTCTTTTCTGCTCTTCGCCGCAACCGCACGTCCCATGGCCTCTCCTGCACCGTAATCATCATGATAAATGCAATTTGCAAACTTTGTATGTTGTCCGATCACGACAACAGGAACCTTGGATTCTTTCAGAAATCTTCTGTGCTCTGCTGTAATCATCGTACCCACAAGAATAATCCCGTCTACCGGATAATTCTCAAACAGACGCATATATTCTATTTCCTTCGCCGGTGTATTATCTGTTCCTGCAAGCAGCATCTGGTAATTTCTCTCTGAAAGAACTTTTTCTACCCCTGCTGTAACCCGGCTGATGGATTCGGAATTAATCTTTGGCACGACCACTCCGATCAGGCAGGCTTTCTTTGTCCGAAGCATACGCGCCTGCGCCGACGGCTGATATCCCGTCTCTTCGATCACTTTTTTAATCTGTTCTTTCTTCTCGTCACTTACATATCCACCATTCAGATATCTTGATACTGCTGCGCTGGATACCCCTGCTAGTTTGGCAATTTCTTTGATCGTCATATAACGTTTACTCCCTCTGTTATAATGTACTTCCATTCTCTTTAATTATTTTCTGATACCAGTAAGCGGAATCTTTTAAGATCCTCTTCTGTGTCGGTTCCCAGTTGTTGCTGCTCCCCATACAAAATCTTTTCTAAAACCCATGCTTATTCTCCCTGTTTTCATTACACTGTAATTGTATTATACCGCAAAAATTCATACTGTGCATTATAAGTGAGGCCGGAGATTTCAAAAACCTCCGGCCTCACTTATGTTACATTGATATATTAACTTTCAAACTGGCTGTGATACAGTTTATGGTAAAATTCACCTTTTTTCAGCAGTTCTTCATGATTGCCCTGCTCGATGATCTTACCGTCTTTCATAACTAAGATTAACGAAGCATTCCGTATCGTGGAAAGTCTGTGTGCCACGATAAAGCTTGTTCTGCCTTTCATCAGTTTATCAAATGCTTCCTGTACCTGCAGTTCGGTACGGGTATCAATACTTGATGTCGCCTCGTCTAAGATCAGCATCGGCGGCAGACAGAGCATGACTCTTGTGATACACAGAAGCTGTTTCTGTCCCTGGCTGATGCTGTCTTCATGGAGCACCGTGTCCAGCCCTTTCGGAAGTCTGCGGATGAATTCCCAGCTTCTTGCTTCTTTCGCCGCACAGATAATCTCTTCATCAGTTGCATCCGGCTTTCCAAAACAGATGTTGTCTCTCACGGTTCCGCTCTTGATCCAGGTATCCTGCAGTACCATGCCAAAGCTGCTTCTGAGCGCATGTCTGGATACTTCCCGGATGTCTTTTCCATCCACCAGGATTTTCCTTCATCTACGTCATAGAAACGCATCAGCAGATTAATAAATGTCGTCTTACCGCATCCGGTCGGACCAACGATTGCGATACGCATACCTGGTTTTACATCCAGATTGAAATTCTTAATCAGTTCTTTTTCTTTATCATAACTGAATGCCACATCACCAATTGTAACATTGCCATCGACTGTAGCAAATACTCCTTCTGCATCCGGTGTCTCTTCTTTCTGCTCCAACAGGTCAAAGATACGGTCCGCACATGCCAGCGCATTCTGCATCTCTGTAATTACCGAACTGATATCATTAAACGGCTTCATATACTGGTTCGCATAGGATAACAGTACAGAAAGTCTCCAACCGTCAGCGTTCCGCCCGGTATCAGAAAAGCTCCGAGTAGTGCTACTCCGGCGTAAATGATATTGTTGACAAATCGTGTAGATGGGTTCGTTAAACTGCTGTAAAATACCGCTTTCTGGCTGTATGTCTGCAGTTCTTTATTGATCTCATCAAATCTTCTGGATGATTCTTTCTCGTAACCGAATGCTTTGACTACCTTCTGTCCGCCGATCATTTCTTCGATCAGTGCAGTCTGGCGTCCTCGGGTCTCGCTCTGCTTCCGGAACATCGTATAAGATCTGGAAGAAATGAATTTCGCTACTACGAAACTAAATGGTGTCAGAACGATCACTAAAAGCGTTACCCACACATTCTTGGAGAACATGAAGATCAGCGTCACAACGATCGTCACAATTCCGGAAAACAGCTGTGTAAATCCAAGCAGCAAACCATCGGATAAGATATCTGTATCTGCAATGACACGGCTTACGATATCTCCGGTACTATGCTGATCCAGATAAGATAACGGCAATACCTGGATGTGGCGGATCGCCTGTGAACGGATATCCTGTACGATCCGGTAAGTCATACGGTTGTTCAACAGATTCATGAACCAGGTAGCAAGTGCCGATATCACGATGAATACCAGAATCTGTCTCAGATAATACCACATCATATCAAAGTTCACCTGATGTGCTGCTACCACTTCATCGATCGCATCTCCGAATAAGACCGGCACATACAACTGCAATACTACAGAGATCGCAGCAAAGATGACACTGAATCCAAGGAAAATCTTATATTTCCCTATGAGCTTTAATAATTTCTTCATTACTCTGCCGCTCCTTTCTCTGTCTTCTCAGAAGTCTTCATTACAACCGGACGTTCTTCCGGGAACTGTGAATAATAGATTTCCTGATAGGTCTCACAAGTTTCCATCAGTTCTTCGTGTGTTCCCTGTCCTGCCAGTTCACCGTCGTCCATAACTAGGATCTTGTCCGCCTGCCGGATGCCGGAAATTCTCTGGGATACCAGGAATGTTGTCACATTGCCTTCCAGTTCACCGATTGCTTTACGAAGCGCTGCGTCTGTCGCAAAATCCAGTGCACTTAAACTGTCATCCAGTATCAGGATATCCGGCTTGCTGACCAGTGCACGCGCGATCGTAAGACGCTGTTTCTGTCCTCCGGACAGGTTGCGTCCGTTCTGTTCCACTTCAAAATCAAGCTTTCCAGCTTAGCTTCTACAACATCTTTTGCCTGAGCGATTGTGATCGCTTTCCACAGATCTTCATCTGAAGCCTGATCATTGCCCCACTTTAGATTATCACGGATACTTCCTTTGAACAGGATGGAACGCTGCTGAACCACGCCTATCTCACTGCAAAGTTCTCCCTGCGGATAATCCTTTGCATTGACGCCATTTACCTTTACTATACCTTCCTGTGGATCATAGAATCTCGGAATCAGGCTGACCAGTGTACTCTTACCACTTCCGGTTCCGCCGATGATTCCAATCGTCTGTCCTTTCTTCGCCCGGAAGGTGATGTCTGATAAGCTGGATGCTCCGGCACCTTCGTATGTGAAGGTGAGTGGTTGAACTCAACTGCCATATTATCATCAACTTTATCATTTCCAGCCACTGCTTTGTATTCCATACTGGACTTCACATCCAGGATACCAGCCACACGGTCTGCACACGCCATTGATTTATTCAACGTAATGATCAGAGAGGCTAATTTGATCAGCTCTACAATAATCTGTGCCATATAGTTATACAGTGCTACCACCTGCCCCTGTTGCAGATTCCCGATATTCACCTGCACTCCGGCACGTGCGATCAGTAACACAGTTGCCACGTTGATCAGTACATACGTAAGTGGATTCAGAAGAGCGGAAATTCTTCCTACGAATTCATTCAGTCTCGTAAGCTCACGGTTTCCTTCTTCGAATTCCTCCACCGACTGTTCTTCCCTGCAGAACGCACGGATGACACGGACACCTGTCAGATTCTCTCTTGTAAGTCCTGTCACACGGTCCAGTCCTGCCTGTACTTTCTTGAACAGCGGAATACTGATCAGCATAATGGAAAATACAACTACAAACAGGATCGGCACTGTTACGACAAAGATCAGTGCACAACGCACATTGATGGTAAATGCCATCACCATCGCACCGATCACGACAAACGGGCTTCTCAGCAACAGACGCAGTCCCATATTAATTCCATTCTGCACCTGGTTCACATCGTCTGTCAGTCTTGTGATCAGCGTATCCGTTCCGAGCGTATCCAGTTCTGTAAATGACAGTCTCTGGATATGATCGAACATTGCCTGTCTGACACTGGTCGCAAATCCGACACTTGCCTTTGCAGCAAAGAACTGTGCGGTAAAGCTGCACAACAGTCCGACTGCTGCCATAAGCAGTAATACGAAGAACATTTCCACAATATATCCACGGTCATTCTTCGCAACGCCCACATCAATGATCTGAGCTACCACAACCGGAACCATAAGATCGAATACCACTTCCAGCAATTTAAAAAGCGGTGCCAGGATACTTTCCCTGCGGTATGGTCTCAGAAATTTCTCAAGACGCTTCATTTCTTTCACTCCATTCCTTTATTTTCTTGTCTCTTCTTATTATTAATGTCCTTGACTGTTTTATTATAGTCCGTTATCATTGATATGAATAATATTGTTTTTATAGCTTTGCAATACAAAAAATATATAAGGAAGGTGATCCAACATGGAACTCAGACAGTTAGAATATTTCCGCGAGATTGCATCCACCGGCAGCATCAACGAAGCTGCAAGACACTTAAATATGTCCCAGCCGCCGCTCAGCTATCAGATCCGCCAGCTGGAAAATGAATTAAATGTAAAACTTTTCGACCGCACCAGCAAGGGTGTTACCCTGACTGAAGCCGGCAAGCTTCTCTACGACCGCTCCGGTAACCTGCTGGAATACGCCCGATCTACCGAACTGGAAGTCTCAAAAACCGGTAAAAAACGTATCTTACGTATCGGCCTGACTCCAACAACGGTAGATACCATCATGCCTTATATTTCCCAGTTTTCGAAAAAAAATCCCGACGTGAACTTTGAAGTCCACGACGGGATCACTTATTCGCTTTATCAGTATCTTCTGGACGGGATCATCGATATCTCCGTTGCCAGAACACCACTGCGTCTTGACGAGGTGTCTTATATGGAATTGTGTTCTGAGCCGATGATCGCGGTATCTGCGCCAGAAAATACTGCCCCTTCCTTAAAACTCGCTGATCTTCTACACAGACCATTAATCTTATACCGAAGATACGAAGAACTCATCATGAATACCTTTCATGCCCAGAATATGAATCCGGACATCTTCTGTGTCTGCGACGATCCGAGAGGTGCAATGCTCTGGGCAAAGGAAAATCTTGCGACTGCCATCTTTCCACAGTCCATGGCAAGCTTGTGTGATGGCCTTTGTATACAAGAATTGGATGAGCCGGATCTTGTAACTAAGATACTTCTGATCTGGGCAAAGGGTAAGAAGCCGGTGCCGCTTGTACAGGAGTTTCTGAATGTGTGTGGAGAGCGTTAACGCATTAGAGCTTACGGCTCACCCACCATATACCAATTATAAGATATACCGCCATCATTCCCAATATGGCAGATGTTGCAACCAGTTGATTCATATTTTCCAAAGCAATTACTAACAACAGAAGTACAATTTCGCCACACCAATAGGACCAGATACATTTCCTTTTTCCGTAATCAGTAATCCAAGTTTTGGAATCCACGATCCAGAGTAAATTGATGAATATTCCAAAACCAATAGATACAATTAGTGACGTAACCGCTTCTGCTGACATATTTGTCATTCCATTTTTTACAAACGCAATACATAACACCAGCAAATCATATAGTAATAGCAATATAGCATTTCTTTTTAACGCTTTCATTTTTTTATGAATGTTCACTTTTTTCTCCTCCTCGTTATCCTAAAAATAATCCTGGATATTACAAAGACTGTCACTAGGCCTATATACACTCTAACTATCAGGAGTAAATCCTGTTGTATCTCAGGATACTTATTTCCTAACCACATTACAATGAAAAGCAACATCATTCCCCAAGAAACTAATGCGATTCCTACTATATTATCTAATTTTTTCATACGTTCACCTGTTTACTATATTGCCTTAACGCTTCTGTTGCTTTTTGGTAATCCTTATTTCCCACAAAAATATAATACTTTTTTCCTTCATTTTCTCTAAATCCAAAATCTCCTGATCCTGTTATAAATAGCAATGTTACAAATTTAAACATATTATTTTTGTTTCTAACATCTATCCGATATGTTATTTTTTGTGATGATAAAATTGTTTTTATGTTTTCGCATTCCACAGGATTGCTCGTTTTTGCCAGTAATTTCATTTTGTCATCATTCCCTTTCTTTACTATTCATGCTCTTCTATTTTCCCATCCTTAATATAAATGATTCTTGTCCCATATTTCGCCAGTGACAAATCATGCGTCACCATTATAATTGTCATTCCTTCCTTATTCAGACGAGATAAAATCTCCATAACCATTCTAGAATTGTCACTATCCAGATTTCCAGTCGGTTCATCCGCCAAGAGAATCTGCGGTCTATTGGAAATTGCACGCATAATAGAAACTCTCTGTTGTTCTCCACCAGACAACTGCGCCGGATACTTTTTTTCTAAACCTTTCATATGGAATTCATCCAATAATTCCTGTGCTCTTGCAGTTTCTATTCTTTTAGACATTCCTGCATATCCAAGTGGGACAGCAATATTTTCCAAAACATTCATTTCCTGAACATAAATGATACGCCTGAAAACAAATCCAATTTTCCGGTTTCTGATTTCTGCCATTTTTTTATCATTCAAATTTTTAATAGATATCCCATCCAATGTGTATTCCCCTTCGGTTGCATAATCTAATACCCCCACAATATTTAACAATGTTGATTTTCCACTTCCTGAGCTCCCATAAATACAAACAAATTCTCCCGGATGAATCATCAAATCTACACCTTTCAACACATTGGTTTCTATATTTTTTCCATAATATGTTTTTTTTATATCTTTTAGTACAATCATTTTCTTTTTCTAATCCCCATTTAAAAGCTCAATCACTTTTCTTTGTTTTATTTTTATATAACTCTTTCCAGACACAATAATAGTTATTAACAAATAAACACTTATACTTGCAATGAATGACACGATACTCCCTTCTACTTTTATATAACCGATCATAATTCCCATATCAACAAAGTATGTAACTATGTAGCCAATACCTATTCCTATGAACATTCCTATCCCATTCAATAAAGCAACCTCTGCAAACATTTCATAAAATACCGTCCTATAATCCGCTCCACACGCAAGACTAATCCCGTATGCTTTTTTTCTATGGTTAAATAATAATTCGAAAATTGATATCATCCCTCCCAAAAAAGCTATTAAAAATAAAATACCAGCCTGCATGATTACCCGTATCGATTGCTTCACTTTATATCCATTATTCTTTAAGTCTATTTCCGGAGATAGATACGGTAAGAATATACTTCTCCATGCATTTTATTTAAATACTCTTCTATATTCTTTAACATCTGATCTTTATTTTCTAATTCCTTAGAATTCCATTCCATATGAATGTATGCCGGTTCTATTTTTTGTTCTATCTGTTCCATATATTCAACAGGAACAATTACACAATTCTTCAGTTCTATATTCTCCACTTCTGTCTTCCATGATTGCTCATTTATCCGTGTCGGCATTTTCCTTGGAACCATTTCAGAAATCGTAAATATATCTTCGATACTTTCTTTATTGCTTCCCCAATAGCAATAGCCTTTCTTTAATCCTAATTTATCATAATCCGCTAAAATCATTGTAAACTCATAATTTTTATCATTTGCTACGTAAAATTCTGGTAAGGCAATATAGAAAAAGGTTTTCCCACTCGATATTTTCTGTATCTTTTCATAATCTTGAATCGTCAACGCTACTGTCTCTGATAACATTTTTTCATTAAATCCAGATATCTCAAGACATAAATCTCGACTTTGGTTTGCTCTTCTTCTTTCTTCCTTTACTAGTGAAGAATACATATTCATTGCATATACCAACACACTCATTCCTAATATCATCTCAATAATCATCAATATTGAGATCCATTTATTCCATTTTAACCGTTGCCATGCTCTTCTTATAATATAGCTCACTCTGTCTCCTTCATTTTCAACATTAATGCAATTGGATATAGCTTTATTTTCTTTATCGAACATCTTGCTAATATTCCACAGGTTAACAACGATATCGTAATCATTTCCACAATAATCACTCCATCCACCACGATAACATTATCTAATTGAAGCATTCTGGCCAGTGGATTCATCGTAACAATTACTAACAGCACTGCAATACCTGTAATCCAAAAAAGTTTCCAAAAGTGCCTCTATCCGCATCTCTTTCCTGGAAGCTCCCAGTGCCAATTTGATTCCTACCGTTCCCTGCTCTTCGTCCCTCTTTTCTATAAGTACGATAGATTCATTTAATGCAAAAAAGTGAGTGCAACCATTGCAATAAGTCCCCGGACAATTCTCCATTGTTTTTTTGTTGTCAATGCATTTTTATATAATTCCATTCCTGTAGTTGTTGATATAAGCTCCGATTTCGGATCATTTTTTTCAATGATCTTTGTTCCCTTATCTGCAATTTTTTCTAAATTATTACTTTCTCCCCAAAAAGTTCCTGTAAATTGTATCTTTTCTTTGTTCTGATATATATCCTTCATTGTCTGATACGGGATTACAATTCCCGAATATATGCTGCTGTTCAATATACCTACAATCTTACACTTTTTATCTCGGATTAAAATACCATCTCCAACTTTATAAGAATATGTTTTAGCACATTGACCATCAACCAAGCATACTGCTGCACCAGTCTTCATTTCCCTTTTATTGAACATCCTTCCATTAATATCAGGCATTGGATAAGCATATTTTTCATCTATTCCTATTATAGAAACATATTTATCCCCCCATTGTTTAAAATTCTCTTCTTTATATGCTTTTATCGAATACTCCATTCCTTCTGGAAAAAGAATATCAAATTTTTCACTAAACCAATCAATCTGCACCGAACTATTCATTTTTTTAAATGTCGTAAAATAGAATACTCTGTCTACCGATCTTATATTAGCCAAACAGAATGCTGGAAGCAAAAGACCTACATAAAACGAAAGAATATATAAGAAGTATCTTTTCTTTTGGTATTTGATTTTTATCCAGGTTTGATACCCTATATATAAGTACCGTTTCATACATTTCCCCTTACTTTTTATAAATTCGGTATATTTTTTTTGCTTTCGGCATAACTATAAAGTACTCTCCCTGATTGTTTTCATCTATTTGCGGATTTTCTTCATTTTCCAGTCCTGAAATGATTGCAAGAGTTTCCTTATACTCCCCATTCCATCCCAATGAATATACCGATGCTCCCGATCCAGAAATACATATTATTTTCTTGTCTTCAATCAGAAAATCAGTTATCCCAAATCCATATGGTAATTCAGATACCTTTTTTAACTTGTTCCCACTAACAGACAAAAGCCACTCAGGTGCTGTGGTGACCGCTCCAAAGCTATCATTTTTCTTATCATAAAACCGTACCATGGAATTTATTCCATATATTTCTGATTGATAACTTGCAATTGATCCGATAAAATTTGCTCCTATTTCTTCTTCATCTCCATTGCTATATTTATCTATTACCGCCTCTTTTAATGACATTCCCGTAACGTATATTCCCTCTTCGTTTACTGCCATTTTTTGTGGAACATAATCTGGATCATTTATTTTTTTGTTTATCAAATCTACTTTATCTACATAATTTAACTGCTCATCAAATATCTGAACTCTATTATTTCCTTGATCAAGAACATATATTTCATGATTATATTCTTTAATTGCACCTGGAGATAAAAACTCCCCTTCTCCATTACCAGTCTTTCCAATTTTTTTAATTAGATTTCCAGAATAATCCATTTGTATAATAGCATCACTTGCTTTATCCGAAATCATTATCGAATCTTCCAGGCATATGATTCCATTTGGTTCATCCACATTTTCCAATTCTTCTACACTGTATCCCGCGTCGATATCTTCAAGAGACGCTAAATCGAATGTTTTATTACTTATTTCCTTAGCATTCTCCGCATAAATGGGTAATACATCACTTTTAGAATTAAGCATAATATTATAATTTTCACTCGTTTTGTGTTGACATCCACTCAAACAGCAAAACAAACTCCCGATAATAGCGGTAATAAATATTCTCCTTTTCACAATTCCCACCTCTTCTTTGCCAAAAATAATTTCTACCATGAAACTATAATTGTCCATTTTCTCAATTCAGTAAAATTGTATGATTCCTTTTTCCAAATACCCCAAAACAACTCGATTTGCTTACCTTTACTATATCCAATAAATCTTATCCTGCTTCTTAACAAATCTGAATAATTCTTAATTTCTAACAGACTGTTTTCACAGTATCTTATTCTATATATATCGGAAAACTTAAAACAATTGCATATCTGTTTTCATTATTTATAATTTCAGATTCTCCTTTCATCTGTTCCATCATATTTTTTATATTCTGGATTCCTATCCCCGTTCCTTTTACATACTCTATTTTAGTGTTTTTTTGATTTTCAAAGACTATCTGTATTGTATTTTCATTATTTTTCATCTCCAAAATAATTGGATAATCTTTATCCGCATATTTTTTTATATTTGAAACCAGATTATCCATAATACGCCCTATATATTTAGGATAAACCCGTACTTTTGCTTCACCCCACTTCATATTTCCAGCAGCTACCCGATATCCGTCCGCTTCAACAAATGCACAAAACTCTGATAAATATTCCCCTATCGCATATTCCACATTTGCCGGTGGATCTAATTCTATTTTTTCCTGCTTTCGAATCAAAAAGAAATCGAACACCTGATCTGTCAGTTCCCTGATCTGATTTGCTTTTTGATAGCTCTTTTGTATATATTCCTGATTCTCATCATTTGCTGATTTCTTTATTGCAATTTCTAAAAAAGTGATCAGGCTTGTCAGCGGCGTCCGAAGGTCATGCGCCATCGCAAGAACTAATTTATTTTGGTTTTTGTTCATCTTCTTTTCATTTTCTTCTTTTTTTATCAAATTCTTACGCATCTGCTCCAATCCGTAGGCCAGATTTCCCAGTTCGTCTTTTCCTCTCACCTCTATATCAGCATCCCAATATCCGCCCTCTATCTGCCGAATAGATTCACTTAATCTTTTGTATATATTTCACTTCTTTTCTTATTCCAAAAATAAATACAACAAAACATATTCCAAAACTGATTGCAGTAATCGTAAATATAAAAAAGAGTTTTATCTTCACTTCATAGTCTGCATAAATATACACATCCGCATCACCATCTTCAAATTTTACATTTTGCAAAAAATACCAGGTATAATTCAACATATCATTTTCTGCTGGTTTTAATAGATTGTCTTCTACATAAAAATTATCAAATAATATTTTTCTTTCTCTTGAAACTAAGAAATTATGAAATCTTCTGCTTATTTGACCATTTTTTCAATTTTTCAAAGTCTGTAGCTGCCACATGATTTTCTGTAACATATTTTTGCAGATGTTTCACATAAGGTGTTTCCGCCTTATATATATAATCGGATTCATAATAATAATTCATCAATACATGGCTTCCACCAAAATATAATATTATAAAAGCAACACTCCCTACTAAAATTCCTTGCAAAAGCAATAATAACATTTTAACTGTAAGATTAGCATTTTTTATTTTAGCCAAATGTATACCCCTTTCCCCATACAGTTCTTATTATTTTGGGATTTTGTGGATCTTCTTCTATTTTTGACCTTAATTTTCTGATATGTACCATAATCGTATTGGCCGATGCCTTATAAAATGGTTCCTGCCATACACTTTCATATAAATTTTGTATAGAAAATATTTTTCCTGGATATTTCATCAGCAATAATAACATTCTATATTCTATATCTGTCAAACACAGTTCTTTTTCTCCCATATACACATCATTATACAAACTGCTGATAACTATCCCATGTCTTTCAATCCATTCCTCTTTTTGGGAATCTCTATTAAATTCGGTATCATATACCTGATGCCTTCGCAACAACGCATTAATTCTTGCAAGTAATTCTGCCGATGAAAATGGTTTTACCAAATAATCATCCGCTCCCGCTGTAAATCCCGTAATCTTGTCTTCCTCACTTAATTTTGCTGTTAAAAAAAGAATTGGAACAACTGATCTTTTTCTTATCTCTTCACAAGTTTGAATACCTGATATTCCAGGCATCATAATATCCAATATTACAAGGTTTATTTCTGCTGAAAATTTATTAAGTCCGTCTGAACCGTTTTTTGCTTCTGTTATCAAAAAATTTTCAGATTCCAATAATATTCTGAGACTCTCCCGAATATCCGGATCATCTTCGATAATTAAAATATGATTCATATATTCCACTCCTTTTACACATTCTGCTGTTCAAATCATAACATACAAATCACAATATCCAAAAAAATTAAGAATTTTTTAGATTTTTTAATCCCATATTTAAGAATTAATCTGTAAAGTATAAATTATCAAATGCTAAGGAGGAGCGTTACAAATGAAAACTCTTAAACAAACCCTATTTTTTATTATTGCTGGAATTGCAATAAATGCGATTTTTTGTTCTACCTCTTATGCTGCTACTGCTTATTCTGGATTCTCTTTATCTCCTTCACAATCTTCTGAAGATAATTTAACCGATTCTAGTGACCGAAGTCTTCACACAACAAAATATGTCGTCACATCTGCCCAAGCTACCTTACGCACCGGACCCGGAAATAACTATTCTTCTGCTGGCACTGTCAGAAAAGGAAATCTTATCTTAGTAGTGTCAATTTCTAATAATTGGGCTAAATTCAAACTTAGGAACAATTGGGTTTACATCTCTGCTTCTTCTATAAAAAAACTTTAATCGATATAAATCATAACTAAAAAAAGATTATCTGGATACTTACTTCCTCCAGATAATCTTTCTCTATGATTCACTATTCTATTTATATTCTTCCTTACTCCACCTTTGCTTTCTTCGGCAAAAACAAACTCAAAAGCAGCGATACCACGAACACGCCTGTCACTGCATTTCCATTAAACACATCTCCTACCGCACTTGGAAATGCTGCAAAGAATCATCTATATCAGTACTCACTGGAATGAATCGAACATTTGCTTTCTTTATTACATTCCACTTAAGTCCAATTTATACACAAACTTATTAATCTCTGTATTCTCCAAAAACATAATCATATAAATCGGCATATAGATTCTCTTTTCATCCACTTCAACATTTCCTTCCGAAAAAATATATGCCTGCCGTATTCCATATTCTTTCGTTCCCAATACATTATTTAGCGCAGAATGTCGCTTATAATCTTTCCCTGATTTTATTTCCAACGGTGTAATCTCTCCATCAAGCTCTATTACGAAATCAAGCTCTCCCTGTTTCTTGCTGTTAAAGTAAAACTCTTTATGCCCTTTTGCAAGCAGCTCCTGTGCAACAACATTCGAAAAGTGCTCCATTATTAATTCGATTGTTCTTTATTTAAGATTGCTATCTTAACCTGATTAGAGTAACACTGGTAAGAAGTCCCACATCTGAAAAGAACAGCTTAAATAAATTACGGTTCTCGCTCATAACCAGTGGAAGTTTGGGTTCACTTATATTGTATACCGGGATTGCCACTCCTGCATCTTTCAACCACAAAAAGTCATTTTCCACTCTGTCATAACTGATTCCCTTTCCAATACTATTCAACTGAAACCGTTTATTCTTCTGATCCAGTTGGCCCGGCATTGCATCATAGATTTCCTGCAATTTCAATTTATATCTGATCTCATATTTCGAAAAGTCTTTCTTATATAACCGGATTATTTTTTCATGAACCTCTGCTACACTGGCTAAATCATTTGTCTTAATATAGGTATCCACTGCTTCCGGCATTCCTCCTATGATCAGATATAAATAAAATACATCCATCATTTTAGAATGGACAAATGGATCTACCGGCATTCTGTTCATATAGCATTCCTTTATTGAGCAAATGACGTTATCCGAAATCCCCACTGCTTTTGCAAACTCCTGGAATTCTAATGGATACATATCGTATATACTCATATATCCAACAGGTGCTGAACGCAAATCATTCAACTCCACCCCCAGAAGCGAACCGCTCATTATATATCTGTAGCTTCCCTCTTCTACGAGAAATTTAATTCGGGTTACTATATCTTTAAACTCCTGAATCTCATCCAGAAAAATAATCGTCTTTCCCTTTTCTAATTTTTTCGAAGAAACAAGGCTTAATCTCATCAACAGATCCTCTGTATCTTTTGCCCCTGCAAATAATTCTACCAGTTCTGGCTGTTCAATAAAATTCAATTCAATATACGGTATCTTACTTTTTTCCAGGCATTCTCTGATGAGATACGTTTTTCCAATCTGCCTCGCTCCCGTAATCAGTAGCGCATCATTTCCTCTGGCAATCCAATTTTTAACTTTTTTTTCGGCTTTTCTTTCTATCATAACTTCATCTCCGCTCTTTTCTTACAATTTTATTATATTCACCTTTTCTTTTATCATACATCTGTTTCGCAACTTTTCCAACCCATTTTTCTTTGTTTATGTGATTTTTCCAACCTGTTTTTCTTTATTTTTGCGATTTTTCCAACCGCTTTTTTAGTCTTTTTTGTGATTTTTCCAACTTTTCTTATATTTTGAACTCTAAACAATCATCTACCGTAAGAGGGTATATAAAGAAAATCAGTTTCTTAGGAGAGAACATACAGACCATAAGAAAACACAGAGGAATGAAACAGCAGGAGCTTGCGGACGCTATCGGTATCAATATGCAGAGCCTTTCCAAGATTGAAAGAGGGGTAAACTATCCCACCTTTGACACGCTGGAAAAGATAATGGACGTGTTAGGTGTAACACCAAATGAACTGTTATCGGGGGAATGGAAGTTTATCCATCATGCAGAAAAGGAAATCTGCCAGTTTTTGAGAGCAGAAGAACGCCTAAATGCAGAATTGAAACATGGACATTATGATAACTTCTTTGATAGCGAGGAAGAATGGCTGGAATATGAATTGGAAAAGTTACGGGAATACATTACCGATTACATCAATGGAAAGATCATTCAAGCATCTGACCTTTACCCTGTCAAAGAATTTGTCCAACATTTGAAATTTCAAAAACTGTTAGACCGCTATGATGATTTATACAGCATGGATATGTTCGGGGAAAGCATAGAAGGACATAAGTATAAAACGCCTTATCAAGTTGTGAAAATGTTTAAACCCGCATTCAAAAGAAGATATGGAACTTTTACGGAAAGTATTAAAGGATAGACGTTTTGATGACGAGGATAAGTAACCTTTTTCCTCTTTGCAGAAGATACAGCAAACAAAAAGACAAGATTAAGAAAAAATATTGACAAAAACAAAAAGTCGTGATATTTTTAGTTAGAATAGGCTAACTTGTAAAATCAGAAATGGGAATTTAATGCAAAATGGAAGATTTAAAAAAATAGTGGTAGGAGTACTGTATGAAAAAGATATTAGGAACAATATTAGCAATAATATTTTTATTTGCGACTATTTTGATGGGGTTAATATTCAGTGGAAAGATTGAATTAAATGAAAATTGGACATTTATACTATCTGTTGTACAAATTATTAGTTGGTTGGGATATACCAACCTATCAGAATTAGAAAAGCGTTATAAGATAGTAATAAGTGCTTTTACTATAGTTGCCGTGTGCATTATAGGATTATTTTATTTCTTAAAATAAAGAAATTTTGTTGAAGTATTAAAAAGAAGACCGGATTTCAGTAAGCTATCTGGTCTTCTTTTTTTGATTTTTAATATCATATCAAGGCTCATTCAATTGTGGTAAATTCGTGGTAAAATGAGTGTTTTTCTATAGTTCAAAAATGCTGGAAAGCATAGTGTTTATGCGGATAATCGAAAATTAAATATAAAATTTCTATATAATCTCTATTTTATTTTTCTTACTCCACCTTCGTCTTCTTCGGCAAAAACAGGCTCAATAAGAGCGATACCACAAATACTCCAGCCACTGCATTTCCATTAAACACATCTCCTACCGCACTTGGGAATGCTGCAAAGAAGTTCCCTGATGTCTGTGTCAGACCGACTCCGATACTGAATGATAATGATACGATGATCATCGTTCTGTCATCGAATTTGCATTCTTTCAGCATCTTGATTCCCTCATACATGATGGATCCAAACATCATAACCGTGCATCCGCCAAGCACCGCCTGTGGAAGCGAATTAAAGAACGCTCCAAGCGGTGGAAATAAGGATGCAAGGATCAGAATCAATGCCCCCATCAGGATTGTAAAACGGTTAATCACCTGCGATCATCGTCACAAGCCCAATGTTCTGACTGAACGATGTCAGCGGCAGACATCCGAAACATCCGGAAATCGCACTGGAGAATCCATCCACGGCCAGCGAGCCGCGAAGTTCTTTCATCTTCAGATCACGCCCAAGCGCTCCCGTACAGACTGCCGTCGTTGCACCTGTCGTCTCTGCTGCCGATACCAGGAATACGATTGCAATCGTGAAAAATGCTCCCAAATTGAATACCGGCTTATGAATGGTCAGGAACACAAGCTTCGGAATACTGAATACGCCGACCTCCTGAATCGTCTTATGAATACCGGAAAAGTCAACCATAGGCGCGATTCCTGCTACAGTAAATATGATTGCAAGTGCATAGCCAAATACAAGGCCGACCAGCACATTTAAGTTCTTATATACGCCTTTCAGCACTTCTCTGGATACCAGACATACGATCAATGTAAATGCACCGACTACCAGATGATACCAGGAACCGAAATCCTTCACTCCGCTTCCTCCACCCCAGGAGTCCATCCCCACCGGAAGAAGTGACAGCCCAATCGCAATCACTACACAGGCTGATACAACCGGTGTCAGATATTTTCTCCAGTATTTGGCACTCAGTCCGACAAAACCTTCAAAAATACCGCCTAAAATAACCGCACCTACCATCCCTTCATATCCCAGATCCGGATTCGTTGCAATGACCAACAGACTTCCAAGAAACGTAAAACTGACTCCCATAATAATCGGAAGTCCGGATCCGATCACTCCTATCGGATATAACTGTAAACAGGTTCCGATTCCGGCTACAAACATCGCACACTGCAATAACTGTGTAATCTCCGCCGAACTTAAATGTGCCCCATTACTTCTAAGTACTGCCGCACTACACACGATCAGTACCGGAGCCAGATTCGATACGAACATCGCCAGTACATGCTGTAAGCCAAACGGAATGGCTTTTCTAAGTGGAACCCTGCCGTTCAGCTTATAGATATTCTCTTCACTGACCGACGTTATCTTTTCTTCTTTGTTGCTTTCCATGACTTTTCCTCATTCTCTCTGTGAAATTTCTTTATTATAACTTTAACTTATATTTTATAAGAAAGCAACTCGAGAATTAATAAATGCATTTATTACTTTAATATAATCCGAAAATATTCTACTGTCGTTGAAAGAAGAAATATTCCACACACTGCCATTTGCAGATATTTTTTCTTAATTACACTTTCAATAAAATCTTTTAAAAATATAAAATCAATCACACTACCAATAAGAATGCTCCCCACATCCATGATACTGTTTATTGCTTTTATCGAAAACAACTGGAACATCCATATCAGACTGGCTGCCCCCAGACACCAGATAAGTGAAAAATAAAATTCCCTTTTTTCACGAATTTCCCAATATTGCCGTAAAAAGAACCACACATGTAGTACATCCTATGATACAGCCATAAAATGCAATCGAAGAAAACACTTTTGTTGACTGTGTAACCATTACACCTAATACTGCCATTACAAAGCTAATTCCACTGATTAACCATTTCATTTTCTTTGCCGCATGATACTCCGATATCTCTGCCGTTGATTTCATAATCTCTACTACGTTCTTCCGATCTACAGCAGTTTCTCTTCTTTCTGTATTGATTTCCGATCTCATAAGCTCCACCACTTCTATCCCGAGTGCATCTGCCAATGGTTCTAACGTATTAATGTCTGGAAAACCAAGTCCTCTTTCCCATCTGCTGACTGCCTTATCCGTTACATTTATCTTTTCTGCCAGTTCCGCCTGTGTCATACCCAGCTGCTTTCTCCGTTCCATGATAAATTTTCCAAATACTTTTGCATCCATGTAATTCACTTCCTTTTTCCGTTCTTCGAAACCGAATAGACTTCTTTGTTTAATTACATCATATACATTTTTTGTTAAATACGTCAATCGACGAATCCTTTACTTTTTTTAATTTTAAGGTAAAAAGCTTTGAATAGTAAAAGAAGACTCTTGCAATGCAACAGCCTTCCTAATCATATACTTATTCTTCTTTTTGTATTTCTTCTATAATTCGTTGAATTGCAGTTACCTCTTCCTCCAATTCATCCGCAATTTGTCCTATAGACTTTCTTTTTTTCAACTTCTTTTTAATCTGCTTTTTCAAAAGACTCCGTTCTCCAAGCTCAATTCCAGATTCTACTCCAGCCTCCACACCAGCTTCATACTCCGCTTTCCGTAATTTTTTCTCTTCAAATTCTTTATCATACTCATAGATGCTCACTTTGATCACCTCTGCCTTATTCTTCACCAAAAATTCTGCCAGAATTCCTTCCTTTATGCATTCATCTACCGCTCGCGTAACTGCCTCTTCCAGAGGAATATTCTGCGTCACATATTTTCTTACCCTCGCAACATATTTGGCATATTCCTTTAATGTTCTGCAGTGTTCCATCAGTTCTAGGTTATGACCATCATTTACATTCAACATAGTCACCCTTAATTCCAGATCCGGATCATCCGTCGGATTCTCATAAGCTGAAGATAATCGGAATTCATTATAATCTTCTACCTTTTTCGTTCCATTATAAAATACAATAAATCTTGGTGTCGGTATCTTTTGTATTACCGTGGAATATAAAGATTTCCGAACTACTAATCTTTGATATTCATCCGCAATATAGAATAAATTTCTAAGCGGAATATTCGAGTTATACGTCGACTGGTGCTCATACAAATATAAATTCATATCCATAATAAACGCCAGATCATTTTTCATTCCCATATAAATTGCATTTTCTAATGTAACAATCTGCAAATCTTCTACATTAGTATAATTCCGACCATTCACTGCATTATACAATAATAGCAGATTTTCTTTATCATGATACAACATTCGAAAAATCGTATCTTTGTATGGCCGTTTTGCCTTTAACTGACGGTTGCTTACCTGATACTTTTTGTTACGTCTCTTCTGACTTTTTCTTCTCGCCATATTTAATTCCTCCTATGTGCAGGAGGATATCTTACTTACACGTTCAGTCCTCTCCTGCTTTTTACAATTGATTGGTATAAAAAACATAGATTTCTGAAATGCAATTAGAATGTAGATAGTATATGATTCAATATACCTTAGATTTCTTTTGAAGTATGCTTTTATATAGATTAACATATAAATAAATATTATTCAGTATATTTTCAAACAAATTTTGTTGCTGTTTATTACATGAAGCGGTCATTCCGTGGGTATCGCATGCTGTAATGATTCAACAGCGGAACCATAACTGCTGTGATACCGGAAGTGTACAAAAAAAGCCGGAAAGTCAAGCTTCCGCCACAACTTTCGGCCATACACAGGTTACAATTCCGCTATTGAATTCAGTATCATGGACCGGGGTAAGCCACAATACAGTATTAAACAGCAAAAAATTCAACTTCGTCTCATCAAACGTAATCTTCTGCCCTTTCCTTCTAAAATACTCCTCCACAACCTGATACATCTCCTCATACCGTCCTTCGCATGCACAATTTCCCAACGGTTCGATCCAGCATGACTGCTTCCCACAGGCATCTCTTAAGTGGACTTTAAAATTCAGTCCTTTCTCCTCCAGCAATCCGTTCACTTCAATAATTTCATTAAATGTAATATAATTCATATCTGCTATCTCCTCCAGTTCTTTCCACTATAGTATCCGGCTGCATTGAATATCGTTGCGAATACATTGATCATCTTGTTCGACGTATACACTGCATGATACCGGTTATATTTTCCCCAGTCTGCATTCGCCAGTGTCCATGTTCCGGATACAGCAGCAAGATAAATAACAGCACACAAAAATCCCACGATAAGTTCACCGGTTGCCATCAAGTGTCCATACTTCTGATTCAGCATCTGCGCTATCACTACTGCCATGATCAGGCTGGCAAACATACTGATCCAGAGTTTGTTCAGGATATAGCGGTTCAGCTTTGAGCCCATCCACAATATAATTGCAAGAATAAATGCCCCGCCATACAGGTAGATTACATACTGCTTCAATACCGCTGTATCACGACACACAATATATCCTCTTCCCATCACTGTTCCGATTGTAAAAAGTCCGACAGGCTGTACAACTGCCCCCAGAAGCAGCAATGTCAGATGCACTTTCATATTCGCCGAACATGTTCCTATGATCAGCAGACATACCACAGCTGCAAGTGAAATCAGCCCGACATAAAGATGTGTTCCGATATAATCCTTCGGAAGCAGCCATATAGATATCACACTTAAAATCGTTCCTGCAATAAAAAAGCATGCAATCTCATTGTTCATCTCATCCCTGCTTAATTTTTTCTGTACAATATCCTCTTTCAAAAGGATTGCCAGACGTACCTGCCACTCTTCTTTTTCTTCCTCAATCTCAAGCTGATCGATCGATGTAATGTCAAGCTTACTTTTCAATGCTTTCTGGCAGGTCAGTTTCGTTTCCTTTAATGTACGTTCTTCTTTTTCGATCTCGTCCAGTCTGCGGGATAAAGCTTCCTGCAAGGTCAGTCTGTCTTCATAGATTTCTTTGATCTCCTGTACCGGAATACCGATCAGACGCAACTTTTTGATTTCCTGAAGTTGTTCTACATCTGCTTTTGAATACTCCCGGTAATTATTTTCCTGATTACGTGCCGGATGGATCAGTCCTTCTTCTTCATAAAATCTTATATTCGCCTTGGAAATGCCAACCTGTTTTTCTACATCTTTAATCTTCATAAAGTGACACCTTCTTTCCATTTTCCCAGTCTGCTTCTGTAATGATTTCTTTGCGGTGTTTTATCGTCTTGTACTTTACTTTTCCAAACAAACCTTTCTGCTCTTTACAATAAATGATATGAAGCGCCATATGAAATTTCTGGTTCTCATCTTCCAACTCGTGACTGTATTCCAGATGAGTCGCACTGTAACGAAGCAGAAGCACTTCACCGGCTCCCACCGGTACGTTCCCACCATCCACAGACATAACCTGAAATGTAATGGTTCCCGGTATTTCGATTTCTTTTAATTCAACCTGTTCTTTTATTACTGTCTGAAGCTCAGAAATGATTTTATTTCTTTCTTCACTTTTTTCCATACTGTCACCTTCCTTCATTCCGGATATCTACATCCTTCTCCCTCTTTGTTAAGATAATTATATTCCTTCAAGCCGCTTGAAGGTCAAGAGATTCACCATATTTTTCTTCCATTTTTTGCCTTTACTCGCATTCCCGCTCGATTTTTTTCTCTGCCAGCCGCTCTGTCTCTTCTATTGCTTCTTTATAGCCGGTCAGTGCCGCAAATGGTGCAAACTGAGCCGCCCGGTCTGCTATCGGCATCGGAGGATGCGTCTCCGATACATGATGCGGAAGGTTCAGAATATCTCCATACTTTTGCTGCACTTCGATCACCGATTTCTGTAATTTCCCCGAAACCTGTGTAACATTTTCTTTCGAAACATTTTCATTTCTCACGCTTTATGTCCTCCGATCTGCCGGTTCCGTTCCATCGCAGTTCCATCCTCCTGCAGATTCATTCCTTTTAAGATTGCATTCTTCCCATATTTTTTCTTGATATCCAGCATCGCCTTCTGCATCTTCTTTTCCCGTTCCAGCTTCTCATTCTTCTCTTCCTTTTCCTTCTTTGCAATTCCAAAATCTGTAAAAAGATTCATCTGTTCATACTGCTGTTCTTCCTGGACCTCTTTCTCACTGATCACATGATTCGCTGCCATCGTAATCCGGCGGATCAGAAGATCCGGATTCACAATTTCATGATACAGCTTTACACCTGCCTGTGTCATCAGCCTCGATGAAGAAGTATGCTGCTTCAGATTAGCGGTTCCGTGTGCATGTTTCGGCAGCTTCCTGCCATACCAGTCTGTCGTGATCTCCCCTACATTTTTCTTCGTTCCTTGTTCCAGATTCTTGATGTCATATCCAATCGTCAGAACGATCTGATCCGTTACGAGACGTTTATCTACCAGATCCAATGCCAGCTGGTCGATCATTTCCTTTACCACGATCTTCGTCTGCTCGAAATTATATGGACAATGCAGTACCTGTCCCGCACCCATACTGTTATTTTCGGGCTTATACGCCTTCACATCTGCGATCGTGCATGGCTCCCATCCCCATGCATGATCAATCAGAAGTTCTGCATTCACCCCAAATAGCCGGTACAGCAAATCTTCATTATAATATTCCCCCGGCTTACCAAGAGAACATCTTGCCACATCTCCCATGGTAAATAATCCGACTTCCGCAAGCTTCTTCGCATACCCCGGGCCCACACGCCAGAAATCCGTGATCGCTGATGCGCCCACAAAAGCTTCCTATAAGAAATTTCTCTAAGTTCTGCGATCCTCACCCCATTCTGATCCGGCTCAATATGCTTCGCCACAATATCCATGGCAACTTTACACAGGTACAGATTCGTTCCGATTCCGGCCGTTGCCGCAATCGACGTCTCCTGCTGGATCTCCCGAATAATCTTTCCAGCCAGCTCTCTTGCCGTCATCCGGTAAGTATTCAGGTAATCGGTCACATCCATGAATACCTCGTCAATGGAATAGACATGGATATCCTCCGGTGCAACGTATTTCAGATAAATGTTGTAGATCTCCGTACTGCATTTCATATATAATGCCATTCTCGGAACCGCCGTAATATAATCCAGTTCCAATTCCGGATGTAGTTTTATTTCTTCATTATCTACGGAAGCTCCTGCAAACTTCTTTCCGGGTGCCATGCAGATCCGTCTTTTATTCACTTCTTTTACCTTCTGCACAACCTCGAAAAGTCTGGCACGGCCCGGTATCCCGTAGGATTTCAAGGAAGGAGACACTGCCAGACAGATAGTCTTTTCCGTACGGCTTTTGTCCGCTACTACCAGATTGGTTGTCATCGGATCCAGTTCTCTTTCTTTGCATTCTACCGATGCGTAAAATGATTTCAGGTCGATTGCGATATAGCTTCTCTGTCCTTTGTCCGCCATGCTTGTTCTCCTCCTTCCTTTACTCTCAAATTCATTCACAAAGTTTTCTTTTCTTATTTCGAATGTATGTTCTCATTATACCAACATTCTGATTTGTCCACAATACAGAAGCAGTTACAAATTATTTTTTTTAAAACTATTGACCTTCAAGTTACTTGATGGTTTATATTATAGACAACAAAAGAGAAGAAACAAAAAATTGATAAGAATGCCGGCTATTACCAAATTCTCTTAAAGAAAGGGGACATTAAAATGAAGAACGGAACAAGAAACGAAAAAGTTGTCTTTGATATTATTTTTAACTTAATATGCATGATATACATAATCTACAGTTGGATGTCACTTACAAATGTCGGAGTCGTAACTGCACTGACACATAATCATGGTGATGCCATGCTGCTGATCTTCGGTGCCGCAATTGTTCTAATCGTCTTTTTTTATAATCGATATCATTTCTTTAATATCAGGGAAAAAGCAAAGGGGCTATTTGTTACCGGGGTATGTCGGAGTGTCCATTGGTGTAAAATGTATCGCAATACTATTCCTGGTTTTAGCATATATATTGAAGCTTAAAATCTAAGTACCCGCCACCGGTGGCTTCTTTCCAACACATAGCGCTACAAAGAACCTCCCGCTGGTATCTTCTCTTGTATACTTTGATATGTCAAAAATACGGCCGGTAATATATTCTTACTCATAATCTCAGAATATATGCCGACCGCATTTTCTATCTGCCAAATTATTTATAATCCATCACCAGAAACATCGGTTTGATCGCTACCACTTCGTCATACTCTTCTTTCTCGACGACTACGCTGGAATTCAACGCTTTCAGATCTTTTTTCAAGACCTGCAATGCTTCCGGGATATTTCTCGCACGCCCCTCTTTCATAATCTCCTGCATTCTCTTTAACACAATCGGATGTGCATAATGAGCCGGTACCGGGAAATCCGGATATTCTCTGATATACTCTTCCATCTGACGGATTGATTCTGTCAGCCGCTTCTCAATATAATTCTTGTTATTTTTCGAAGTCGGAAGTACATTTGCTCCGGCAAATAAGAAGATTGCGGCCAAACCGAACAGTAGGAAGTACATTCCAAATCCCGCATGCGTCGTCAATGCATAGATACCATAGACAAATACCGCAGCACCCATCAGTACGATTGCAAGTGCCACCCATTTGTACGCTGGATTGCTCCTGTCGTAGGTACGCTTTTTCTTCGCCGACTGACTTAAGTCCATATAGATATCCGATTGCTTTTTCAGATACTGTTCTGCCTGTTCCAGCTTCACGAGACATCTTTTTGTTTCTTCTGACACATTTCTTTCTCTTTGCTTTTCTGCCAGCCATCTTTCCTTCTCTGCCAGCTTTCTCTCAGCCTCAAGACTGTGTACCGGAATATCCGGATATTCTTCCTCTATATGTGCAAGAAATCTGTCCACATCTTCTTCATGTTTGAAATTACATTGTTTTTTCTTTTCCGTCCTCATATACGACCACAAGATAGGATAATGTACCGAATACTCCTTTTCCTGTAAATCCACCCTTACTCATGGCGATTCTTTTGAAGATCCTTTTTACAGAACTGATTGGTATGTAATACCTTCTGTCAATATAGAAGCTGCTAAGATACACTGCCTTTTTTCCAATGCCACAAGGTCCGATCTTCTTACATTCTTTTTTGTCTTTTACCAATCTTCATCCGGAATCGATACATTACCCAGTCTTTGTGGTTTCATCTTTTCATCATCTCATTTCTGTCAATTCATTCTGCCTTTTATGTATTCAAATTACACTGTCTTACAACTATGCTTTCATTGGTTTCTTTGTCGCACGGATAAAGATTCCAAGGAATGCTGCTGCCAGGATAATTCCTACCGGATAAGCAACCTTCGTAGAAAGTCCCAGACACTCTTCTGCGCAGAAGAAATAGGTCATGGAAACTGCACTCATAAATGTTGCCGGTACCGCTGTGATCCAGTAATTCTTCTTCTCGCGGAACAGATACATACTTGCTGTCCACAGAACGATCATAGCCAGTGTCTGGTTTGTCCAGCTGAAGTATCTCCATACGATCGCATAATCCAGATGTCCGACAAATGCTCCGACTGCCAGAAGCGGAACACATAACATCAGACGTTTCTGCATCTTATTCTGATCAACTTTGAACCAGTCTGCCAGTACCAGACGTGCACTACGGAATGCGGTATCTCCGGAAGTGATCGGGCATACGATAACTCCGATCATTGCAAGTGCAACACCGACACCGCCCATCGTCTTGATACATACATCATAGATAGCTGCTGACTGTCCATTTGCAAGAATATCATTCAGACCTGTACTCAGGCCACCTGTGATTTTATAAATGGAACATCCTGCTGCTGCCCAGATCAGTGCGATCACACCTTCTGCAACCATGGCACCATAGAATACGAAATGTCCCTGTTTCTCGGATTTCATACAACGTGCCATCAGTGGTGACTGTGTAGAATGGAATCCGGAAATCGCTCCACATGCTACGGTAATAAACATAAAGCTCCAGATCGGCTTTCCTGCCGGATGCATGTTAGTGAAATGCGTCCATATCTCAGGAATCGTATAATTCGGATTCGTGAAAATACCAACGATAACACCGACTGCCATAACGATCAGGCAGATACCAAACAATGGATAGATACGTCCAATGATCTTATCGATTGAAATAAATGTTGCAACAAAGTAATATGCAAGGATGATCCAAAGCCATACTTCCGGATTAGCCAAAACTCCTGTCACACCTTTATTTCCCAGTAATGTAACGATCAATCCTGCCGGTCCTACTGCAAATACGGTACCAACCATGACCAAAAGCACAACGCTGAATACACGCATGACATTCTTCATCACATTTCCAAGATAGATTCCGCACACTTCAGAAATCGATGCTCCGTCATTTCTTTCAGAAAGCATACCTGAAAAATAATCATGTACTCCTCCTGCAAAGATCGTACCGAATGTAATCCACAGGAATACAACCGGTCCCCATAAAGCCCCCTGCATAGCTCCGAAAATCGGTCCAAGACCTGCAATATTCAAAAGCTGTACCAGGAACAACTTCCACTGCGGCATTACTACATAATCCACACCGTCATTGATCCGGACCGCCGGTGTCTCTCTGTCATCTGGTGCAAAAGTGTTCTCAACCACTTTACCATAGACAAAATACCCTCCTATAAGTAACGCTAAGCAAATAATAAAACTAATCATGACAACACCTCCAATGTCTTTTATTTCTTAATATTTCCTTAACCTACCTCCATTATAGGATTATGTGTATTTTTTTCAAGTGTTTTTCGAAAATTCTTGTATTTTTTATATATTTTGCACAACCACTGTTCTCTATCTTTTTACTTTTACTCCGATCTTTAATGCATTTACATTTCTTACAATGCTATCATCTCAGGGACTGCATGCCTTAAGTCCAATACAGAAAACTCAAAAGGAAAATGCCGGCACCCCAAGATACCGGCATTTTCCCACTCATAGGAATCAATCATTTAGTTTTAGTTGCTTCATATTATAATGGCGATTCAATTAACATACAGTTCTGATATCTGTGTATTCATAGCAGTCAAAGCTGTCTGCTACGTTCTTGCATGTTAATTTTCCATCGTATGTATTTACAGCTGAATAGATAACTTCGTTATCTTTGCATGCCTGCTCAAGTCCTTTTCCTGCAATCTGCAGTCCATAAGACAGTGTAGCATTTGTCAGTGCAATTGTAGATGTTCTTGGAACTGCTCCAGGCATATTTCCTACACAGTAGTGAACAACACCATCTTCAATGAAGATCGGATCATCGTGGTATGTAACTTTTGTTGTCTCACCACATCCGCCCTGATCAACAGCTACGTCTACAAATACAGCACCTGGTTTCATCTCTTTGAGATATTTTTTCTTGAATATCTTAGGAGCTGATTTTCCCGGAATCAGAACACATCCGATTACGAGGTCTGCTTCTTTTACAGCTTTTTCAATATTTGCATCATTAGAAACAAGTGTCTGGATACGTGCTCCGAAGATATCATCCAGATAAGCAAGTCTCTGAAGGTTGATGTCCATGATTGTTACATTAGCGCCCATTCCTACAGCGATCTTACAAGCGTTTGTTCCTACAGATCCACCTCCGAGGATTACGATGTTAGCTTTTGGTGTTCCAGGAACTCCTGCTAAGAGAACTCCTTCTCCTCCAAATCTCTTCTCGAGATATTTAGCACCTTCCTGAATACTCAGACGTCCTGCGATCTGGCTCATTGGAGCAAGCAGCGGAATGCTTCCGTTTCTTTCGATCAGTGTCTCATAAGCAACACCTTTTACCTTTGCTCCGAGAAGAGCATCTGTCTGCGGCTTGTCAGCTGCAAGGTGAAGGTATGTATAAAGGATCAGTCCTTCATGGAATAATGGATATTCTTCCGGAAGCGGCTCTTTTACTTTGATCATCATCTCTACAGTATCCCATACTTCTTTTGCTGTATCAATCATCTTAGCCCCAGCTGCCACATATTCGGCATCTAAGAATCCTGATCCTTCTCCGGCACCTTTTTCAATATAAACATCGTGTCCTGCGTTCACATAACTCTTAACATTGTCAGGTGTCATACCTACACGGAACTCGTTGTTTTTAATCTCTTTTACACATCCTACTTTCATTTTGAAAAACCTCCTAAAAATTTTAATCCGTTTGTTTTTGAAGTGAAGATTATTTTTCTTTTTGTTATTTTGTTGAAGAATATTCTTCATTTCTGTTTGAACTCATATTAACACACTCAAGTTGTTAATGCAATAAAAGTTATTTTTTTCACTAGTAAGTTATTTTTTTGTCTTTCTAATTCTTTT
>ENA-OQHY01000215-OQHY01000215.1-human-gut-metagenome-genome-assembly--contig:-NODE-215-length-33595-cov-1.987122_pt1 | contig 33595 bp, 38 predicted proteins | sample MGYA00242570_ERZ504733 | MGnify/ENA primary metagenome ERZ504733 (study PRJEB26092, sample SAMD00036219) | human gut metagenome | host: Homo sapiens | study: EMG produced TPA metagenomics assembly of... | reverse complement strand
AAAAAGCCCTCTGGTTCCAGTTCTTCTGTCAAATCCTCCATCCTGCCATAGAAATGATCTCCGGCACGTCCCAGATTCACTGTATGCAAATAAATAACTCGATGTCGGCTTTCCAGATAAAGAATGTTGTCGTAGGGGACACTGTACGGTTCTGCATTGATGGAGAATTGCAAAGACTTTTCCTCCCGTGGGAATTCCGCCAACGCATCCCGATAATACAATGGCAACTTTTGCTCAAGTTCCTGTTTGAGTAGGTAGCGAAATGCACGAACTTCATACCCCTCCAACGAAAATTGCGGATAATTTGTTACAAAGATCAAAATCGTATCGAGATGGAGTTCACGCACTCGGCGTGCGATATCCATTCCGCTTCGTTCTTCCATGTCAATGTCCAGAAACATAATTTGATACTCCGACAGCTGCCAGTCTGTAAGGGTTGCCGGGTGGCAGCTCATAGTTACATTTGCAGATGTGCCTTTAGGCAAGGGTTGTTTGGTCACAGTATCTGCCAACCGCCGCAAGAAATCTTTATCATCATCGCATAGTAAAATATTTATTTTCTTCATATTGGCATCCTCACCTTTACTTCGACGAAGCAGTTGTCCTTCTTTACCATACAACATAAGATTAAATCTCCCAAAAGTCAAGTTTTATCTTCATATTACACTTTAAGCGTAATTATATCTTAAAATGACACCGATTGGCAAGTCCAATAGTATAAAATTGTCTTACCTTAGAGATAATCATACGGCGACAGGCCGCTTCAAACAGGATGTAAGACATGAAAGATACAGAACGCCACAATTATATCGGAGACCACATCCGCAAATTGCGCGAGGGCAAAGGTTGGACACAGCAAATGCTGGGCAACGAATTGGGGAAGAAAACCTCTACTATCAGTGCTTACGAGACAAACGCCAAGTTACCGTCTGTTGATTGCCTTATCGAAATGGCCGATCTGCTTGGTGTCTCCCTCGACACCTTAGTTTATGGAGAAAATGCTGATTTGCTTTCAGTGCATACTCTAACGCAAGAGCAGAAAAAAATTGTCACTGCAATAGTTCAAGCATTTGAAGATACCTCGTTAAACGCAAAAAACACAGACCAGCGATTGCGTTTGGTTGCTGAGGTTGTTCGTCTGTTGGCTAAATAGAATGAACCCAATAGGACTCATTTGTACAACATAAATACGTCACATTGACCCGGCCTTTAATAGCGCTGGGTCTTTTTACATACTGTCCACTCGTCTTTTATGTCGAATCGCCCCCATTTTACTACATATTTGTGGTAAGCCGTTGCTTTGCCGTGATATGGTTTAGTTACAAGAAAGGGTTGATGCACCCGGGAATCGACCACGACTTGTAATGGCCAACACCGGCGCGCAGTGTTGGTGCACTCCCCCATTAATCAATTCACAAAGAAAAATCTCATGAAAAGGAGGATTTACGTGATGAAAACCCTGAGCAAGAAACTTCTAACTGCATGTCTGGCCCTGATGGTGGCGGTTGTGATGGCTGTACCAGCGTTTGCGGCTGATAATAGCAATACACTGATTGAACGCGATTACACGCCCTATATTTCTTATGAGGAACAGCGCAATCGGTTTATTGCCGATGCAGAAAACAATGGCTCTAAATCAAACATTTCTGCTGCGTTGGAACATATGCAGCAAGTACAGGATATCGCAAGCGGAAAACTGGTACCCATTACACCCTATGCAACTAGCCAAAACCTGAATGTTCCGTTTTATAGTCAGGAAACAAGCACTATTGCGGCCCTGCAACGACAAGGCAGACTTATCGTTTCTTTTTGCGCACCGATGTCAACCTCCCTTCCCAGTCGCAAATCGCAAGTGCGTTGGGAACAACAACCGACGGCACTGATACTAACAAAATCGCCACATATTTGAACAACGCTTTTGGCTTGGGATATCAGGTTCTCTGGTACTGGGACAATAGCACGTTGCCTACCTTGGTCACAAATAACATTGGAACAGGGGCGCCTATTATTCTTCACGTTTCCATTTCGAATGCAAATGCAGGTCGAAATGGTATTAACGACACTTCCAAGTGGCCCTATACGACGTCCGGCCATTACATGAACCTGAACGGATATACTGATTCGGGCCGAGTATGTAATGTAACCGACCCCTATGCAGATCGTGTTAGCGGTTACAGTTCTGGCAAATATAGTGTGACATATACTGCTGTAAATAACGTCTGCGATCGAGCCATCTTCTAAATTCTATATTACGTGAAGAAGCCCCCGCTGCCTGTTTGTTGATAATCGGCAGTGGGGGCTGGAGGTTGTTATGAAAAAGGTATCTATACATATAAGAGCATTGACAATGTGTCTTGCAGCCACAATACTGTCTTCTTGCGCTTATTCAGATCAATCATCTTCAGTCTCTGCTTCATTTCCTGATTCGCAAGCAACGTCTGAAACATCCTCATCAGCAAGTAATAAAAATTTGGGCAGTATTGAAGATGATGTGCCGAGTAATGAAATCACATTAGGTAAAGCATTACAGATATCAGGAAAATCTACAAGAGCTAATAGTAAAGCCCTTGCAGATAATGAAATTCAAGTTGCGGATCAATCCGAGCAACTATATCCGCTGGTATATGGGAATAATACGATTCTATTTGAGGAAATGGTTTATGATGCCAATGGTAGTAGTTTTACCCTCTATAAATATAATGTGAATGAAGGGGCACTCTCTCAGATAGGAAACTATGCGTACGATTATCGTTATGAAAATGGTACTATTTTAGATGACCGCTACTATTTCCGTGCCCCATGTGTTGTTGATGACGGCGGCAACTTGATAGTTCAGTGGCAGAAAATTGATTGCAATACAGGTGAAATGGAAATCGTTTATAGTGAAACGGTTCAATCGCTTTATACATTTCAAAAAAGTTGTGATAATGACCAAATCTATTTAATGGTTGATGCTGTTAGAGGTGACACCTATACGCCAACCATTCTTTCTTACTCCATTTCAACTGATGAATGTCGCATTATTTATCAAGCAGAAACAAACCAAAGATCTGTTCCGTTCGAGAAAAAGCGTCCGTGGGTCTATGATGTATCACCAGATCAAATAGCTGTTATGCAAATACAACAGCGTTCGGATGAAAAGTATGTCTATAGCATGCTTATTCTAGATCGCGACGGAAACCGTTTAAGAGAGTTTGAAATTTCAGCATTGACCCCATATTCAGCAAGAAATTGCAATCCATTCAAGTTGGAAACTGTGGGGAACACATTTTTTACCCGAATTTATGATCCGCAAGAAGAACCGCCCACTGTGGCATTTGATGGCAAAGGTAATAATATTTCATTTCCCGAAAATTTGACAAATTATCCAGACGAGCTATTGTGGAAGCATCCATATAAAGACGTATTTCTATTCAGCACTCTTCCTGATAACTTTGATTTTGAGGAATCTCGTTACTCATCGCAACTATACTTATTTTTTGATGATCAAACAACATTAATTCCACTTGAAGTAGATTCAATTAACAGTAATCGCCATATTTTTTTGGCAATTCGTTGGGCGATATTCTTGTTTTTGAATCTTCCAATAGTAGTTTTGGAAAAGAGGAAATATTGCCGGCGTCAGAAATCGAAGAAGCAATTGATAATCGACTAGAAGAAACAAATGAGTCCTAATCCTGCTCTCCGTGTCCCCCCAAAAAGGCCCGAAAACTGACTACCGACAACCTCGAAAAGACCTATGCCCAGGCCCCCGAGCCAGGGGCTTCGGTAAAGAGGTCTCCCCTGGCCCCCGCCAAAAGTGCGCTCTGGTCGTTGTTTTCCTGACCATCGGCCCAGGGTTTTACGGCCCTTTGAGCCCCAAATGCGCAGCAAAAAAGTTCCCTCATCGGAATTATCACCGGCACGCTGGCCTGCGCGATCTGTTTTCGGGATGTTTTCCATGGAACGTCGCGGCGGCATGGAAACCATCCTCTGTGTGACACCGTTGGCCGCAAGCGCACAGTTCGAGCAAACTGGCAGTCAGTGCTGGTGTGGCTGCAGTCATCGCGGTATCCTCCTGCCTTCCGCATCTGATCCAAGTACTGAGAGACTATGGTTTGCCCGCCCTGCTTGCCCCAGCGATGAGCATTTCGGAATTCGAGAGCCTACCTTCGTTCGTAACTCTATCAGATGTGTTGTTATTCTGGCTTTTCTGCCGTGTAGTGGCCTGTTTGTGTATGGGCGCCATTACCCTCACCCTCGGGCGGGCATTTGGCAATCTGCTTCCGGCTTTGTTGTCAGCGCGGTAGGGTACTGTCTTCCGGCATTGCTGAGCCTTTCCGGTATGGAGGGCGGGATAGAGTGGCTGGGGTTCTGGCCATTGTTCCATGCGGCAAATTTTCTGACAACTCAAGGTTACGCCGGGGAGGAAGGTCTACCATATAACAATGCTTGGATGATCCTTCTGATTGTTGCAGCAGCGCTACTGGTAGTCATCGCCTTGGCAGGATACTTGCAGGATGACTACGAAATGAAAGGGGTAGCTCTAAATGCAGAAGGATGATGAATCTGCATTCATCGTTTATGGCGCAATCAAAGTGACTCTGGCTACCCACATGGTGTTTCTGCATGGAAAACCAGTTCATCTTGCCAAAATGGAGTATTGTATGTTATGTTATCTGCTCCAATATCAAGGGCGAGTGCTTTCGCGGCAGCAAATTCTGTCCGAAGTTTGGAATTTCCCGTCCGATTTAAATACCCGTACTGTAGATATCCATATCTGTAATATAAGAAAAAAGCTGGGTTTGGACGGTCCAAAAACTGTCGTAGGAATCGGCTATAGGTTGCAGTCACCGAGCGAAAAGGAGGAAGTACAGCAATGAAATCAGAAGATAAATCCAAAACAGCCAACAACGTTATAACGCTGCTCACAGCACTTTTTGGCTTAATTGGCGCTGTTTTCGGAATCTTTCAAGCGCAAGTTGCGAACAATCTCAAAAATGAAGTAACAAATCTGCAAACCGCTTCACAACAGACAATTGTAAATGTAATTTCGACCTTAGGAGAAGATGCGCAAACAAGCAATTTAACAGAATCAGGTGATACTGTCGCTGCTACAGCGCAGCTAATTAATGTGTATAACTCAACAAAAGATCAAAACAAACAATTGACCAGTGAGGCACAAACTCTTCAAAGTGAAAATGCAGCATTGAAAGAACAGGTGGAAAATCTAAAATCCGTCTTGTTAAACACATACTCAATAGATGAAATCGATACTGTCGTAGCCCAGGGGTATTTGGATGAAATAGAGACTAAGCGTCTAGACAATTTGGAAATGCTCGATAGTGAACGTTGTAAACAAGTTTCCTCCGTCAAAGATTTGTACGGTACAACACATAGTATTTCGTATCAATTAGAGCCATGGCAGGAGGCTTGGGCCAAGTTTAAGTTGGATGGCAAATATGATACGTTCGAGGCAAATATCGTAACCTCTGATGATACTAGTCGTGATGCCAACATGAGTGTTGAAGTCTATATAGATGACGTATTGGTTGGTCGTGTTGATAACATCGTTCGTGACGAAAATGTTCTTCCAATCAGTGTAAGTGTCAATGGCGGCAAGGTTCTGATGATGAAAGCAGTTAATACGAATGCAACTGGAAATAGTTACTGCTATATTACAGATACAAAATTGACTGTTTTACAATGACGTGAACCGAGAGCCTTTCATACGGCTGTTGCTCGCACCACTATTTTGCAAATAGTCCTTTAGTATTCCCGTTCATCATTTGTTTTGTTGTACTTCAAAATGCAGATGAGGCCCTGTCGCTCTTCCTGTCTGGCCAACATAGGCAACGACTTGCCCCGCCAGCACCTGCCGGCCCACTGTAACACAAATACTGGAGCAATGGGAATACAAGGTTGTAAGCCCTCCACCATGGTCGATCTTGACATAGTACCCGTAACTGCCACCCCAGCTGTCGGTGGCGTTGGCGATGGTTACTGTACCATCTGCAGCGGCCAAAATTGGTGTACCTTCCGGCGCTGCTATGTCTGTACCGCTGTGGTAGCTGATCTCGCCTGTAACGGGGTCGGTGCGGTATCCCTGCGGAGAAGTGATCGTTCCAGCAATCGGCAATGGCCATTGCAGAGCGCCGTCCGCAAATACTGTATCCATACCGGGAGCCATGATTTCGCCGCTCCCCTGCACAAACCCACCCCAACAGTTCCCCCAAAGTATTGATGTCTCATCACCGGAAAGCAGTGTCAGGTACTCATTCTGCCTGTTTGTAAAATGATAAGCATCCCGCATTTCTTCCGGAGTGTGGTGGATCAGTTCGATGATCAGCACCGTTTCGGTGATGGTCGTGGTTTCTGATTCGTCATCTTCATTGGTCTGCTCTACCTCACGGGTTTGGCTTTCGGTGCGCCAGTACAGTTCGTTCATATCCCACAGCACGGTGCGCAGCCGCTCCACGTTATCCTCATCCAGATAGGCTACTGCGGCACCGTTGGCATCGCCCGCCGTTTGAGACGCAAAGACCGCCAGGACATTCTGCCACGCGATGGCATAGCTGCCATCGTTGGACTGGATCTCCTGACGGTTGTATTCTGTACCGGCTTCGATTTCCTCCAGCCGGTCCCGATATTCTTCGGTAAGCTGTTCTACGGCATCCTGTAAACTGATAGCATTTTCGTCCGGGGACTCCGTAGCAAAGAAAAAGTGTAATTCTTTGTTCGTTCCATCAACCAGTTTTTCAGCATATTCAACCGCTATTTTTATTAGATCAAACCTTATAAGTGGTTCGCCTCCGTAAAAACCCACATTAAATTCTTTCCCGCAACGTGCAAAGAAAAAATCGAGTGCTGTTTTTATGGTGTCAGGCGAAATATCTGTACTTCCAAACTGACGGAAATCACTGTCATTTTCATTGTAAATACAGTAATCGCAACGCAAATTACATCTTTCCGTTATTTCCAATGTTTACAGCCTGCATTGCATGATCCAGACTGTTTTCTATGTCTTCCTTATAATAGACCATCCCTGTCACCGGGGGTGCCTGCAATATGTGCTCCTCTTTTACGGCCTTTTCTATTTCTTTCAAAGCCAGCAATAGTTCTTCCTCTGTCATTCCCAAGTAAGACAAATTTTCGAAGTTGTTTGTCTTGAGAATGCACTCCAGTACACGATATACCTGTTGATTCACTCGAAAAATTTTACCTGTTCCCGTATCTAAGAAATAGTATTTTTCCTGCGTTGAAAACGTTACTCCAAACCTAAACCAATTTTCTGATGTTTGCAGTGTATGGAAAAAGTTTTTAATTTCTTCTACTGCATTATCAACGGTTCCTGTCATATTTTTTCTCTTTTTACAGTTCACCATGTTTGGCTCCCTTCTTTTTATTTGAAATCTGTATATCACTAATCCGTACTGTATTAGAAAAAGGTTTCGCCTTTCGTCAATTTCATCGACAAATTTGTCTGTTTGAACAATTTCTCGTCGCTTTTTTGTTGTATTTGCTAGTTTTATTTTTGGATTTCACTTTTCCTGGTGAATGCCACTACCTCACATTACAACTACCATCAACTTTTAACCTCCAGATAATGATGATTATTTGTGATTTTCCTAATATGATTGGTAGAATCCTATAACTTGTTCTGTCCACACCTAATGATTGGCGGTCATACAAATATCAGAACCGTTGACATATAGAGCATAATCAATTTTGATTTATGAACAGAATTTCCCATAAAACACACAAATGCATCGGCTTTTTGAACCGATGGGCATTTGTGTATATTATGCTTTGTTGATAATAGCATTAGCACATCAATTTCTCCATGTATAAACTTCTGTATCAACCGTGCCGGCGCTAAGAGACGAGGAAGTAATCACGCGGTTGTCACCGCTCTCCCACGTAACGTTTCCGTTCGCGTCCTTTTTGATGAACTTGAACTGGATTTCCGTTCCTGCCGGAACACTCACCGGAGGAACCATTCAGGATAATTGGGATTCAGCAGCGCTTCTGTGCATTTATCCGGGTCCCAACTACCCAACTCCGGCACATTACCTACAATGTAAATGTTTTCACCGTAGTTGGTTTCAGCTTTCACATGGAAAATGACTTGGTTCTGGTCACCAGACAAGACATTATAGGTAAACGAATTGCTGACAGCATCTCCCTTCGTAACCGTAATGTCATTGTACCCTGCCACTGCATTGTCTGGAACATACGTCACGATTTCATTTGCGGTATTGCTTTCAACCGTTGCTTCGGTTTCACCGAACTTGACCGAGATATTACCATCAAGTCCATCACCGTAAATGTAAACACGGTTGCCTGCACGTCCCATCGTAGAAACGACATTTCCGATTTCGGGTGCGTTGGCTGCCGCATCGTACTGCCAAACGCCTACTTCACCACCATCCAACGTGATCGATGCCGTAGTGTTGATTCCTGTAGAGGCATAGACGCTGATATTTTCACCGTTCAGCATACCACCGAGGAAGTCTACATACTCACCTTCCGGGAGCAGCGTTTCCACATTGTCAATGGTATACGCTTTATCCGGCTGGCGATTTATTGCAACAAGTATAACATCATCATAGAACTTCCGCTCGTAGATAAGGACATCATCATTGCTGTAACGAATCGTGGTAGTACCATACGCAATGGCATCATTTTGCTGACGCAGTTCCGACAGCTTGCCAATCAGCTTGTAGGCCGTTGTATCTGTATCAAACGAACTATCCGTCTGCATGAAGATACGTCCAGAGACATCGCTGCCATCTGCGGGGACACCATATTGCTCCGTACCGTAGTAGATGTTGGGAACACCACGAGATGTCAGCAACGTCGCCAAGGCTGCATTGTAGGTCTTTTGGCTTCTCTGCGTGTAGCCGAATCTCTTCACATCGTGGTTATCGAGAAACGTCACTGCCTGATTTTCGTAGTCGTAATCGTCCTGCGTGTACTGCAGCATATTGCCGAAGTCCGCCATCGTTGTCGAGAAATCGCCAAAGGTCGTGGATGCTGCGCGATAAAACTCGAAATCAAGGTTGTTTATGCCCGTCTGCTTCGGGAAATAGACATACTCATCATATTTGGGGTCAGGCCGCCCGATGAAAAACTCACCGAACTGGGTAATCGTATTATGCGAATCAACCGCATCTTTCAGCCCCTTTGCGAATGCCGCATCCATATGGAGCGTGGCATCATGGCGGATACCGTTTACACCCATATCCGCCCAGAACAGGGTTGCCTGTTCCAGATATGCCGCAACATCCTGATTTTCCTGTGAGAAATCAGCCAACGAGCCGAGATCCTTATAGCGATAGCCATATCGGCTGCTATCATCGCCACGGTCACCCAAACCGTGGAACCATCCATTTGTATCATTCTGAGGATCGGCAATCAAGTTTTCTACCAAGCCATCTCCATTGTAATCATACGGCTCACCATTCTATCGAATGCAAAGGTACCATCTTCTTTGCGATCCGGCTCGTACAGCTTGCCATCTTCCGGGATATTGTTCGCGGTAGGGTTCATTTCCCGGCTGGTGTGGTTGGTCACGAAATCGATAACCAGCTTAATGCCGTTGGCGTGCAGTGCATCCCGCAGTTCCTTGAACTCGTTCAGCGTTCCGAAATGCTTGTTTGTCGCAAAATAGTTGCGAACATGGTAGCCGTGGAAACTCGTCCACCGGTTGAGACTGCCATCGCTTTGGTAGTCGATAATCTCCGTATCACGGTTCTCATACGGAGCGGAGATCCAAACTGCCGTGACGCCCATACCTTTTAAATAAGGTATCTTCTCGATGATGCCTGCCCAGTCGCCACCTTGGTAGAGCTTCAGATCCTGCCCGGTTCCATCATAGAGCGTGCATCAAATCCTGCGGGAACGTTGTTGGATGTGTCTCCATCATAGAAACGGTCGTGATGATTTGGTAGACGACATCCTTGGACGTAACTGGTCCCAGTTCCGGAGCCGATGCAGCGGAATCCGCATACACAGGGAATGCTCCGAGCGTCATCGAGAGTGCTAACTGCTGCAGATCCGATAAGGCACGCTGCCTTTTTTGCCAAATGTTTAGCCATACTTACCTCCTTTACGGTAACTTCTTTGTCGATTGTCGTTCTATCAATATCGGCAGCGTGGTCTGCGATTGTACAAGATACTGCGGTGTCCGGATTCGCCGCAGAACAACTTTCGCAGCCTGCTCACCCATATCATACATATCGAGGTTCACAACACTCAGTTGCGGTTCAATGATTTTAGAAAATGGAAAATCATCAAATGTGATAACAGCCATATCTTCCGGGATGCGTATTCCGGAAGCCTTCAATTCATTTACACAGCCAAACGCAATATACTGGTTTGCGCAGATCACAGCGTTAGGCCGTGTCGGCAGTTCCAGTAGGCGCGCGCGGCTATAGCGCCGCCTTCACTGGTGGGCGGCCCTTCCCGCAAATATCCTGCCGGGATTTTCTCGTTCAGAGTGGCAAGTGCGCCGCTCAGACGGTGCGCAGAAATTGTATCTTCTTTGGGGCCGCCGATGAATGCGATCCTGTCATATCCGTTGCGCCACAGATGTGTAACTGCAATTTGCCCGGCCACCGAGTTATTGGTATCGATCCAGCAAAGCTGGTTGGAGAAATCCGGCGCACCTACAACAATGTAGGGCAGTTCCGTATGCGCCAGACAAAGAGCCACGTCCTTTGACACGACTGATGCGTGCAGAATTACACCATCCACATAGGAGCCCTGCAGCAGTTCATCGAAATGCTGCCAAAGATCAAGCGCCGTGCTGTGCTGCACAATGAGGCCATACCCTTTTTCGGAAAGCGCGTTCTCTACTCCGGCCATGATTTCAAACAGATGCGGGTTATCAAATCCTACGCCATGCTGCATTTCTGCCAAAAAGAGAATCGTTTTTGTTGCGCCGGTAGCAAAACTTTGCGCGCGGCGATTCGGCTGATACCCCAGTTCCTTGATGACCTCATTTACCCGGTCACAGGTTTCCTGCGATATAGAATATGACTTATGCAGCACTTGCTGACGGTTGCCTTGGACACACCCGCAGCTTCGGCCACTTCCTGAATCGTCACGCTCACGTTTTACACCTCCTATGTGAATACGGCAAACCCCATAGGGCAAGGCTGTTGTTCTTTCCTCGTATCCCTGCTGCCACAGCATCTTTCCGTTCATCGGAGGAATCTCTGCGGAGGCAGATTGATTGTTGAGGAACACAGTGATTTTTTCTTTCTCATCGGTGCGCTCATACCCATACAGGCCGTTTTCCTTTTCGGCCTTAATGGTATGGTAGCTGCCTCGCAAAGGGCCGGGTGTTCCGTTCGCAGATGCATCGCCTTTTTATAAAACTCTGCCAAGCCGGCGGCTCCTGCGACCATGTCATTTCATGACGGTACTCTGCTTCCTGCAAACCGTAAATGCCGCGCTCGTCACCATAAAAGACAGACGGAATCCCTGTAAAAGTCATCTGGAAAAGCACAGCGAGCTGCATCCTTGCCGGGTCTTTTTCGCACAGCGAATAGAAGCGGCTCACATCATGGCTGTCCAGCAGATTAAGCTGCGCGTACAGTACCGGGAGTTTATACCGCATCCGCATATTGGTCACGCGGGCATCGAATTCTGCTGCATCGATATTCTGTTCGGCAAAGAATCGGCGGCAGTGCTTGCGGAAATCGTAGTTCATGGTGGAGTCGAAAATATCACCGTTCAGCCAATGCTGGGCAGTCTCCCACACCTCACCAATAAGGATACACTCTGCCTTTTCTTCTTTCACCGCCTGCCGAAATGCCCGCCAGAATCCATCATTGATCTCGCTGGCAACATCCAGACGCCAGCCGTCAATATCAAATTCCCGCACCCAATAGCGGCCCACCTCGCAGAAATAGTCTTGTACTTCCGGGTTGCAGGTGTTGGTTTTCGGCATCATGCGCTCATAGCCGAAGCATTCATAGGTCGGATAGGTTTCGGGGTCTTCCGGTCTCTCTACAGGGAATTGCAGATGGTAAAACCAGTTTTTATATTTTGAGTTCGCCATTGCGCACCACGTCATCAAAAGCGAAAAAATTCCACCCCACATGGTTAAACACACCATCAATAATCACACGCATTCCCCGTGCATGGCAGTCGTTGACCAACTGTCGGAAATCTTCATCCGTACCGAAACAGGGATCGATGTGATGATAATCCAGCAAATCGTACTTGTGGTACTCCCCTGCTGCAAAAATCGGATTCATGTAATGCAGGTAGCACCCAGTTCTTGAATGTAATCCAGATTCTCGATCACGCCGCGCAGCGTTCCGCCGAGTTTTCCGCGCGTGACTTGGCCGTTCCACTCTTTTTCGGATGATTTGCCAGAGATAAAGCGGCGGCCCGTGGCAAAGCTATCCGGGAAGATATTGTAAACTACCGCATCCTGCGCCCATGCAGGCGGTGCTGCAATGTCTGCCGGATGGTTAAAAGGCAGCTGGTAGTATTCCGATCTGTCGTCCACGCGGTGATCTGTAAAGAAATCGCCGTAATACAGCAGCTTCTGCGTTCCGTCGTCAAGTTCAAAATAGTAACAGATCCGCTTATAGGGGCTTCCCAAGATGACTTGGAAGTAATCAAACCATTCGTCCTGCGCTTCCACCTGCATCTCTACAGACGAGAAAATAACCGGTGTCAGGCGGCAGGCTCGATCTGCATAAAACAACGTGCAGTGCTTTAGATCATCGCGCCCGGCGCGCAGCCGGAACACGACATGGTTTGGGTCAATCCCGTGTGCCTGCTGTGACATCGGGATGTGTTGGATGGCTTCAAAATTCATTGTGTCATCTCCCTGTTTGGGGCAATCAACCTTTGACACCACCGGCAGTCAAGCCGGAGGTCATATGACGCTGTACGGCAAAGAACACAATCAGAATCGGCAGGCTGACTACCAGCGAGGCTGCTGCAAAAATGGGCCAGCTTCCGCTCATTTCTGTTGCCTGCAAAGAGTACAATCCGGCTGCCAGTGTATAATTCTCGGCACCTGTCATAAAGGTCGTTGCAAAGAGATATTCATTCCAGACATAAATCAAAATCATAACCGCCGTAACCAAAATACTGGGGCGCGCCAGCGGAAGAACAATGCGCGTGACAAGCTGGATGCCGCTTGCGCCGTCAATTTCCGCCGCTTCCTCGATTTCGCGCGGTATCGTATCAAAGTATCCTTTCATGTTCAGCAGACCAAACTCAGCCATCGTTCCGGTATAAATCAGAATCAAGCCAACTTTGCTATTGATCAGTCCCAGCGGCGCAGCAGTGTATAAATCGCAAACATGGAAAGGACAGATGGGAAAGAGTACAGCAGAACCAACTGCTTCAATATCGGCTTGCGCCCCTTAAAGCGCATACGGGAAAACGCATAGGCAGCCGGAATTGCTGCCGCCAGCGAAATAGCAACGGTGACTACCGCCAGCGTCATACTGTTTTTAAACCACAGCATGACAGGTTCTTCGGTAAAGACCGCAACATAATTCCGCAGCGTGAAGTTCTTCGGGATAAAACGGAAGTCCGAGCTCACAAGGCTGTTGTCGGCATTCAAAGAAACCGACAGTGCATACAAAATCGGGATCAGCGTGACGAAACAAATCACGATGAACAAAATGTGCAGACAAATCTGCTTGGCTGCCTGCTTGAGCATACGCTTTTGATGCCGCGTCATCTGTTACCCCTCCTTTGCTTTCCGGCTGGTCACCATCGAGAACAGAATCAAAATAGCAAAATCAAAATGGAGACCGCAGAGCTGTATCCGTAATTGTTTGTGATAAAGGCGTTCTCGTAGGCATAGGTCAGGATCGTGTGGATATTTGCACCGGTTTTCGCACCCGCCTGCTGTGTCAGCAGGTATACCACGTCGAATTGCTTAAATGTCGTAAACACGGTAATCAGCACCGAGGGAGCAATAATCTGGCGGATTGCGGGAATCGTAATAAAGTACGCCCGCTGGAACCAGTTTGCGCCATCGAGAATTGCACTCTCGTAGCAGCTATGATCCACCGCCTGCAAAGCACCATCCATAATCATAATCATAAACGGCAGCGCCAGCCAAAGGTTGACAACCGTGCAGCAGAGAAATGCCGAGACATCGTTTGCCAGCCAGCGCACTGTCGCCAGCCCCAGCTTCTGCATCCACTGGTTCAGCAAGCCGAACTGCGAATTGAAGATGCCGTTTTTCCAAAGCAGGATCGACACATAGCCCGGCATGGCCCAAGGGATCATAAGCAGTGTCTTGTAGACTCGCCTACCCTTAAAATCCTGTATGTTCAAAAGACTGGCCAGCACAAAGGCAATCACAAGCTGCAGCACCATGTTCAGCACAGTCCACAGTATGGTCCGAAGCAGTGCCGCCAAAAAACCGGAATCAAAAACAAACAGCGCGTCCTTATAATTCTTCAGCCCTACAAACGAGAAGTTGAACCAATGGTAAACATTCATGTTTGTAAAGGAGATGTACGCCGTGTACAGAATTGGGAATACAACGATCAGCAAAATCAAAAGCAACGAGGGGGCGCTGCACAAATAGGCCCAAAACGTTTCTTTTTTATTATTCTTCATAGTGCGGCCTTTCCGCATCACTGCATCTGCTTGATAAGGCTCTCTGCTTGCTGCTGGGCGCCTGTGCGCTGCTTCGGACGTCTTTTCCACTCATGTTTACATCCACAAGCAGATTTTCCGTAACCGTCCACATAACGTCCATTTCGGGAACGTTCGGCATGGGAACCGCATCCTGCGCCGTATCGTACATAGCCATAACCATGTCGTCACCGCTGATAACCGGGTCATCATAGCAACTCTGCTTCGCAGGGGCGCAGCCGCTTGCTTTCGCCATCGCAATGCCAACGGAATCATTTGTCAGAACCTGCAAGACCTTTGCAATGGCATCGTGCTTGCGCTCAGCTGCAACTTTCAAGACATGGATACCCTGCACACCGGAATACGGTGCAATTTTGTTGCCGGTCTCATCTACAGTAGGCATCGGTGCTATGCCAAGGTCAATACCGCTCTCGCGCGCCGTAGGAACCAGCCAGGGACCACCGATGGTGGATGTGCTTGCCTTCGCGGAACAGCTATTCACGGTAGAATACTCACCCTCGGTGGGCATAAGTTCTACGAATTTCTTGTGGTATTCCAGTGCCTTGATGGTGTTCTCATCATCGAGGCCGGGTTCACCATTTTCGTTCAGAATGTACCCGCCAAACGCATGGAGCCAGCCTGCAGCATAGTACGCCGTGCTGTGCTGTTCCACGAAGCCGTAATGTCCGCCTTTCGTGTTTTCCTGCATATATTTGTACAGTTCTTCTGTGGTCGAAGGCACTTCATCGTCACTCATATAACGTCTGTTGTACATATAGAGCAGCGTCTCAAAGTAGAGCGGGAGCTGATACACTTCCCCTTTGTAGGTGGCGGCCTCAATCGTCATCGGTATGTACTGATCCAACGTACTCTTGTCGATGAAATCCGTTATCGGTGCGAGGATACCCATTTCAGCGTAAACGCCAATTTTATCGTGGGCAAAGAAGTACATATCCGGGGCAGAATTCGGGTCGTTGCCGACCATCTTCAGCGAATCGGTCAGACCGTCTTTCTTTTCCAGTTTTACCACGATATCCGGGGCAAGCGTATCCAACTCTGTCTGCAACGCCTGCGCGACTTCATCTTCTTTGTCGTGCCAGATCGTGATGGTAACCGGGCCATCTGTCTGCGCAGTATTATCCGTGCCGCCCGACGAGCAGCCGGTCATCAGCAACGATACCGCTACACATACACTTAAAAATCCTGCTATCAGGCGCTTCATGGAATACCTGCCTTTCTGATTGTGTCAAATAAGGAGTACGGGCTGTTCAGCCCGTACTCTATGGTTTTCTAAGGAAGATTACTTTTTCTTTTTGGAGATGACCACGCCGCCTGCCACAACAGCAATCACCACAACAACGACAATTGCAATCGGCATCGCGTTGGACTTGGTTTCTGCGGGTTCCGCCGCAACCGTAGCTCGCTCTCTGCAGCAGGAGCCTCTGCCGTTTCTACAGTCTCAGCCGGGGCTTCATAGGTAACTTCTGCATTTTCCGCATCGCTCACTACAATCCACAGATCCTTGCCCGTTTCCACACTGAGGTCACTGGTCTGAACGCTGCCATCGCTGCCATTCACGATAATGCTGTTGACCCAGCCGGGAACAGAAAGCGTCAGCCAGCCGTCCTCCCCTTCCTGCAGGCTTCGCCGGGCCAAGAAGAGAATGCGTTCGTGCCGTCCGGTGCGGACCATGCCCACAGATGCGGCTCGCTCCAGTCTGCGGGAGCTTTTACATGAACGGTAATATCTTCTGCAACGGGAGCATTCGGATCATTGTAAGTAAATCGGAAGTTCCGTCCTCAGAAACCGTAACCCACACCTCAGCTGCATCGATGGAGATATCCTCCGTCTGCACATCACCGCTGTTGCCGTTGACAATGATGCTGTTCACCCAAACGGGAGCGCTGGCAGTATACCAGCCATCTTCGCCTTTGCTCATGGTCTTGCCGGGCCATGCTTCAAAAGCATTCTTGCCATCCGGTGCAGACCATGCCCACAGGCAGACGTCCTGCCAATCATCGGGAACCTGCGCATGAATCTTGAATTTTTCTACATACTCCGGCAGATCACCGGTGGTCTGTGCATCGTAACTGATTTCCACATTTTCTGCATCAGTCACCGTGACCCAAGCATTCTTGCTTTCCAGCTTGTAGTCGCTGGTCTGAACCGCTGCGTCATTCGCATTGATAATAATGTTGTTGGTGGTTTCGGGAATCCAGCAGTAATACCAGCCATCATTGTTGCTGTCTGCTTCCATCTCGCCACCGGGCCATGCATCAAAAGCGTTTGTGCCATCGTCTGCCCATGCCCACAGGTGCGGGTCTGACCAGTCAGACGGGAGTTTTGCGTAGACGATCATTTTTCCATCGGATGCTTCCTCTGCAAACGCAGCAACAGGCATAAGCAGACACAGCATCAATGCCGCCAGCACAACTGCAAACAAGTGTTTTACTCTGCTCATATTTGTTTCCTTCTTTCCAAACGGTGAAGAGTTTTTGAGATTTTCTGATGCGCATCCTTGACATCTACAGAGTAACACTCCCAGCACCCCACGTCAACAAAGAAATAGGGAAACGGTTTCCTTTCAATTTGTGCATATTCCATCATGTATTCACTATTTGAATGTGCAGTTCGCTAGTAATTTTGGCGTTTTTTCTTTCAGTGTAACTATTTTGTAATTTTTGCAGTTCTTTATTTTCCCTTTGTTTCTTATCTAATTTTGTACACAACCTCCATAATCGTCAAAAAACTTTCGAAATCTATAATGAATAACCCCAGACGTTTCTCTAACTATTTTTGAATGTTTCGAAATGTAATCTCCTTTGAATCCCTTAGAGCTTAACCACTTTTGTTGTAACCATCGGATAATTGCGCTGACACCTTATTGCTATGGTAGGCCGTCAACCAGATTCTCTATTATGTGTATTATCACTAAGAAATCGCTGAATATTTCTGACTTCTGTTTTCGCTTATAAAGGATACCAATGCTTTACTTTGATACAAACCCACCATTCCCGATTTTCTTTGAGTTACATCTTGTGCAATCTTGTGTTAATTTTTTGTGGTTTATCACTTCGGAAAGTAGATACAGAAGTTCTGGCAAGTTGATCGTAAATCATCCGTATGTAGACACTTTTTGTGTAACATTGTTTTTCCCTAGCTTTCTGTTATAGCTATTCTCAACAAAGTTGACCTCCTATCCAAAATAAAAAACATGTGCAACAGATTTTATCGAAAGTCTGAAACCTTCGATTGATCACGCTACACATGCTTTTTGTTATTTAACCGTTTGTTTGCTTTTTTAGTTTTCCTTGCCATTCTCTAGCTTCGGCATCACATTTTCCTATTTTCACCTTTCCTTCTAAACAAAGGATAATCACAAATTATCTTACGTTTAAGATTTTGCACCACAAAAGACGATTATGCCTAAAAAGGAAGTTTTCATAATGGATAATATTTTTTTCTTGGCAGGAAGAAATTATGATCTTCTTTGCAAGCTGTTTCAGGACGAAGCAAAATTGCTTTTTATACACGGTCGTGATTTTGAATCTCCGTATCATGTTTTAAATATACTCTCATCCCATTTAATTAAAAATGGATTTGTCCGATTTCAAATTGGTAGTGAGGATTTCCCTGCTTGGCACATCCTTTCATGCCATTTGCTCAAGCGGCAAAACAGGTTTCACAAAAGAAGTATCCGTATAAAGCACTTTTACCTTCTATAGTTAAAGACATTACAAAATTAGACACAATCGCAGCACTTGTTGAAAGCACTATAAAACAGGAACATTCTTCTGTATTACTACGTTCGTATGAAACTGAACTACTACTCCAACTTGAATGTTCAGCAGGCAAGAACATCCCGATTTTTTTCTTTTATTATTATGGACAGTTCGACGAAAGTTCTCGCAATCTTGTGATTCTTTTAGTTTCAGAAAAATTAAATAATGATTTTCCCTTTTTGAAAAGAGCTAGATACGTATTTCTATGTGAGGAATCCGAAGACAGTGAAAGCATGCAGAATATAAAAAATATAAAGCATATAGATGTCTTTCTTTCGAATCCTAAGCCTGAAAATATGGGTGAAATACTTGATAAACTTGCACCAGATTTACCTCTATCACAAAAAGAGCAAGAAAAATTGTTCTATTTGTCAGGTGGTCGACTATCTATCATTAACATACTAACGAGGTATTTGCGTTCTACAAACAAAACCTCGACAGATTTTTTAGCGCAGAATGCGGTTGCTGCGACCATCGAAAAGCGGATTTCTAATATGGGTACAATTGGTACAGCGGTATCAACTGTATTAGAATATGCCGCTAATATGGGAAATGCATTTCCCATTCCCATTCTAAAGCAGGCTACCGATATAGATGTATTTGAAAGCGCTCTAAAAAGAAGTGATCAAGAATTTTTCACAAAATGTTCAGAAGATAGTGGAAATTTCACTTGTCACGAGGTTCAAGATTTTTTCTACGAATGTCCGAATAAAGCCAAAAGACGCGAAATATCACATGCCCTTGAACGTGCGGTCTACTATTTCAATCCATATGATTATATGGCCCGTGCGCACTATTTAGAAAATGCAGAAGATTACCAAACGCTTGCGAAGTATATTATTTAGCGTATAATTCATTGGTCCAAGAAGGAATCGTTCCGAACAAAGCGTTAGAGAGTAAAATCACAAATTTAAGTAAATACTGCAATATAGAAAGTTTTTGGAATTCGTTACTTTCTGTTTACACTGCTATAAATAAATTGGATTTTGAAAGCGCTATCTACATATTAGAAACAATGCCAGATATTTGTACGACGCGCATACTACTATTAACTGAATACCTAAAAGGACTGTGCCTACACCGATTTGGAGATCATCTCAGTACTCAGCAAGATGCTATCCTTACGATAAAATCCGCAATAGATCATGCATATGGAGTCGAAGATGGGCTTTGGTGTGACTGTCAAAACATTCTTTTGTCGTTTTCTGTAAATATATGTGGTGACATCAATACAGCGAAATCTATTAACAAAGAACTCACATACTATTATATGAGTAAGCAATACGCACTTTTTGCACAAAATGGGCTTTATGCGTTAAAAAGAAAATATGGAGCACTTTACTCTGTCGAACGAGCGGTTATAAAGACAGCAGAATGCGTCACCTATTTTAGAGAGCATCCTTATCTATCACAGCTCGTGATGGCTCTTAACAATCATGCTGCAAATCTACTGGCTCTTGGCGATTATGAGAATTCTATAGAATATAGCTTTGAAGCAATGCAACTTATTCAGAAGCACCCTAAAGTAAATATTAACAAAATGTATGTAATAAATAACTATTTCCTTGCTGCCATTCTTTTGGGAAAGATCCAGCCTAAAGAAGTTTACAAAAGATTACTTTTGACTATTGACAATATGCCATTCGGAGACTGGTCAATTATTTTCCAAATAAACTGTGCCATTTATACCGCACTCGCAGGAGATTTAATTTATGCAGAAAGAATCTTTCGTCAATTAAACGATTTGAATTCAAAAATAAAAGATGATTATTATACGTTCTATATAAACTCAAATCTTGCATCCGTTCTTTTTTTGGAGGGAAAGAAAATAGAGGCTATACGATTACTAAAGGAAAAATGTACACTGGCTCCTTCATTATCCAAGCCGACAGAAAAAGCTTGTTTAGAAAAAAGAACGGCATCTTGGATATCTGTCATGAAATCTACGACTATTAAAGATCCCAATCTTTTGGATACATACCTTTTAGAAAAAATTCCTCAAAAACACAGATGTCTTTTATTTGTCGCGGATTTCTTTATTCCGATATTCAATTTTGGTCTGAGCCATAAAACTATATTGTATGCTTAAGGATATAACCATAGTGGAACAATTGTACAAGTGCAAACATTCCAATCATATGCAATGCAAGACATACTGTTCTAAATTATCTATTTTCTATTGCAGCTGATAATATTGATTGCGCTATATGGGTAGGGGACAATCCCATTTCGTTAAAAGCAAAATTTACTGAACTGTGCGCGACAAAATGGGGATTCGTCGAAACGTCTGTTACATAGTATTGTCCTGCTTCGTTTACCCGAAAATCAACCCGGCATAACCCTTCCATTCCAAGAATTTTGGCAACCTTCATAGCACATAAGTACAAATTCTTCGCTATCATTTTTTCCGCATGTGAGAAATTGTAAAAGTTGTATCTATCAAAATAAATTCGTTCATAATTTAGAATTTCTCCTTCCAAATTTTTCTTGTCGTCTACTGATATACCGACGGCGGGAAATGTATATACTTCGTTCTTGACACACAATATGGGAACTTCAACCTCATAGCCAGGAATAAACTCCTGCACCATAATCGGCTGCCGTTGGACTTCTTCTTGATGATGAATGAATTCATCATCAAGAGAATTGTAGTTTCTAACAGATTCATCATTAATGCCAATGCTTGCGGATTCATAAATTGGCTTTAGTATGACTTTTAGGCCTATAATTGGTGAACACCCCATGAGCCAACCATTTGAGTATAGCCATGATTTTGGAACGCGCACTCCTGCATGAGCTAAAATTTGATTCACATGGAATTTGTGTCGGCATAGAGATACAACATATGCATTCGATCCTGTACACGGAATATTGTGAAGATTACAAAAAGCTGGTATAAGAGATTTTCTCCCAGGTCCTTCTCCACTCTGAGCCGCGTTATATACTAACAAGCCGTTCGATGATGTATTTAATACATATTGAATAAAATCGTCTTCACATGTGAAATAGTCTGTAATCTAATGTTCAATGAATAAAACATAGATACGATTTGATCAAATTCTTCATCGGAAAAGTATTCTGTATCCATATTAAAAGTTCCACGCATTTTTATGGGCAAATGGTTTGGCTTTGTATTGCACACAAGAATTAGATGTCGGTTTTCTAAATCATTTTTTGTCCTTTTCCAAAGGTTTTCTAAATTTGATAATCCCATATCAGTCAATTCCTTCCATAGCGGAAAATACTTTCCGATTCCTATAATTAATAAAACATCTTTAACGTAAGATAATTTGTGATTATCCTTTAATTTTATTATACCAATTCTTTCTACAAAAAGTCAAAGGCATCTTTATCTGTATTACAATCCGCAGTAATGCTTCTATATGCAATCAAGTTTTTCCTAATTGCTTACTAATAAAAAGGCCCAGAATATCGCACTTGATATTCTGGCCCTCTGATACTTTTAATCAATCATTTTCGAATCTAACTTTATAAACTTTATGTTCTCCTGCAGGATCGAGTGTATGCCTCTCCACCCCCAGCAAATCTTCATACATTTCTTGCCTTGCTGGAAAACACTTACTTGTTAAATAGTCCAGCAGATTTTCCTGTGCTACTAGCCCATTTTTATCTAAGATTTTCACGGACATTGAAAAAAGTGTTGCGTTTGGAACCTCTTTCATATCTCCAGGTTCAAAGGTGCGCCATCCACGCTTACCAATCTGCCTAAATAGGTACTGGTACTTGACTTGTAGAAAGCTTTCCCAACACATATGCTCTGCGAACCATCATCGCAATTGAGACATGCCATTTTTCCTTAAGCCTCACATAATCATCAAGATTGGTTGGTCTCTGAAGATCGTATAAAAAAGCTGTCTTAGGGAGTAAAAAAGCTGCAGCAAATTGATTCGCGTCACTCTCATTGCTTCGATATTCATCGTCTGTCTGTGCTTTTGTGTCACTCATAATGTGTCCCAGTACCCAATGTCCCAACTCATGTGCTAATGTAAAGTTCAATCTTGCTGAAGTTGTTTTTTCTGTGTTGTAGGCCGTTAAAACAGAATGCTTTTCGTTTTTCTTCCTTCTGATAGTACCGGCATATGGCTTATAGCATCCATATGTCCGACATCTTCTGCATAGGATGTCACAACAATTCCAAGATTTTGCAACAAATAGCACATATTGCGAATTGGTCTGCTTTTCAGGTTCAATTTTTCACGGATATGTTCCGCCATCAACTCCATATCAGAATAGTTTGCTGCAATTTTCATACATTCTTTTAGCGTATCAATTGTTGGGTAATCTATATACTCAGACAACGCATCATATATGTATGCCTTCAAAACATCCACATTCGTTTGTTTTAGCTTTACATTCCGTGCAGTTGTTGTTGTTGCGCGACAATATGGAGTGCCTTGGTCAAAAGTTTTTTCATTTCCCTCGAAAAAGAACATCGGCGGAAAACCGAGTTCCTTCGCTATCATCATAACATTTTCTGGACTTGGGCTAATTATTCCATTTTCATATTGAGAAATTGTCTGCTTTGTCACTCCTATTTTTTCTGCCAGCTTCGGGCCTGAAATATTTTGAATTTCACGAGCCAACATAAGCCGCTTTCCGTTAAATTCAGATGTGACAGTTGCATTCATTTCTTATCCGTCTTTCTTTTTGAGTTCTTTCCGAGCTTAAGGTCAGGCATATCGTCAATCTGACCGCCATGTTCAAAGTCACCAGATACTGCAAATCTTGTAATATCCTGTTCCGGTACCGCATCCTTCCAGTTCATCGGAATTGCATAGTCATAATTGACAACTTCAATCAATGCCCCCTCTGCATTTAAAATATTTAGATTACAGTCTTTTATATACTGTAACGGATCCATACGAAATGTTAAGATTCCATACCGTAAAATCTTCTCTCCAATAGCCTTTTTGAGTTCCTCATAAGGCTTTTGATTCTTTTCTTGTATTTCCTCTCCCGTCTCGCTATCAAACAAAGACATCTGCTTGTAAACCGGTTCCTCATTATTTAAATCCGCGTTAGCCGGAATTCCTGCATGTACATAATGAATAATTCCTCTTTGGATTTCATCTTGCCGATTTCTATAATTTTCTTCTCGCAATAAAGTAATTGCTGTCCCACTATATGGATCGAACATGACTGCATAAGGCCAGCTTCCTGCGGTTCTTTGAATTACCCGATAGCCCATCTCCGGCAAAGTTTCGCTTATTTGTTGGAAGATTAACGCCCAGCCATGCTGTCCCTTTCCGTTTTTGTACGAAAAATCCGCATATTCTTCCGCACATCTTTCCATACCCAAGTAACTACACCCAACAATAGCTTCAACCATTTTAGAAGCTGTACTTCTTCTGAAAAAATAAACATTGGGAGCCTCCTCCACAAGGTTCAAGAGAAATTTCTTATGCCATCATTTTACATCATTTTTTTAAAAAGTCAAGTGCATAGTTTACATTTATCATGTTTTATAAATCGATGTTTTCTTTTTCCTTTTCGCCATCTAAATTTTACTCTTCCTGGTACAATGTTTTTCCCCCCATATCAAAATATATCTTTCATGCATTCTATTGATGTCAAAATAAAAGCGTCCTTTGCACACTCTTTATCATCGGTAATTCGGAGCAGGCATTTTGCCTGTCATGTAAATCGCCTCGCTGCCAGAATTCTGTATTGTATTACCTATTCGAGTTCCGAGTAAATCGCCTACATAAACAGATACAGCAACAGCACCCACTTTTATTAAGGGTTTCCTGCAAAAATATCACACTTCATCACTCAGGTTTCGTCCCGATACCCATCTGCATATTTTGTCCGGGACACCATCGGCAGAATAAATGCTGAATAATGTCATAAAAATGGCTCTCACCTGTATGGGAGCCATTGCTTATTGCGATATTACGCCAAAATCCCGGTAGACTGCATAAACAGTACCAGCATCATAACAGGGGCAACATAGCGCATCATATTGCCCATTTACACCGATCTACTTTTTGTGGTTTCATAGGATTTCCTTACAATGTGTTCATATCTTATTCCATTTTTAGGTTATTCTTGATGGACTATTCTACGTCATATTTACCATATAGTACTTATTCGTTTGCAAAAATATCATTTCCGTCCAGATAAAGATAAGGTTCTTTCCTCTCTGCAAATCCATTGATAGCTATGAAACCAATTTGCTTGACCGTGAGTTCTTTGATTTCTTCTACTTGCTGAACCTCACGATGAATTTCATCAAGGGTCATCGGCTGAGCATAATATTTTGCTTCGTAAATCTCATATCCATCTGCAAATTCCAGCGCGACATCAAACTCACCGTTCTTGCGATAGATGGGGTCGTCATAGTAATAGCTACCAATATTGCGTACCCCCTTCATTTTTCCGGAACGAACCTGAAGGCTGAAATAGTCGCGGCAGACACCCTCAAAACGGCGAGAGATAAAGTCTGTCAACGCCGGTGCTATATACTCATCATAGAATGCTTCAGCCCCCAAGACCTGCAAGCACTGGCGTTCTTGTAGATAAAAGTAAAGTAAAACCGCAGCAGATTGTCGTTGATTTCAAAAGTAGACTTTTTATTGTCTCCAATCTTGTTGATGGGGCTATTGCGCGCGATGATTTCAAGGTCAATCAGCGATTTTATCTGTTTCGAGAGGTTGCCGGTCTTTTTCACGTCCAGCTTATCTTCAATTTCAGTATACCGCTTCTTCCCATTTCCAATGACCGAGAAGATACGCTCGGCATTGATTTTAACAGAGTAGTCTGAGAGCAGCAGTTGGCTGGCGTAGAGATATACGGCACTCATAGGATTGAGGCTTGTGTTTATAATGTTTTCCCGGATCGTGGCCGCAGGGTTCAGCGCCTGATTGACAAATGGCGATCCACCAAAACGGCATAGTGCGCCGCTTTGTCATAGGGCGTCTTGTCTGGATAGAATTTTGCAGCTTCCAGATAGTTCAGCTCGTTGAGCTTGATCGTTACGGCAAAGCGACCATACAGGGCATTCTTTTCCTGCAACGTGTCTTTCATCATACCAATATGGGAGCCGGAAAGAATGAGTTCAATATTTGCCAGACGATTGTCAATGATGTTCTGGAAGATGGAATCTACGGTTGCAGAGTCGTTCATTGCTTTGAGGTAGGGATATTCATCAATAACGACAATGATCTTCTCTGGCAGAGCATTCAGATACGTGAACACATCCTGCAAGGCGCCAAAATTCAATGGCACAGGCAGGATTTTTGCACGGACCAGTTCCTGTACAAACCCGCTGATGTTGTCCTGCATTGTACCTTTCAGGCACTCAAAGTAAACCGTCCGATAGCGGCTCACTTTCAGCGCTTTCTGAATTAGGGTGGTCTTGCCGACTCGGCGTTTGCCATAGACCATCACTGCTTTTCCAATATAGTCTTGCTGTAAAAGCGCCAGTTCTTTCTCACGGCCAATAAACATATTGCACCTCCAAAATCATTGAATTGAAATTCATTGAATTTCGTTTCAACATTATTGTAACATCAACTCTATGCAAAAGCAAGTACTTAAATGAAAAAGCAGTATTCTTTCTTCCAAACAAAAAACCTCCACCCTACGCGCCATTGCCGCACGGTGTGGAGGTTTTCTCATGCTAAACGGTGGTCTTTCTTGGTGGGTGAGTTCTTCATCCTTAACCCCAACCAACTTTCCAGTGTCTGCAAGTCGCTGAACAGAATATCATAAATCTCATCGCTTACCAGCGGCGTATGGGCTTCATACGCTGCGCGGCAGCGGTTCAGGCGGTCTGTCAGCTCTCGCAGCTTGTCGATGAAAATGGCCTTTTCCTGCCACTCCTCGGTTTTCATTGGCTTTTGGGGGCACAGTGGCCGAAGTTCAGTTCATTGATCACCGACAGGATGGTTTCATCGTCATCCCAATCGGCAGAAAACGCTGTCGACGCATAGGTGCCATCCAGCATGACCATCACTCTCCCCTGCTCAATGCGCAGAGTCACATCCTTGCGCCGGGCGCAGACGATGGCGAGATTTCCTATTTGCTTCATAAGGTGAGCACTTCCTTTCTTACGCGGTCTGCAAAGCCATAGGCAGCACCTTGCGGCTCCACAGGTCAACAAACTTTTTCACTTCTTTCGTAGGGTCACTGTTGCGTTCGCCACGGATTTGTACAATTTTGCCGTTGCTGACTTCTACCGTTACAAACGGCTTTTCCGGTTCTTCTACACGGCGGACAAATACAATCAGGCATTTTTTCGCTGCCACTCGCTCAATATAGGTGCCGACACAGTGGTGCAAAGCCTGTCCTTCTGTGATGAGGTCATCGGTTTGCTTGGGGCAGACAATTTGCAGTTTCTTTGAAGTAAGATTGGCCTTTTCTGCCAAATTCTCATACACTTCACGAAACGCACGCTTTGTTTGCTCGTCCCTACACTTCTTAATGTATCGGCTCAACTCGTCATGGGCCTCATTGCAGTGTTTTGGGAACAGAACCTGGCTGCTTTTCATGTCATAATTCTGACCTTGACACATTTGCAGGTAGTCGCTGTAGGTCGAGATTGCCTCTTCCATCGGGGAACGATAGAGGAAAGCCCGCTTCAGCTGCATATAATCCGGCAACTGGCTGTCCATATAGCGCATGAATTTTCTTGCTGTCATATAGGCAAACCATTGCGTTGGAATCGTATGCACATGATTTTTGAGCTGCCACTGCAAAAGTTCCTGCCGGCCACGCAAATTAAGCTTTACATATTGCTGGTATGCTTTCAGTGTATCAACGCCAGCATTTAATTCACGCAGCATGGCCAAGTCTTCTTTGTTGACCCGTAAAATGCGGTGCGTGCGTTTTTGTGTGGCATCAATTTCTGCTCCCATACCGTGCCGATACACAATGTCTGAAACGATGCGCTCGAATCCAACTTTAACAAGATGCTCAATAAGTTTTGGATGGCGCCGATATACGCGCAGGTAAGTACTGACCTGCATAGCCTCCTTCGTAGGTTCATAGAACTGCCGGAGTGCGCAATACTGCACGGTGTTCCCTGCAAGGCTCTTTTCAGTGATGGCAGGTAAACCGCCCCGGTATCATCAGCTTCATAACTGCTTGTATAGGGAGAAAATCTCGGTCGGTTTCCTCTACGCCAGTGCGTTGCGCTATCGTAACTGCTGTCATAATAGTACGCATCTGTGGCGGTGCCTTCTTGCCCTACGGCGCGGATGAACAGCCTTGCGTTCTCATAGATTTCTTTCACAGGTGTGTTGGTTTTTGACTTATACGCCCAGCGCGCTTTGAAGATCCGTATCAGCAATTCTTCATCGCTGATTTTTTGAATAACCTGGCAGGTTTCCCTGTCCTCATGGTAGGCGGCTCTTCTCCCTGCGCTTTGGCGATTGCCTTTTGTTTGCATTGCGGGCAGACAAAGATTTTTCCGGTTTTCGGCTTTTTTATCACAGAAAACTTCTCGCAATAGGTACAAAAGACCTGCGTTTCCGGCTGGTTTCTGTCATACGAATAAAACAGATAGTGCGGCATGACATTTCGGTCAATCCAGCGTGCCAGATTTGACGGCGCAGCTGGGATCTTTTTCATTTTCTCGACTATGCCCATATCACGTTTGCAGCGGCGCTTTTTTGCCTGCTTGTTGCGAATACCATACTGATAGACCTGCAACGCCTCCAATATCGTGATGCCACTTGCACTTTGATGGATAAAGTCCGAAATCGTAACTCCATCCGTCCCTTTATAGAAAACGCAGGATTCCCTAAATTTATAGAAACTTTCATCCACAAGATTTTCCAGCATTGAATCCCGCCACTTGACGTTTCCCTCGGCATCACGCCCAAGCGTGGCAAAGTCATCCTTGCCCTGAAACACGACCCACTTCGGCATACGGTCATTTGCTTTCAGGCGTTCGCATTCATAGAAGTAAACCGCCAGCACCCTATGCCCGCCGAGCAGCTTGACGGCGGCGGTGACAAGGTATTTCACCCGATCCGTGTACAGCACCCCGGCATTCAGGCTGATGTTCAGCGGAGCATTGGCCGCGTGGCGGCAGGCTCGTTTGTCCAGTTTCATCCTGCCGCCTCCTCTGTGCCAAAGTCACCAAAGGTGAGTTGTTCTTCATCTGCGGGTTTCGGGGCTGGCTTAGGCTCTGTCTTTTTGGACTTTTCCTTTTTTCCTGCCTTGGGCGTTTTCCCATTGTAGGTCTTGGGGACAAATTTTTCTTCGGGTTCAGAGTCCTCCTTGGCATCGGCATCGCGGAAATACTCCCGCGCCCACTGGTAGCAGAGCTCGTCCGGCACATCGCCGCCGAAACCGCCGCCCATAGCTTTTCGTCGTTGTCCCTCATTTCCTGTTCCAGATACTCCCGCGCCTTGCGGTTGATGTAGTGGAAGCAATTCAGCATCTTCTTCTTGGGGTTCATCACAAGGCGGGCAAAGGCGGGGTCGGCCAGACACTCGGTCTGCATGTCCTCCATGACGCAGAGCTTCATGTTGCGGCGGGTCAGACGCTCAGTGTCCTGCGAGACTCGGTTCATGGATGCCTGCATCACGTCATCATCCGACATAGCGGCAAGTTGATCCAATTCCTGCTGTTCCCGCAGTTTCTTCTGCGCCTGTTTTGCCTCCCAGTCAGCTTTCCGCTTGGCTTCGGCAGCATCAAATTCAGCCTTTTTGCGGGCTTCTTCTGCGTCCTCCGCTTGCGTTTCCTGCTTCGGGGTTTCTACCGGCTCAAATTCTTCGCTGAAAGAATCTACGGTTTCACTATCCGAAGATACCTCAAAAGCATCATCCTCGGCGTCGCGGTTCATCATATCAATTTCAGAGAGTATACCCATTGTTCTGTCCTTTCTAAAAAAGGCAGAGAGCTACCCGATGGTAACTCTCTGCCATAACTTTTCGCGGCTTCAGGCCGCTTTTTCTTTTGCTTCTTCCTGCTGCAAGGCAAGCTGCCAGTCGTCTATGCCTTTGTAGGCAGTATTCCAGACAAGGCTTGTGCTTTGCAGTCCGGCTGCATGGGCAATCTGCTGGACCTTTTCGGCCGCAGATGCCACATACTTATTCTCTAACTTGTCCATGTCATAAGCTTCCACGACCAGCTTGGTGCCGTTCTGTGCCATACAACGCAGCGCGGATTCCAAGCCGTTCAAGCTGTTTACCCCTGCCACAGCGACAAACGAGCGTCCTGTCAGGCAGTGAGCAATATCGGCTTTGAGCAGCCCTTCCGTCACATACACGGTTTTTGCAAACGGCTCACCCACAAAATGCAGTGGCTGCCGGAAGTCACGCCATGCGGCTTACCGATTGACGACAACCAGATGTACTTGGCTCCGCTTTTGCCCGGTGGGTCATCCCTGCGGCGCAGCGGTGTGTCCAGCCGTATCTGCATGCCGCAAATAAGACCATCCAGACCGACAGCCGGGAGCAGGATGCCCGCCGTGCGGCTGCCGAAGTTGATCGTCCACCGCCCGGCATCGTCTTGATAGAAGCCCGGCACCCCCTGCAACGTACAGCCCTGCCGCCGCAGCGCTCGGCATAACTACGGCACAGAAACGCAGGCGGGGCCGATTTGAACCCGAACCTTGCAATCTGTTTTTCAGTCAGCCCGCGCTGCGGTGACAGCAGATGCGCTTTGTGCGTGGGTGTCAGCGGCAGCATGGAAAGCAGCAGCGAGTAGGTCTGGTGTATCTCCTGCGGAGCCGCACGGGCGTTCTGCTCCGGCTTTACCCCGATGCAATCATTCACCCTTGGCCGGGGTGTGTACCGCCCCAGTGCCTCGCAAATTTCGCGGTAGGCATCGGCATTGCTGGTGCAGTTATAGCGGGCATATAGTGCCAGCATACCACCCGCCGCGCCGCAGCGGTTGCAGCGCCAGACATTTTTGTCCGTGTTGACGTTGAGCCGCCCGCGCTGGTCCCCACAAAAGGGGCAGTTCAGGTACAGGCTCGACGGCAGACGGCGGTGAACGGTAAGGCCCAGCAGTTCTACCACATCGGCAATGCCAAACGGGAACGTATCGGAAGATGAGGTCATGCAAAACGGCCTCCTTCCCGGTTATCCTACCTGCTTCTCCTGCAAGCTGTCCCATATGATGGCGGCCGCCGCGCGGAGAATATTGTTCTCTCCCTGATAGCCTTTCACATACCAGCGCAGGCTGGCGGCACGGCGGTCAGCCACCTGTGCCAGCGTCCAACCCTTGCAGGTGCCGCAGTCCACAATGACGTTCTGCGCCTGCTCGTAGGTCATCCGGCGGCGGATCTCCTCCACCGGGGTGCTTTGGGTATACGCAGCGGCGGGCGGCTCCTGTTCCAGCACAATGACATTCTGCGGCGTTCTGCCGGTGTCTGCGCAGGCTGTACGGATTCCGGCACAACCGTCTTAGGCTTTTTTACGACTTCTGCCGTAGTCTGTTCGGGAACAGGCATATCGTCCGCCATGATGGCATCCAGCGGGTCAGACTTAACCGATTTCTGCGGGGTTTTCTTCACAGCTTCGGGTTGCTTTTGCACAGGCTTGGCAACTTCTGCTTTTGTCTGCACAGGTTTTGCAATCTCCACTTTTGCCCCCATCGGCACCTCGCTGCCGTACTCCTCCGATTCAACGCTCACATCGGCAAACTGGATGCCAAAGCCCGCATTGGAGAGCGCCGTATCCAGCGCTTCTTCCTGCGCAGCCTCCACATACAGCCCACCGGGCGTTGCGTCCAGTGTGCAGTTGGCAACATAGCTGCTCAGCGGCTCGGCATCCTCGCGGTCACGGTAGACCTTGGCTTCAAAAATCGCCATCTTCTCGGTGATACGCAGGGCATTGAGCTTCAGCCGCCCCGTGGGGCAGGCCAGCCGGAACCACAGCTTCTTGTACCGCAGGTCAAGGCGCATCACGTCCTCCCCGGTTTTGCGGGAAGTTGTGCGGCGCAGGAATTTCAGCGGGTCAAAGCGTACATGGTTTAAGGATGCCACAGCGGCGTTGGTAGTGTACAGCATAGGTTCTTGATTCCCTTTCATGGGTGATTTCTCCCTTCATTATTACATTCAGCCGGCCTGTTGCAGTTCCGGCAGTGCGTTTCGTTCGGTGTGGTATGCCTTGCAGTACAGGTGGATGCGCTCGCCCAGCATGGTGTTGCGCTTGCTGATATCCGCGCGGTGAACCGCCATAAACAGAATCGGCTTTATGTCCCACAAGGATGACTTTTTTTCTTGGCACGGGTCACGGCTGTATACAATAAATTACGATACAGCATGATTGTGTGTGCCTTGACGATGGGGATAATGACCGTTTCAAACTCGCTGCCCATGGCCTTGTGGATTGTTGTGGCATAAGCAAGGTCAACGTGCGCCAGTTGTTCCGGCGTGTAAGTCAACTTGCGGTCGCCGCCAAAATCCATCTGCACAAGCCGTTCGCCTTTGCTGTTCGTGGTAATCCCGGTAATAAAACCGAGGTCACCGTTGGACACTTTCTCGGTGTTCTTTGTCTGCATAACACGGTCATGGACACGGAAGATACGGCTGCCAATCTTCACTTCTTCCTCGGCCGAACGGAACGGATTGACTCGCTCCCGGATGGCGCGGTTGAGTTGCTCGGACGCTGCCTCGCCTTTCTCGCGGAACGGCGAAAGGATCTGCACATTCTCGATGCCGCGCTCGGCAGCTTCTTTGCAGTAAATATCTTGGATGCGCCGCGCCGTTTCGATTTGCGTCGGGCTGTCCACGAACACAAAGTCGTTGCCGTAGTACAGCTTGGTGCTGCCCTCATTGATGAACTTCGCATTGTAGGCAATCAAGCCGTCTTTCGACTGGCGGAAGATCCAATCCAGCACTGTGACAGGCACCATTCCGCTGTGGATCAGCTCATAGAACACGTTACCGGCACCCACGCTGGGAAGCTGGTTCGGGTCACCCACAAGAACGACCCGCGTGTGCTGACCGATACGCTTGAAAAACTGCTGTGCCAGCTACATATCCACCATAGAAAACTCGTCCACAATGACGAGGTCGGCATCCACAAAGCGAACGCGCTCACCATCGCCCACTTCTTCCCCGGTGCCGAGGCCCAGTGCGCTGTGCAGTGTGCGGGCTTCGTCCACGCCGGTGCTTTCCGCCATGCGGCGGCTGGCACGACCCGTAGGAGCCATGAGGGCGACCTTCCTTTCGGGTGCAGGTTCTTGAACACTTCGATAATGGCCTTTAACACGGTGGTCTTGCCGGTACCGGGCGAGCCGGTGATAATCGTCAGACCATGCTGGAACGCTGTGCGTACCGCCTGTTCCTGCTTTTGGGAAAGCGTAATGCCCAGGCTTTCGCGCACCGCTTCCAGCGCAGATTCGATATTCTCAGCCACACTGATATTGGCAAGCCGCTCGGCAATCATGCGGGCGGTGTCATCCTCCTGCCCGAACACACGCGGCTGTACAGGTACTGCTTATAGGCGACCACTGCGCCGTGCAGAATCATCTGCCGCAGGGTTTCCTGCACTTCCTCGGCGCGGACGCGCTGTTCCGGGATGGGAATGGGCGCGTTGAGCAGCAGAAGCGTTTCCTTTACCAAATCTTCCGATGGCAAAAACAGATGCCCCGATTTACTGCGGGCATCCTCCAACGTGTACAGCACCGCGCCCTTGATGCGCTCGGCGCTGTGCAGGCGGTTGTCCGTCTTACGGACGATGCCATCCACGCGCTTGAATCCGAAGCCGGAGATCTGGCACAGGTCATACGGGCATTTTTTGAGGATGTCCACACACGCTGGGCCGAAGTGTTGATAGATTTTCAGCGCCGTGGCGGGCGTAATTTTGAACGGTCCCAAAAGGCTCATAAGGTTGCGCAGAACGCGGCTCTCGGCGTAGGATTCCTCAATGTCCTTGAGTTTGCCCTCGGTGATGCCGCGGATTTGCAGCAGCTTCTCCGGCTCGTTATCAAGGATATTCACGGTGTCCGGTCCGAACGTGGCGACAATGTCCTCTGCTGTCTTGGGACCGATGCCCTTGATAAGCCCGGAACAAGTATGCCAGCAGACCGTCCGCTGTCTGCGGAACGATTTCCTGCCACTGCTCGACTTGCAGCTGATAGCCGTACTTGCTCTCGACCACTCGCCGTCCAGTTCCAGCTCCACCGCCTGGTGCGGGGCAGTTCGTACCCCACCGCCGTAAGCGCAGCTACGGTCACCGTAATAGCGGCCGCTGCAAGCCTGCAGCGGAATGCGCGGA
>ENA-OQHY01000214-OQHY01000214.1-human-gut-metagenome-genome-assembly--contig:-NODE-214-length-33612-cov-4.603225_pt1 | contig 33612 bp, 38 predicted proteins | sample MGYA00242570_ERZ504733 | MGnify/ENA primary metagenome ERZ504733 (study PRJEB26092, sample SAMD00036219) | human gut metagenome | host: Homo sapiens | study: EMG produced TPA metagenomics assembly of... | reverse complement strand
TGGAGATGGAAAGAATCATGTAAAAGGCAACAATGGAAATCACCAGGGAGCTGAAAAACAGACCGTTTTCCTTTCGGCTGCGGCGGCTGTTCCGAAGAATGAGATTAGAGAACATTTGCGCTGCCCCCTCCCAGTTGCGCCATCACCTTCAGGATGCGCCCGTAGAACTCCTGCTGGCTTTCGTCTCCACGCCGAAGCTCATGAAAGATCACGCCATCCTGGATGAACAGGATGCGCTTACAGAAGCTAGCGGCATTGGAATCATGGGTTACCATCAGGATCGTAGCTTGTTCGTCACGATTCAGGCCGGACAGCTTCTCCATAAGACTTTTTGCGTTCTTAGAATCCAGCGCACCCGTCGGTTCATCGGCAAGGATCATTTGAGGATGTAAGATCAGAGCTCTTGCTGCCGCAACACGCTGACGCTGGCCACCGGACATCTTGGACGGAAACTTATCCAGAACATCAGTGATTTCCAGATAGACAGCCAACTGCTTCAGCCGCTGTCTGCTTTCTGCTTCAGATACCCCATGCAAAGAAGTCGGGAGCAGGATGTTTTCCCTGCCAGTCAGGTTGTCCAGCAATTCAAAGTTCTGGAATAGATAACCAACCTTTTTCCCACGGTACTCTGCAAGAGCCTTTCCCTTGATCGATTGCAGAGTATCACCCTCCACCTGAATGCTTCCACCTGTGGGCTGAATCACAGTTGCAATACAGTTGAGAAGCGTGGATTTACCGGAACCACTGCTTCCCATAATACCGAGAAACTCTCCCGGCATGACCTGAAAAGTGATTCCGTTCAGGGCTCTCGTCTGGTTTGGCAAAGTCCCATAGACTTTGGTAAGATTTTCAATATTCAAAATTGGTTTCATGTGAATACCTCCTATCCATTTCTAGGTAAATGATAGCACAGAAACACAATAAAGAACACTTACAGTCGCTGTAAGGATTCTGTTCCTGTTTTCAGAACAAGAATGACGCATCAAGCGGGATAAGTATATGAATTCCTAATTTTCAAAACATATCCCTTGTAGTTTCCATATGTCTTGATTACCAATCCGATCTTCCAAAGGTGTAAATAAGGTGTAAATCCCCAGGCGCGACTTCCTGATTCAACAGCTAAAAGCATTTTTATATTTTGCTCTTCTTCGATTCTGCGAAACTGAGCTTTTATCTCTTCTCTCATTTGTGACACCTCTTTTTTATTACACCTTTAGTTATAAAACTTTAAAGAATGGCATTACTTTTCATTACATTCTCTTGTCATAATCCCCGTAAACTGTTCAACACCAAATCGTCTCATAAACATCTCACATTTACACAAGAACAGGTAATAGATATTTAATCCGCAACCGCTTAATCCTTCATAATTTCCCTGACCTTTAGAAATTAACAGATCCGCATTCTCTACCTCTGTCATTGCTTCTTGGGATATTGCTCCGATCACATTACCCGGCAATCCTGTACCGTTTCCGATTACCTTTTGCGCAACATCTTCCATGTGAATGTGTTTCGCATCTTCCAATGTGGCGTCATTTAAAACCGGTTTTCCTCTTACAATCACAGTTATATGTAAATCAGGATTAATATCGCGAAGGGTTGAAATCAATAACTTATCTGTTACAATTTCTCCGCAGTTATCAGTAAAATAAACCAGCCTTTTTGCATTGACCAAATCGTTTTTAAATACATCTAACAGCTTAGAATCTATAGTTATATTTACTGCTTCATCTAATTGAACTTTCAGTTCACCTTCATTTACATTTTCTAAAGCTCCGAAATCGATATAGTTTCCAACCATCGCATACTGTATTGCTGTTTTTAAATGATTTTCAGATGTATCAACTTTATTTTTCATATACGGAAAGTAATCGAGCATTAATTGATTATAATGCTGTTTGATTTCAGTATAATCTATTACATTTCCAAAAATCTTTCGCCGAAGGTCATCCATTTTTTCTGCAACCTGAGGTGTAGATAATCCGTCACTATTTTCTACAATTTCTTTCACTTTATGTTGGTATTCTTTTATTTCTTCTTCAGTCGCATTGAGTGGGTACTTATCAATATTTCGTTTTATCTGACATACTTTACAATTCTCATTTATAACCATAGTTTTTACTCCGCATATCATATTTGTTTTCTCTATCTACTTATGAAAAAACAACGTCAATCTATTGTCCAGTATACCACATCATTGTTAAGAATACCAATTTTCCTATACGGATAAAAACGTACTTTTTCAGATTTCAAATATACACTTCCTTCCAAATATGATACGATATACCCAACAAATTACATGTGAGGAGAATTTTATGAAAGCCTATGAACGTTTACTAAAATATGCTGTTATCAAAACCCCTTCTGATGAAACCAGCACTTCAACACCTTCTTCCGCATGCCAGTTTGACCTGGCTAATCTTTTAAAGAAAGAGATGGAAGAACTTGAAGTTTCAGATATTCAGCTGACTGATAATTGTTTCCTCTACGGGAAACTTCCCGCAACAAAAGGATATGAGAGTGCACCTGCTATTGGCTTTATCGCCCATATGGACACTGTAGCCGATTACTGTGAGCAGCCAATTCGTCCGATTATCACAGAAAATTATAACGGTAAAGAGCTTGCTCTTGGCAATAGTGGATTGACCTTAAGTCCTAAAATGTTTCCACATTTGGAATCATTAAAGGGACACACGCTCATTACAACAGATGGAAATACTATCTTAGGAGCTGATGATAAAGCCGGAATTGCAGAGATCATGACGCTAGTCGAGCATTTACAGAAAGAATCCATTCCTCATGGTCCTATTTCCATTGCCTTTACTCCTGATGAAGAAATTGGCACGGGAGCTTCTCATTTTGATGTTGAGTTGTTTGGTGCAGATTTTGCCTATACATTGGACGGTTCTACAGAGGGAGAACTGGAGTATGAAAACTTTAATGCATGCAGTGCTTCTTTTGATATTCATGGGGTAAGTGTGCATCCTGGTTCTGCCAAAGATACAATGATCAATGCCTGCCTTCTTGCTATGGAAATTAACAGTCTGCTTCCTTTACACGAGACACCTCGTGACACAGAAGGATATGAAGGTTTCTATCACCTGATTAATATGAATGGCGATTGCGGACACGCCACGTTAAATTATATTGTCCGAGACCATGATACAGAAAAATTTCAATACAGAAAAGATAAACTCATTGATATTACAAATGAGTTAAATAAAAAATGGGGAGAAAATACGGTTGAACTCCATATAAAAGATCAATACTATAATATGAAAAATATCATCGAAGAACATATGCACTTGATTGATAACGCAAAACTTGCCTGTGAAAGAACCGGACTTGCTCCAATTATCTCACCGATCCGAGGCGGCACTGACGGTTGTCAGCTGAGTTTTCGCGGTCTTCCATGTCCTGACATTGGTACAGGAGCTTATGGCTATCATGGACCTTATGAACACATTTCCGCACAAAGTATGGATAAGGTTGTTAATATGATCATTGAACTTGTGAGAATATATTCAACTTTTTCAAAAGAAAAGTGAGGTTATTTCCAAATTAGTAAATGCTTAAAAAGGCGCTGCTCTTAGGAATGAGTAACGCCTTTTAAACATCTATTTCATTAATAAAATTGATTATTTTTAATATCCGTTATATTTATGACATGCAGCTTTATGTCCCGGCTTTACTTCCAGACGATTTTTATACATGCAGATTTTTCTGCATCTCTTCTTTAAATTCTCTTCCCTTGAACAAAATCACTGCTACAAGGAATAAGAAACACGTCAATGCTCCAAACATACTCACTGTTGGATTTTTTACCACCCCGCATAAAAGCAGGATTACCGGAAGAATCAATCCGTATCCGGCGGCCATAATTTCATAAATAAGATACTCTCGTACCGGACTTTTCTGCACTTTAGCGGTTACAAACATTGCTGCAAGTGTAGATACACTCATGATCGGCAACACAAGATCTACAGACCAGCTGTGCCATCCAGTCAGTGCATCCCATATAAAACAGATGATTGTACCGATAATAAGCTGCCACATCGCATTTTTCAGCAGATTATATCGTTTAAAAAATCCGATCGACGAGGCAATCCACATTGTCACAACGCCTCCTGCTGTAAATAAGGTCCAGCGAATTCTTGGGTGGAAATTCAAATCCGTAACAAGCATTGCCGCAACAATTGCAATACACAGAAAACTATAGATCTTATAGACTTTCATTTCCTGTTCGCTTGGCTTACCTGTCTTTGGAAATTCAGGTTTTACTTTTTCAGATATAATTCCCTGTTCTTTTAACAACCGATAAAAGTTACGTTCAATATTCACTGTATCGTATCTAGATGTAAATGCAAATGATAATTTATCCTGGAAGGAGCACAAACATAACTCAAGCTTCGGGGTGTTTGTATATACGCCAAATCGCTCAATATAAGGCACATAACTCTCCGGCATTTTAACTGCGCTCATATTAGAAAAGATTGCTGTTGTGTTCTTTTCTGAATATTTTGCGCCTGCCTGAATGCAAAGGTTTTTCAATTCCAACGGAGCAAGTCTTAGGATTGGATGCCGTTCTAACGCCAGCAGTTCACTGATATGTGCAGACATTTTTTCTTTCGTTAGTTCAGACTCAAAAAATTCCTTTGTATATTTTAACACTGCTTCAAAACTTTTATCCTGTGTTTCAAAATTATATCCCGGTTCGATCCAATTAAAGAAATTCAGCATCGATGTAGATGGGAAAAACTTTCTTAGGTTAACCGGAACCATTAACACGACCGGCTTTTTCTTCTGCATCTTAGACATTTCTTCATTTATCGCCATCATAAATAATGCTGTCAGAAAGATAGTCATAGATACTCCGAGTTCTCTGCTTCGCTTTAATACTGCCTGTACTGAGACAACAGATTCGTGGACATGCAGATGATTTCCATCTTTCTTTTTCCTTCGTATCTGAAAAGCATTCAGTTTTCTTTTTTTCGGTCGTTTTTGATCTTTTGAATAATATTTTAAGAAACTGTCATCTTCCTGATCCTGTACCGTCATATCTTCCGGCAGCAGTGCAACCTGTTCTAATCCTTCTTCTTTATGTGCAAAGTATAAATAATTCTTTACCAGCTCTTTTAAGAATTCGGTTGCGCCTGTACCATCCGTCAATACATGGAACACTTCAAAGTTAATACGTTTTTTATAATAGGTCACTTCAAAAAGTAGTGTCTTCTTATCTCTTATATAGAGTCTGCTGCAAGGTTCTTTGTACTCTTCTTTTACAATCGGCCGCAAATTACATGGCTCAAGATAATGCCAGAAGAATCCTTTGCGAAGCACCATTAGAAATGTAGGAAATGTTTCTATCGTCTGATTCAAAGCTTCCTGCAAAACGTCAGAATCTACTTTTTCCTTCAATTCACAGTAGAAACGGAATACTCGCGTATCTTTTTTATTACTGGCAGCAGAATATAATTTTGCTGCATTATCTAACTTTCTCCAGCGTGCTTTTTTCTTACTCACAGTGTTTCCCCTTTCAGAAATTCATTAATATAGGTGAAACTTTCCTGTACATGAAGCTGCTTGATCCCCAATGCAAAATATCCGTGAAGTGCATCTTTGATACGATGGATCTCCACATGATTTCCTGCCTCTTTCAATCGCTCCCCATATGCTTCTCCTTCATCACGAAGTGGATCGAATTCACATGTCAGAATCAATGTATCCGGCTGATTGCTCACATCTTCTGCGATATATGGTGCAAAATAAGGATTCATCTTATCCTCCTCATTTCTCGCATAAAGATCAATATAATCCTGCATTTTTCCGGCCGTCAAAAGATAATCGGACCCATTTTCCTTGACAGATACAAATGGTGAATTCTCTGTATAATCATTATAGGTAGCCGGATAGATCAGAATCTGTCTTTTTGGCATGAATTCCCCGCGGTCTCTTGCCATCAAAGATAATGCTGCGCAGAGATTTCCCCCGGCACTGTCTCCGATCAAAGTAATGTTTTCTGGTCTTATATTTAACATAAAATCTCCAGAATATGCCGCTTTTGCAACAGCATAACAATCTTCCAGACCTGCCGGGAATTTATCTTCCGGTGCCAGTCTGTATTCAACTGCAACTACATATTGTCCGGTCGCATCTGCAAGCCGGGCGCAAATTCTTTCATAATTATCAATACTTTCTGTAACCCAGCCGCCGCCATGGATGAACAAAAGCAATTTTTTATCCTGAATATCGTGCTTCTTTTCTTCACTTTCTCGAAAGCTTTTCTCGCTTGGAAAAAATATTCGAATCGGACTGCATGACTTCCGTTATATATTTTCTCGTCTACTTTCTTATAAAAAATCTTCATTGGATCCAGTCGTTTTAAATCCGCCATATGACGAAATGCTTCCACTTCTACTCCATCAAAAGATAATGCTTTCAAAATTTTCTTTGCTGTCTGATTGATCAATAGTACATTCTCCTTATATCCGTTCTTATGTCTGTAAAAGACTACGAGTCCATTATATCATAAAGTGCTCTGAAAAATAAATTTAATGTTGAAAAAAGCACCAGCCAACTGAATGACCGATGCTTCTGACATCAAGTTACCTTTATTTTTTATAAAGTGTATTGCCTTTTGCAATTACTTCAACAAGATGAAGTTCCTGATCCAAGATACAAAGATCTGCATCATAGCCCTCTTCAATCTTACCTTTTCCTTTGAGACGAAGAATCTCTGCCGGGTTAGATGTGATCGTAGAAATAGCTATTTCTAAAGGAATCTCTGCCTTAAATACACATTCTTTTACTTCTTTGAGAAGACAGCTGGACTGTCCAACGCCCATTCCAAGGAATTCACCGTCACTGCTGTACATAGGAAGGCTTCCCTGTCCATCAGAAGAAATTGTCATACGATCAGGATTTACTCCTGCATCCAACATACGTTTGATACCATTACATACACGTACCTCATCACAGATTGTCTCCCAATAGTCAATATCTTCATTTCCCGTAAAATCTACTGCTCCGCCCTTTAAAGCGTACTCAATCGACTTACAGAAAAGCATCTCATTTCGATTGATATGTGTTGGAAGTATTTGAGAAGCCGGTATTTCTGTCTCATCTACCACTCGTTCAATAAGATCTAAGCATCTCGGACTGTCGCCAAGATGAACATTTACAATACCAGCTTTCCCCGGAAAGAACGCCACCAAGTCTTGTATCAGCAACGACACGTGCAAATTCCTCAAAAGTTGGCTGTGAAGAACGATGATCTGAAATCGCGATTTCTCCTGTTCCAACAATTTCCTGAATCATCATAATGTCTTTTACAATACTGTCCGTCAATGTGCGGACCGGAATCTGGTAACTGCCTGTATAGCAGTATGCAGACATTCCCTGCTCATTCAAGCCTTTTGTTTTTGCAACCAGTGCACACATATCACGACCGATTCCATCTGTTCCAAGGCAGCCAACAACTGTTGTTACTCCAAACTTCGTAAGTCCTTCTATAGTTGCTTCCGGAGTACGGTTGGCGAATCCACCTTCGCCACCGCCTCCGAGTACATGAACATGACTATCAATGAATCCCGGAGTAAGAATTAAATCATTTCCGTCAATCACTTCTGCGTCAGAAAGAATACCATCTGCAGATATAGAACCTGCTTCTGCAATGTTCACAATCTTGTCATTGATCGTCAATACATCTTTTTTCCCCAGATGCTGTGGGGCATAAACATCAATATTCTGAATTAATTTCATCTTAAATCACTTTCAATTATCAAATGCCTGTTTTAGAATCCAATTCCGACAGCGATCAGAACTGTAATAATTGCACCAATCATCAATACGCCGAGGAATTTCCACATGAACTTGATCCAGTTAGACCACTCGATCTTAGCAATTGCAAGAGATCCGATCAGACATCCTGATGTAGGAACAATCAGGTTTGTAAATGCATCACCAAGCTGGAATGCAACTACAGCTGTCTGACGTGATACACCTAACAGGTCTGACAGTGGAGCCATGATCGGCATTGTGATCGCAGCCTGTCCTGTTCCGGATACAACGAAGAAGTTGAATACGGATTGGAACAGATACATAAGTACTGCTGCAACTGCTCCGGATACTCCTGACAGTGCATTTGAAATATTATACATAATTGTGTTGATAACTGTAGGTGTAGTCGGATCAGATCCGCCAAGAACCTGCATGATACCCTGAGCCATAGCAACAACAAGTGCTGCACCGATCAGATCTTTTGCCCCGTCTTTGAAAGAAGTTGCAATATCATTCAATCTCATATCGTTCAGCTTAAAGATAACTCCGATCACACCGGAAACAATTCCCATAATAAAGAACTGTGTTGCAATCTCTGGCATGTAGTATCCCTGAGTCATAACTCCCCAAATTACCCATACTACTGTAGCAGCCAGTGTCAGAAGAACTAAAATGTGTCCAAGGCCAAAGGAATGTCCTTCGTCAATACCTGTTTTTTCGTTCTGTTCACGGAAATATGCGTCAGTCTTATATGCAATTGAGATTGTCGGAGTCTTTTTAATCTTTGACGCATAGAACATCGTCATTCCACAGCCAAGAGCTGTAAATACAACCCACATTACCATACGGAATCCTGCTCCGGAGAATACGTCAATTCCTGCAATACCCTGTGCAATACCTACAGAGAACGGATTCATCCAGGATGAACCGAAACCGATCTGTGTTGCAACATAAGTAACAAGAACTGCGATAACGGAGTCATATCCAACTGCTACAAATAATGGACAAAGAATCATAGTAAATGGAAGTGCTTCTTCTCCCATTCCAAAAACTGCTCCACCAAGAGAAAACAGTACGAAAAGTACTGGAATCAGCAATTTTTCGGCTCCCTTTGCTTTACGGATCAATCCAATCAATCCGGATTCAATCGCTCCTGTACGGATCATGATACCAAATGCACCACCTACTACCATAAGGAATGCGATAATCTCGATTGCAGAACTGCTTACGATTCCGTTATACATATAGTTGAAGAATCCTGTTCCACCATCTCCACTAAAGAGTGCTACTCCTTCTGTTACTACGTTTCCTGCATCATCTGTCAGATACTGGAAACTTCCGTCTTTGATTACTGTACGGGTTTTCTCAACACCATTAATCATGTACGAAATATCCTGTGTTTCGTAAAATCCCTTTGGTACAAGGAAAGTCAGAAGTGCAGCGACAACAACTACCAGAAAGATAATAATGTAAGTGTCAGGCACTTGAAATCCCTTGTTAAAAGACTTTAACCCTTTTCCTTCTTTTTTGCTCATTTTTGAGTCTCCTCCCACATTTTTTGATATACCATGTTAGTGTACCATAGAATGCCGGAAAAGTAACTAAAAATTTTATATATTATATCAATTTTTTTTGCATTTTTTGATTTTTATACATTTTAACCGCAAACAAATCTGTCAACATTCAACAGCTACTTTTATAACACCATCCCTCCTATTCTCGAAGAGATCATATGCCGCTTCAATTTCACTGAGAGTATAGGTATGCGTGATAAGTGGTTCTGTATTGATTTTTCCTTCAGCAATCAGTTTCAATGTTTCTTCACAGTCACATCCGTCTACTCCACCGGTTTTGAAGATGAGATTCTTGCCATACATGTCTGGAAGTGGTAAGCTTTGCGCTTTATCATAAAGTGCAACAACTGTCACAATAGCATTCGGTCTTGCGCATTCCCAGGCTAAACGAAATGTAGACTCTGCACCTGCAATTTCCAGGACAACATCTGCACCGCCGTGGTCACTTGTATTCTTAACAAAAGTCTCACATTCTTTCGGAGAAATAGTAAGTACATCTGGGTAATGTTCATTGATAAAATGTATACGTTCCTCATCTTTTTCACACATAATAATGTGTTTCGGATGCTTTAGCACAACACATAGTAATGTGCAGATACCCGTCGGTCCTGCACCGATGATCAGTACAGTGTCGTCTTCTGTAATCTCTGAAATACGAGTTGCCCAATAACCAGTAGCCAGAACATCTCCAACGAATAATGCCTGTCGATCTGTAACTCCATCCGGAATCTTATTTAACCCCTGATCTGCAAATGGTACACGCACATATTCAGCCTGACCGCCATCGATACGGCACCCAAGAGCCATCCTCCGTTCTGATCCGTACAGTTATTGACATAACCTTTTTTGCAGAAATAACATTCACCACAAAATGTCTCCACATTTACTGTTACTCTGTCTCCCGGTTTCACATGAGTTACAGCGTCTCCGACTTCTTCAACAATTCCAACCATCTCATGACCGACAGTAATTCCCGGAACTGCGCGTGGAACACTTCCATGTTTGATATGTAAATCACTGGAACAGATACTTGCAAGCGTCACCTTTACAATAGCATCTCTTTCATGCATAATCACCGGTTTAGGTTTTTCTGTTAATTCAAATTTTCCTTTTGAAACATATGTATATGTCTGCATTGTTTTCCCCCATCACCTTCAAAATAATATAGCCGTTGCTTATTCTTTCGGATTATCTCCATCCCTATAAGGCACTGTGGCCGCCGGAACAACCGCTGAAGCCGGTTCGGTATGTATATCCTGGTCATCAAAAAGATATGTGCTCCAAATGCTGCAAGTACTTCTGTCTTACTGACACCGCCTAAGAAGAACGCTTCATTGATTGATACACCCCAGTTGCGAAGTGTTTTGACTGCGCGTTCATGCGCTGGAGCATTTCTTGATGTGACAAGTGCTGTTCGGATTGGCTGAATCTCTTTTTCTTTAAACATCTGCTGTACATAAGACAGTTTTGTCAGGAAGTTTGCAAAAGGACCTTTCGCCATTGGTGTGTTCGCATTTGCCTTCTCATGTTCTTCAAATGCCTGTATTCCGTTCTTCTGAAAAATCTTTTCAGATTCAGCAGAAAATAGTACTGCATCTCCATCAAAAGCAATACGGATCTGATTAATCTTTTGCTTCGGATCAGCATGCGCATCACCTGTAAGAATACGGCCTGCTGCAATCCCATCATTGATTGCAGACTGAACATCAACAGAATTTGCTGACAAAAATAAGTCTGTCTTAAAAGCCTTTAGATAAGGAGCTATCTCGGCACCACTTGTCAAAGTCGCTCTTGTAATATCCAGTCCATAATACTGTATAGAATTAAAAATACGAAGACATGTGTTCGCATTATTCCGTGACATAATGATCACTTCCACCAGTCTTCCCAGTTCTGTGTTGTTTAATTCTAAGAATGCTTTGATCAATTGAAAAGCAGCACCCTTCTGAAGAATCTCATTCTCATGTGCTACCTGGTAAGCCTCATATGCTTCAACACCTTGTTCTTCGAATATTTTATTTTCCTGTTCGAGATTAAATAAAGCTCTCGAACTAATTCCTATTACAAGAGGTTTTGATAAATCATATGACATATATTATCGCCTCCGATCAAGAAAAAGAATCACCTATCAATCACATCTTTCCTACATTATACGTTTCAGTCTTATGAGATACAAGTGAAAACATATAAGAAAAGCTTATATCTTTGTTAAATCTTGATATAATATCAACATAACAGTTCCGTCTATTTTTTGAATTCTACTGCATGTTTTCTTTTCCATAGCGGAAATAAGTTTCGCTGACATACATAATTCTTTCGTTCATCTATCACAATCGCGTGAAAAAATGTCTTCCACATATCCGTATACTCATCTTTGTACTCTTCTGTCTTTCTTAATGTCTGAAATTCTTCATCTGTCAGATAGCGAAGATAGTTCTCACCATCTTTTGGATGAACACAAGCTGTTTTACGATTATCATCTATGATCATCCACTGTTCTGAAGGCATGCGATTTGCAAAATGTCTGCCTACCAACATAATGACATCACTTTTCGGTTCTAGATGGCTGACATATACATTACTGGAATTCAACTTCTCAAATCGTGTAAACTCTCTAAAATGATGACTTTCATTGGATACTTTGCGACGTAATTCTAATATTCGCATCACATGAGGATTCGCATATTGCTTCAATGCATTGCCACCCATCGAAAACCCGACCCGAAGGAAATTATAAATTGCCTGCAGTGCATCTTCCTCCGCAGATAATGTTGCCAGATAAATATCCAGATATGCCTCATCAGAAATATCTCGTCGTATCGAACGAATCACTTTTTCTGCCTTGGAAGTATCTTGATCTACGTGAATATATTCATCAAATATCGTCTGCTGAAATATCGGTTCTTTCTTTAATTGTATCTGGTCGTGACCAATTTGTAAGGCTTCAGACCACGCATCATAGATGCAGGTCATAATATCCTCCAAACGATCTTTACAAGTAAAAACTTTCATTAGCATACTCCAAAATCTGTCAACGTCATCTGGGTGAATGACTCATTCGCATGTTGTGTATTCCAAATATCTTTCTTGTCTACACTAATTAGTTGTCGTGTAATATAAGATGTCTCAATAGGAGTATGGTACATCTGTTTCCCACCACAAGTGATAAAGTAATGTGCACGCTTCAGTACTACTCCCATCTTCTTCAGGCTTTCATAATCAAGTCTGCCGTAGCGTCTTGCATAAGTGATACGGCTTGCTGACTTCGGTCCGATTCCCGGAACTCGAAGCAGTGTAGCATAATTTGCTTTTTCTACTTCTATCGGGAACTGCTCCAAATGGCGAAGTGCCCAATCACACTTTGGATCAAGCATCTCATTGAAATTCGGCTGTTCCGAAGATAATAGTTCTCCTGCATGAAATCCATAAAAACGAAGAAGCCAGTCTGCCTGATACAACCTATGTTCACGCAAAAGCGGAGGTGGTGTTCCTATCTCCGGCAATACATTGTCTTCGTTCAAAGGAATGTATGCTGAATAAAAAACACGCTTCAAATCAAAGCCTTGATATAATGCTGTGTTGTCTGCAATAATGTATAGTCACTCTCACCGGTCGCGCCAATGATCATCTGGTACTCTGTCCGGCCGGAGCAAAACTACGTTTTAATTGCGACATATCACGTGGTGCTAATTGATTCGCATTTGCCCATGTTAAAGCATGATCCAATGTAGTATATCTTCTATAAGATTCTAATCGCTTCATCTCAGGATCTTGAGAGATTGCTGTATTATTCGTCTGAGTATCTAACCACTCAGAAAACTGCTTTTTCGAAGTATCTGAAAAAATCCCGGTATCTAAAAATTTATTTCCACCGCTACGCTCCATATATGCAGACTTTCCAATCGCCATCCTGTGAGATGCAATTGTGCTTTGGACTTTTCCCATCGGATTCAAAATATTCGGCATGGTCTTGTTCGGTGCCAATGTACGTAACCCTTCTTCTGTTGGCAATTCAAGATTGACACTAATACGATCCGCAAGATACCCCGCCGCTGCCAACAGTTCATCTGAGGCTCCCGGAATCGTCTTGATATGAACATACCCATTGAAATGATATTTCGTGCGAAGTAGCAATAATGTCTCGCACATCTTCTCCATTGTATAAGTCGGATTCTTTAAGATCCCGGAACTCAAAAACAGTCCCTCGATATAATTACGTTTATAGAATTCTACCGTAAGCTCACATATTTCTTCTGGCGTAAAAGTCGCCCGCTTCACATCATTACTTTTACGATTAATGCAATATTTACAATCATAAGCGCAGTGATTTGTCATTAAAATCTTAAGCAGAGAAATACATCTTCCGTCTGCTGCAAAACTATGACAAATCCCGCATGCCTCTGTATTGCCGAGCTCTCCTTTCTTTCCCCGCCGGCTGGATCCACTTGATGTACATGCCACATCATATTTTGCTGCATCAGCAAGAATCTGCAGCTTTTCCTGTGTTGTATAATTACTATTTCTAATATCTGTATTCATATTTTCATTATACAAACATTGTTCGATAATGCAAGTGTTATTTCGAACAAATGTTTCCATGTAGTTCTTCAAATGTGCACCCTTTTTTCCATGTCTATTTGATAGATTTCTTTCAGTAAACGAACGGCGTCTTGATTGATTTTCAGTATTTGGTATTGTTAATACTAACAAAATTCTTCTTAAAGAACCTGAAAAATTAAAATTTTTTCTCTAACATCCTCACTTGAAAATAAATCCGAAGTGTTGATCTCATCATAAAAAATCAACTGTTCCTGTGTCATCAAGGCACTTACATATTCTTCTGACGGATAATAGAAAAATAATAATATCTCTCTCGGATTTTCATAATAAGATTCATAGATTTTTGCTAAAACAGACTGCAAAATTTCTACTGAAAAGGGATTAAAAAAATAACAGCAATCTACATCCGTTGGAACTTCATAATTCTCTGCACTACATAGCACAAACTCTGTGCGGGCACCAGATACTGCTAATTCTTTATTGTCTGCCGCACCTTTATAGATTCGTTCATCATATTCTACGCCTACCGCTTTGCATCTTGTTTGGTAGGACAGATAAAAACATACTCGTCCTTTTCCGGTTCCATAGTCGATCAGAGTATTATTTTTCCTAATTAGTCCGCTGTTTGCTAAACGTTCCAATACCATATAAGGCGTTGGCTCATATGGATATCTATACTGATCGGCGCGAGAATCATCTCGACCCGTTGTTTTTATCTTTAGAAGCTTATCCCATTGTGTTTCATTTTGATTCATTCCTTAATGCCTCCGTAAATTAATTTTCGTAAATCACTTTACCTTCCTGTCACCAAATACATGAGCTGACATCCCTCTTCTTTTAACCACTCAATAGATTCTTTGTAATCAGGAAGCACTTTCTCTACTTCTAACCAAAATGCTTTCGAGTGATTCATTTGCTTTCTATGGCACAATTCATGAACAACAACATAATCCAATATTTCCGACGGAGCTAACATTAACAGACAGTTGAAATTCAAGTTTCCTTTACTGCTGCAGCTTCCCCATCTGGTCTTCTGATTTCTGATAGTTATATTTCCGTATGTAACCCCCATTATATTTGCAAAATATTCAACTCTCATTGGAATGACCTCAAGAGCCTTGTCTGCAAGCAACTTTATTTTCTCAGGAGTAAATTTATCTGTACTTTCCGATTCGAATCTTTTCTTTCGTGTCTTAATCTCTTCGATATGTTTGCTTATCCAGGCTTCCTTCTTCATAAGAATCTCTTCAATATCTTTCTCTGAAGCAAAATGCGGAGCTCTTACAGTGATACTCAAATCAGAATTCACCTGAATAGCTACAGTCTTTCTGTTCGATCTAATTATTTTAACATCCATAAGTCTTTCCTGTACCTGAATTTGTTAAGTGATTGATAAATAGTAAACGTTAGTATTTATACCTCATGGGCGAAGGTTTGTCATTGAAATCTGTTGGAAGTAGACGTGGTAAATGTAGGCGAAAGAAACGATAACACCAAAAACATGTCCGGACGCACTGATGTTAATCAGTGTATCTAAGCCTGTCTTTTCAATGGTATTTCCGATGAATAGCTGGGCTGGCTTTTCATTGAGATTTCTTATGCTTTTTTCGTTGACATTTAATACTGTTCAATGTATCATATAATCAAGAAATGGGTTTTGTTACTGAGTAAGGTCATTTGACTGGAAAAGATTGCTCGTTTCTTTTTTATTTTCATGATATCGTATAAGTAATATTTCCCATCTTCATCGTGTCTGACCAACATCGCAACATTAAAGACGTTGTATCTCTCTATTTCTCCATCATCACCAAATACCGGAAGAGCAAATCTTGAATCATATGAATACCAACCATATTTAGCATCTTTACTATGCTTCTCCTTACGATTATCTTCATAAACCTCGTTCGTTGCTATTTTAAGCAATTCCGGTAATCCCTGTGTGGCATTCGCTTTTGCTTTCGCATTTGCTCCTTTCAAAATCCGAGTATAATTTGAGTGCGTATACTCATCAGGAAGATCCGATCCAATATAAATCATCTTATTGCAATCTTCTATCTGATAGAATTCTCCTACATACTGGCGTAAATACTTTTCAACTTCTTCCCAATTAACTGCTCTTTTTCCATTGAACAGAATATCGTGAATAAATACTGTTTTCTTTCCGTTCAAATCTTCGATAACATTTACTTTTCTCGCCAAGTTAACCTCCTAAACATTTACGTATTATAATGCATTGCGTTATGCTTATTGCAAAAAATATACAGAGGATACCTTTAATTATCTACTCTTTCGATTCGACATTCTATCTCTGCTCTATACTTTAATAAACGTAACAGATAATCCGGAAGTTCTCTTTTCTCCGCTTCCCAATCCTGAACTGTACGATACGGAATACCATAGTAATCGCTGAACTCACGTCTGTTCATTCCCATTTTTTCTCTTAATTCTTTTACTTCTTTCCCTCTGCTCATGATTTAACTCTCCTGCTTAAATAACGCATTGCGTTACTTAATAGTACCCGATATATGCTATGTTGTCAATCCACTATCCCCACCTCTCATCATATTTTTCCATATATTTTTATAAAACAGAAAAGGCAGACCCCAAGCCCTTGATTTTCAAGGCTTTCCTTCTATTCCTCTTTTGTACTCAAAAAGATCCAACATATTATCTAGATATATCTTTTCTCTGACATGGATCTGATATTCCGGTTTAGTCATATAATACAGCAGAAATTCCAAAATCAATGCACTTCCAAGTCCTCGTCCTTCAATCTTAAAATTAGAAAATCCCATTGGCATATAAATATCTTGGATATCAGTCACACTAATAAACCCAGGGTTCTCCATTGCTTTGGAGAAAAGATAGCCTTCTCCTGCGCCCGGTGCTGCACAGACATGATTTTGGCAATTTTCTCCCAGATTTTTCTGGCTGACTGTTTCATAACAAGCTCTTCTATCTTTACAACCAAACCAACAGCATTCATTGCACAGGAATTCTACTTTTGCTTTTTGCTTTGAATTCATCTTGTTTAGTTGCTCGAATTTTTTATTAAGATGAAAATCCGGGACTATATAATGAAATTCTTCTCTGTTTGTTTCCCGCAAAAAGTCGCTAAAATCCGTCAGTACCTTTGTAGTCGACGAGACTAGATAAAGCCCCGGATAATTCTTTTGCAAATAGTTCAGCAGTAAATCGGAATGAATGATCACACCATTTTGAGGTTCATTTCTTTCTTCCAGCAATGAGCAAAGTGTGTTACATTTCCGATCCTGCAAATGTTCTTCTCTCAAAAGTGAATTACTGAATGTTAGTCGGGCAGATATCTTATATTCCTGCATCAAATCCAATACTTTCTCTGTCTCAGTATCTCCAAAGGACGTGCGACCGCCACCCCAGATACAGTCTGACGGGGCACCGTATATGGAACCGATCTCACACCAATCATAAAAATACTCTCTGTGTTCCCGATACAATGACAAAAATACTCGATACAATTCGTAAAACTCAAATAGTCCCGGCAGATGATAATATGCTCGATTTCTCATGGTTACTCTCCTCGCGTCAAAATGAAATCTTATCTTGCCACTATATACTGTGATGCGTATACTGCAGCCATTGCTCCGGTCACGCTCAATGCAACATAAAGTGCTGCCCACCAGCCCGATCCTCGTTCCATCAACTGATTGGTTTCTAACGCGAAAGAGGAAAATGTTGTGAAGCCACCACAAATTCCAACTTTCAAGAACAAGATCAATTGTGGATTCCAATCTTTCTTTGCGCCAAAGGCTACTACGAGTCCTATCACAAATGCTCCGATAATATTGATCAACAAGGTTTTTATTGGAAAACCATTTTGCGGGTTGATTGGAATTAAGCCAATCAAATAACGGGCTACAGCTCCCAGGAATCCTCCCATTCCGACTATAATACAATTCAGCATTTTTTATCTCTCCTACAAGTAATCTATTAGTTAATGTCTGCTTTATTATACCATCTATAATACTGATCTGCATCAAAAGAATAGGACAGAAACATTAATATTTTTTACTATTATCGATTATCAACTTTCTCCGGGAACACAGGAAATTAGAAAAAGCTCTGCGTACTTCTCACACGCAGAGCTTAAAATTTTCTTAAAAGAATATCCTTATTTGCTTTCTGGAATAGAATCTTTTCCTACTGTCATCATCAGAATGATTGCAGCTATAAAGCTTACAGCACATGCGATAATTGCAGCAAGAACAGAAGAATCAAAACCTGTCTGAGGATTAATTACCTGAAGCCATCCAAAGATTCCGTTTGTTCCATATACATACTGTTTTACTCCACCAAATCCGATGATAGCACCACCAATACCAGATGCAAGACAAGCTAACATAAATGGTTTTATAAACTGTAATGTTACACCGTAAATGGATGGTTCTGTAATACCAACCATTGCAGAAATAATAGCCGGTCCACAAACACTTTTCAGTTTTTTGTTCTTTGTTCTAAGCATGATCATAAGAACAACTCCAGCTTGTCCGAATGCAGATGCAAGACCAGCAATTGTAATAGGATCGTAACCTAATGTTGCAAGATTGTTTACAGAGATTGCAACAAATCCCCAATGAACTCCAAACATAACACATACCTGAATAAGTGCTCCGTATAAGAAACCTGAAATAGTTGCATTCAGATTGAACAGTGCTGTAAATGCTGCACCGAGTAAATCACTTGCAAATGTTGCGATTGGTCCGATAATCAGGAATGCAAGAATAATACTAATTAAAAGTGTCAGCGCAGGAACAGCGAATGTTTTGAACAGATCACTAATTCTTTTTGCAAAGAATTTCTCAATTTTTGCTGCAAAATAGCAAGTTAAAATTACTGGAATTACAGAACTTGCATAGTTCATTAAAAGAACCGGAATACCAAGGAATTCTACATATACATCTGTCTGGAAGATAGTACCGCTGAATAAAGTATAAAGTGCATCTCCCGCCATGATTGTTGTTAGAGACGGATATACTAAAGCTGCTCCGATTGCCATTCCGATAAACGGTGTTCCGCCGAATTTCTTCATTGAAGTATATCCGAGGAATATTGGCAGGAAGTTAAAGAAACAATCTCCAACAATGTTTAACATCTGATATGTTCCGGATGTAGTTGCAAGCAATCCTGTTGCAGCAAGAAATGCAAGCAGTCCCTTGATTACACCTGTTGCTGTAAGCATTCCAAGTACCGGTGTACACACCCCACTGATCACATCAATAAACTGATTGGAAATCTTTTTCTTTTTCATTTCCTGTTTGAATTCTTTTGCATCTTTCAGTTCGATTTCATTTTCTGTTGTACCCATCATTGTCTGCAGTTCGTTATAAACATCTGCTACGTGCTGCCCGATTACGATCTGATACTGACCTCCGCCTTTTACGATAGAAAGAACTCCGTCAATCGCTTTTACTGCTTCGTCATTCGCCTTTGTCTCATCTTTCAGCTGAAACGCAATCTTGTTGCACAGTGATATACATTCTCAATATTTTCCTGACCGCCAACTTCTTTGAGAATACTTTGAATCATTTTCTCATACTTCATTTTGTTTTCCTTCCTCTCTCCTTAAAATTTTTATCTAAAAAAACCGTTTGGTCTTTTTTCAAATGTAATGGATATTCTTTTTCAGTAACAAGGATGAACTTGCAATCACGCATTGCAGTGATTTTGATTTTATCAATATTTCCTTCCTTCCACTTCATATCCAGTACTGCGCCTGCTTTCAGACAGACTCCATTAACCTCTCCATCTGAAAGACTGTTCGGTAATGCCGGCAAAAGAAATACTTTGTCTGAGTAATCCTGTATGAGCATTTCTAATAATCCACAGGCTCCTCCAAAGTTTCCGTCAATTTGGAATGGTGGGTGATTGTCGAACAGATTATTTAGAGTAGCATGTTCAAGCAATTCCTTTAAGTTTTTCCAGGCTTCTTCTTTCTCCCACAGTCTTGCATAAAACAGGATGATCCATGCTTTGCTCCATCCGGTATGACCTCCACCGTATTTCAGTCTGCGCTCAATCGTCTGTTTTGCAGCTTGAGCAAGTTCTGGCGTCTTATCCATACGTATCTGTCCTGCAGGATATAATGCAAACAGTTGTGAAATATGTCTATGACCAGGCTCGACTTCATCATAATCTTCACTCCATTCCTGAATCTGTCCATATTTACCGATTTGCAATTCTGGCATATGATTCAGTCGCTCATTTATTGTTTCATTCAGATCTTTCGGAAGTTGATTTTCTTCTGTGATCTCCAGATAACCATTAAAAAGTTCTCTGATGATTTCTGTGTCCATAGAAGCTCCCATACAGAGACATCCCGCCTCTCCTTTTTGATTCAGATAGATATTTTCAGGAGAACTGGATGGTCCTGAAATCCATTTTCCATGAGCATCTTTTACCATGTATTGAAGGAAAAACTTAACAGCATCTTTCAGTATTCCATAATATTCCTTCAAGAACTCCCTGTCTTTTGTATATTTGTAATGTTCAATCAGATGCAAACAGAACCAGGCACCGCCCATTGGCCACAGGGTAGATGACACATGATTGTCCTGAGGTGCACAGTCTCCCCAAATATCTGTGTTATGGTGACAACAGAATCCATCAATTCCATACATCTTCTCAGCAACGTCTTTGCCGTGCGGATACATTCTTTGCAAATGCTCTAACAAAGGCATGTGGAGTTAGATAACCCTGTTTTTTCAGCAATCCAGTAATTCATCTCTATATTGATATTAATTGTATACTTGGACCCCCACATAGGCTCAAATTCTTCATTCCAGATTCCTTGTAGATTTGACGGAAGACTTCCTTCACGGCTAGAGCTGATCAGAAGATATCTTGCGAAATTATAATATGTATTTATTAATTCAATATCTTCTATGCCATTACGCATTTGCTCAAGTCTTTCCGGTGTTGTCAGATGCTCATAAGAGTCTTTATAATTCAATTTCAGATTACTTTTTTCATAGTAAGATAAATAATCTTTTATATGATGCTCTTGTAATGTTCCATAAGATTCTTTTTCAGCATTACTCAATACATCCATACACCACTGAAGCGGATGTTCACTTCGGAAAGATGTTCTTGCTGTGATAAACAGTGTTGCTTCTTTGGCATCCTCTACTAATAAATGACTTCCCATTCGTGAAATTTTGCCATTTTTAGTTCTTACCTGTACAAGCAATTCAAATGCAATCCCGTGATCTCCACCTTGTTTTCCATATAAACGGATTTTATTGCCATCCAGGACTTCAGTACCATCACAGAAAGATGAACCACGTCCTGATCGGTATCTTTTCTTGTTAAAGATAAATCAAAATTAAGAAGTTCGCCATCTACGGATTTCATTTGATATACAATTATATGATCCGGATTGCTGGCAAAAAACTCTCTTTCATATTTTCCTTTTTCAGATTCATATTGGATTTTTCCAACAGCTCTCGAGATATCTAATTCTCTGTTATACGTTTGAACTTCTACACTTTCATGCTGAACGCTTAAAAGCCCCCTTGATCCTTTTTGAAGACTGTTTTGCCTCTCTGCTTATAAAAATCTATCCAAACATCTCCGAGTGTCTGATAATGTCGCATATGCGGATATGTTGCATACATACTTCGCTCTGCGAGAAGTTCTGCCTGTTCGATTTCTCCATTTAATAAGAGTTCTCGAACTTTTGTATAGTTCTCTCGCGCATCAGGATTTACACGTTCCATAAAACTTCCGGTCCAAACAGAATCTTCGTTAATTTGAAGTCGTTCAGTTCCGGTTTTTCCAAATACCATTGCTCCGAGGAATCCATTTCCTATCGGCAATGCTTCATTCCAATCTTTAGCTTCTTCACGAAAACATATTTTATTCATTTCTTCTTCCTCATCTTTTCACTACGCTTTCTTGAATCTGTTGTTATTATAACAATAAAAAAAGAAAGACTGAAAAGTTTTTATTTTACGAACTTTTCAGTCTTTTAAATAATTATGGATGATTTTATTTTTCCATTGGAAATCCGTATTTATTTTGATACGCAATTGCAATTCGTTCAATTAACAACTGATATAAAACAGGATGGTTTTGGACTAAATCCTTATATTCCCAATCAATACATAGATCAACTCGAGGGTCTTTCTCCATTTCTCTGTTTGAAGTAAACAGAACTACTTTTGCTTTTGTTTCTTCAAAACACTTCTTTGATGGAGCATCTGTCAGATGCGTATACTCACTAATATACCTTCCGGAATTTGAAAAAATAAGCAGTAGTATATTTTCTTTTGCATGACTAATATACTCTACTTGTTTTCTGTCATTTGTAGTTGTGTAAATGAACTTCTGGTAAAAAGACATTTTATGTTGAAAATTCAATGCAGCAGTCTCTGAATATCCTTCTCCAAATGCGGCTACTTCTTCATAATCATGAATCAACGTGACCAAGTGATCTATTTTTTTAGAGTCAGTATTGAAAAATAAATAGCGAATATCTGAAAACAGCACATCCAAATATTCTTCCGTTCCTTTTTGCAATATATAATCTGTAATATTTATCGTATTTAGATCTTTTATGTAAACTTCTCTTTTCCCTCTACTGTATGCTTCTGCTTTAAATTCTTTGTAATCCTCAAATCCTAATTGCTTAACGAATTTGGAGATTGTAGATTTTGAAACAGAGCATAAATCAGCCATAGCACCTATGGAAATGTTATTCAATTGATGAATATGTTCCAGCATAACTCGAGCAATATGATGTTCTATTGATTCAGGTGACATCTCACCGGTTATTGATGATAGTCTTGTATATAGTGTGCCCATATATTTTCTCCCTCATGATTTTCTCTTGTGGTGACTCTGTTTTCATAATAACATAAAATGTTTAGGGAAGTACAGTAAGATTACCAAAGATGAATTAATCACGTTGATGAATGTTCTTGTAAATCCGATATGCGGAAATCTCCTGAAAATTTCTTTCCATCTTCTATTTGTTGCACACTACCGTTATCTTATCGATTATCAATTTTCTCCGGAAACATATCATGATTACTCATACGATTCCATGCAACCTGCTCCCAGTTGGTACCTGGCTTTCCATAATTACAATATGGATCGATGGACAAACCTCCACGTGGAAGGAATTTTCCCCAGACTTCTATATATTTTGGTTCAAGAAGCTTGATAAGATCTTTCATAATTATATTGATCACATCTTCATGAAAATCTCCATGGTTTCGGAATGAGAACAAATACAATTTCAAGGATTTACTCTCCACAAGACGTTCGTCCGGAACATAGGAAATCGTGATCGTTGCAAAATCTGGCTGTCCGGTGATTGGGCACAGACTTGTGAATTCCGGGCAGTTGAACTTGACGAAGTAATCGTTTTCAGGATGTTTATTCTGAAATGCCTCCAATACAGACGGATCATAATCCATACGATATTCTGTTTGCTGATTTCCCAATAATGTTAAATTTTCTTTTTCTCTCATTGCTTCCTCCTCTATCTCAACGCAGGGTCTTCTACGTGATTCGCCTGAAATGCTGCTGCGCGATCAATGCATGTTCCGCATTTTCCACAAGGCTTCTCTCCCCCTTCGTAACAAGACCATGTCAACTCATACGGAACTCCCAGTTCTAATCCAATCCGTACTACTTCGGTTTTGGATACATTTACAAAAGGAGCTTCTATTTTCAGCTGATGTCCGGAGCCTTCCCAGATTGCTTCATTCATCGCCTGATTGAATACCGGTGAGCAATCCGGATAAGCAAAACCGGCAGAATCATCTGCATGAGCTCCATAATAAATCACTCCACAATCCTTGCTCAGTGCGATACTTGCTGCCGAAGAAAGAAATAATCCGTTCCGGAACGTACATATGTACTTACAGGCTTATCGCCATTTGTTTTTGAAATCTGCTCTGCGTAACTCTCCTCCGGAATTTCTTCCGTGGACTGTTGAAGCGTGAACAGTTGCTATATTGAAATATCTTACTTAAATCCAGGAACAGATGATCCACGCCATAATATTCGGCAACTGCTATTGCAGCCCTGATTTCTTTATCGTGCTTCTGTCCATAGGAAACCGAGAGTGCAATCACCTGGTCTTTCCCGTACTTTTTGATTGCCAGTCCTAATGCCGTTGTTGAATCGATTCCTCCACTAAAGAGAACTAATGCTTTCATCTCCATCACCTCACTACTTATTTATACGCCCCGTTCATTGATCCCAGATTACTTTATGCATCTGAATCTGCAGCCTTACACCATTCAACTGATGATTTAGCATAAATTCTACAATTTGCACTGGTTCTATGGATCCAAAAACAGGACTAAGATACACATGACACCTGTTTGTCAGATTATAAGTCTGAATCACGTCCAGTGCTTTTAACAGATCTTTCTGGCTGCCACATACAAACTTTACAGTATCATCCTTTCCTAGCAGTTCCATGTTCTCTGTTATCATATATTCTTCGCACCCGCTTGACGGTAACTTATAATCCATTGTAAATACCGGTCGTTCTTCACAAAATGCAGATAAATCAACTGCGCCATTTGTCTCAATTTCGACCTGTAAACCGGCTTGTAAAAGAAGGTGGATCAATTCACTGATGTCTTTTTGCAGCAACGGTTCTCCACCTGTAAGTGTCACGTTGCGAATACCGGTTCCTAAAACATAATTTAAAATCTCTTCCGGAGTTTCCTCTTCATATGGGCAATCAGGTTCATTGGCCCACATAGTATCACAATAACTGCATCGCAGATTACATCCTTTGAAACGGATGAAGACTGCCAGTTCTCCTGCCCGTGTGCCTTCCCCATTAATACTGGTGAATTTTTCTACTACTTTCATTTACTCTTCCTCATAAACCGCGCAATTATTCGGTGTTTCATATACTTCCACACAATGAACCCCGTATCCAAGTTCTGTTAATTTCTTGTAGAAATAATATGCGAAATTTTCTGCCGTAGGACGAAAAGAAACTTTCTCCAGATGAAAGTCCTCATTCTGAAGTGCAGCTACTGTTTCTGCTTTCAGTGATCCTGTCTCATAAATCAGACTATGATCAAAGGAATCGCAAAGTTTTTTCAGATCCTTTTTCAGATTACCAAAGTCCACTACCATTCCTCGTGTCTGTCCTTCTTGCTCCAGCTCCTGACTTTTGATTTTTGCAACAACATTCCAACGATGTCCGTGGATATTTCTGCATTTCCCCTCATATTTCCAGAGAAAATGTGCTGCGTCAAAACTGGCTTTTGTTTGCAAATAATACATATTTCAACTCTCCTGTATTTGAAATGTATGTACCTTTTAAGAGCTGTGTATCCTAAGCGGAGCGTTTTATATATATGGGAAAGTATTTCCTGAATAATATAAAAAGCTCTGCGTACTTCTTTGCACGCAGAGCCTAGAATCTTCTTAACTAGCCCTGGTTTTGTTTTTCGACAGGAAGGTACAAATGAACTGTCGGCTGTTTTTCACAGCATGAAAATTATACCACAGAAAATCAGTTTGTCAAATTGGTTTTTCTATTTTAACGAAATGGTGTCCTATTTCCCATATTCTATTCTCCCAGGAAATATCTTCCGTAAGCATCTGCTGCCTTAATTGCTGCGCATACAGTCTCAGGTGTCACCTCAAATGGCATGTTATGAAGTGTATCATTCTCTGCACAGGCTGCTGTCGCAACTGCCATAAGCTTCTCGTCTGTCACTTCTGTGATACCAAGTTCTTTTAATGTAACAGGAAGTCCCAGTTCAATGCACCAATCTATAATGTCTTCCAGTTCTTCTGCCGGAATGTCTTCCAGAACAAGCTGTGTGATTGTTCCAAATGCAACTTTCTCTCCATGATACATATGATGACACTCGTCCAAAACTGTGAATCCATTATGGATTGCATGTGCTCCTGCAAGACCGCCACTCTCAAATCCGATTCCACTAAGCAATGTATTAGCTTCAATTACCTTCTCAACAGCTTTTGTGCAGGCTCCTGCTTCCAGAGCAAGTTTTGCCTTCACACCTTCATTCATCAATGTATCAAAGCACAGTTTTGCGAGTGACATCGCTGCCATAGTAACATTTCCACCAGCACAAGTTGTTGCTTCGCTAGCCTGACAGGCTCTTGCTTCAAAATAAGTTGCAAGTGCATCACCCATTCCGGAAACTGTCAGTCTGACTGGTGATTTTGCAATGATTTCTGTGTCCATCAGAACCATGTTTGGATTAGCTGGGAGGAATAAGTATTCTTCGAATACGCCTTCATCAGTATAAATAACAGAAAGTGCACTGCATGGCGCATCTGTAGATGCAATTGTCGGACAGATCAGTACCGGCATTCTTTGTAATAAGCAACTGCTTTCGCAGTATCAAGGATCTTTCCACCGCCAATACCAATAACAACATCACAGCCCTTTTCATTCATAACGGCTACCAAACGATTAATTTCTGTCTTGCTACATTCTCTGTTGAAATACTCATACACTGGTTCAATATCATATCCTTCAAATCCAACTTTGAGAACGTCTTCAATACGTTTATACCCCGACTCTGTGATCAGTACAAGTGCTTTTTTACCATACTTCTGAGCATATTCACCCAGCTTTTTCATCTCACCTGCACCTTGAACATATTTGCTTGGACTACATAAAATATTTGCCATTTTTGTCTGCCTCCTAAACTCTTTATTTGTATGTTATTAAATTAACAATCTAAAGATATTGTAGTCCTTCTCTACAAAAGTGTCAATAAAATCTAATTGAATTTTCTGTAAGAAATCGGCTATATAATCACTACTCACAGCTGACTGTATCAAACAACCCTTTAATTCATCTCAACGTGCAAACACCCCTGCTAAAAATCCCCTCTTCTTCACCTGCTGGACTTCTGCCCCACTTCTCATAATCAGCGCAAACATTCCCATGTTGCGAAGATCCTGCCGCAGATTTACTGCCTGTTCTTCTGCCAAACCATCTTTTACTAAGAATGGCGTATCATTCAGACTCACATTCTTCGGGAAATCGTATTTTCTTGCGATGCTTACAAACTCTGACCTCTTTCCGATATAGTCAACCATACTTCCAAGCGCGATCACCTGTTTAGAGTGATATACCGATGGATCTACTTCATACACTTCTTTTTCATCACCAACTGGTTCAAACTTATATTTTGCTGTATAGAAATCCAGTGCCTCCTCAATATAAGAACACGCCTCTCCGTCAAGCTCTTCATACAAAACACACGGCAAACTCGCTACAATTCTTCTTGTTTCTGTTTTTTCCATTCCTGTTAAAATCTGCAGGAATTTAGCAACTTCCAATTCTTTTCCGTTGCAATCAATTAATGTTACTTTATAAAATAGTTCTTTGTTTATCATAGTCTTGCTCCATTATCATTTTTTATAACAAAAATTTTATTTTATTATAACTGAAACAGGGTGATACTGTCTACAGATTTTCTGTTTACAGCATCACCCTGTATTTTACTTATTTTCTCACTGAATAAAACTTAAAAATTCTCAGATTTCATTTCCAGCCTGATATCCGCTGCGGATTGCTGCTGAGATATCTGCTGTTCTCTCACCGCTGCAGTCTCCAACATATACAAATGGAACTGTCAGCTCACTGTCGTCGAAGAGATTCTTCTTAGACCCGAGTGCATTCACAATTGTATCTGCTTCAATTGTAACCTCTGACTCGTCTTTTGTATTCACAGCATGAATCACATTATTCTCGATAGAATTCACTCTTGTATTCACATACTCTTTTACATCGTGTTCTTCAAAGTCTTTTTTGATCAGTGGCATTACTGTCTCGGATTCTCCTGTTGCAATCTGATCCAACATCTCAATAATGCTTACTTTGAGACCTTTCTGTGCAAGAAATTCTGCTGTTTCAGTTCCAACTAATCCTCCGCCAAGCACTGCACATGCTCCACTCACTTCGCATCCTGCAAGAACATCCCAGGCAGAAACAACATTGCTGTCTGTAACAGACATTGGAAGATCCATGTTATGCGCACCGATGGCAAGAATTACATGATCAAACTTATTGAGTTCTTCGCTATCTGCTTCTGTATTTAATTTCACATCTACAGAAAGTTCCGGGAGAATCTTCTCATAATATTCAATAGATCTTAAAATCTCACTCTTTCTCGGTGGAACTGCTGCCAGATGGATCTGTCCGCCAATCTTATCTGATTTCTCAAATACGGTTACTTCATGCCCGCGTTTTGCTGCAACTCTTGCTGCCTCAAGTCCGGCGATTCCGGCACCTACAACTGCGACCTTTTTCTTCTCGTCTGCAGGTTTGATAAATATAGTTCCTTCGTTTCCATTCTCTGCATTTAATACACAGGAAATGTATTTACGTCCCTGAATTGCATCTACGCATCCTTTATTACAGTTCAAGCATTCTCTGATGCACTCTCCGGATATAGCTTTATTGGCAATATCTGCATCTGCAAGCATGGAACGTCCATAAGCTACGATATCAGCATCTCCGTCTTCGAGAATCTTCTCTCCTGCTTCTAAGCTGACAACACGACCAACTGTTGCAACCGGAATGGATACCAGTTTTTTCACTTCTCTGGCCACCGGAAGTGTCCAGTTATACGGAACATCTCCCATCGGCGGGATTGTATCTCCCATATTTCCTGTATGGTTTGCCTGAGCCACCTGGATCATATCAATTCCGGCTTCATCAAGCATCTTTGCAAACTGAATTCCTTCTTCTGCCTCAAGTCCGCCTTTTCCACGAAGTGTTCCATCAGGATTTACTGTAATAATTGGCAGTTTATACTCAATCATAAGATCCGGTGCTGCTTCTTTGATTGCTGCTACTACTTCAAGTGCATATCTTGTACGGTTCTCAAGATTTCCTCCGTACTGATCTTCTCTGTGGTTCAGAATCTTAGAGCAAAGAGAACCAAGAAGACGGTCTCCATGTACTTCAATCGCATCGATTCCGGCTTCTGTGCCTTTACTGCACATGCCGCGATGCTGTTTTTAATATCTTCTAACTGCTCAACGGTTGCCTCTGTAACAAAATGCTGCATATCATGATGAAGTTTTGCATAAGCACCTTTTGTAAGTCTGTCGCATTCTTCCATCTGTCTCTTTGCTTCTTCTGCATTTCCCTCAGCCTGTGCTTTTGCCGCAGCCTGTCTTGCAATACCTGCTTCCATGATCATGCGTCCGACACCCGGAACATCATACTCCGGATGGAACAGCTGAAGTGCAAGCTTACAGTCATACTTATGTAATGTGTCTGCCAGGTTTTTATATACAGGAATCTGGCTGTCATCATAAAGCTTTGGTGTCGGTGAAGCTGTTCTTACAGGAGCTACATCTCCGATAACAACATACGCTGCTCCACCTTTTGCGAGTCTTTCATAGAAGTTCAGACTTCTCGCCCCAATAGATCCGTCTCTTTCTTCATAACCTGTTGTAAGCGGTGGAAACATGATTCTGTTTTTAAAAGTAAGATTTCCGACCTTAATCGGTTCTGATAATTTATTCCCCATCTTTTTTCTCCGTTTTATTCATTTCTATATTTCTTTTCTATATTTGTTATTCTGAACTTTTCTTCAATTACAGTTCTTCTGCTAGTTTATGTCCTGCAGCAATTGCATCTTTCAGAGTTCCGACTTTATCACAGTCTCCGATAAAATGAACTCTCTCTTCTGTATTCTCTACTTTGTTCGGTGCATAACCAACTGCAAAGATCAGTGTATCCGCATCTGTGATATGATACTCCTGTCCGTCTTTCTCATAAGTGATCGTAGTCTCATCAACCTTCGTCACTTGACTGTTCAGTTCAATCTTTACACCTTTTCTCTTGAGTCTCATTGTCAGCTGACTCTTAGCTGCACCGCCTTCTCCCGGCATCAGTGACGGTGTCATCTCGATCACTGTGATGTCACGGTTTGCAGGGAACATGTCATCAATCAATGGTGCAAGATAATCTGCAGTTTCACATCCGACAGATCCGCCCCCGAGAATAACGATCTTTCTTCCCGGGTATTTTCTTCCGGCAAGGACGTCATCGGCTGTCATTGTCTGCTTGAACACTTTGAATGGAGGAATTTCCTTCGGAACTGCCCCTGTAGAACAGACAACTTCATAATCCTTGAATTCTCCTGCAAGCATCTCCGGTGTTACTTCGCAGTTCATGCGGACTTCGATTCCTTCGTTCTTCAGACGACGTGCCATAAACTTAATTACTTTACAAAGTTCCTGTTTAGCGATTGGAACTGCTGCCAGTCTTAAAAGGCCTCCGAACTCTCCGCTCTTTTCGCAGAGAATAACTTCATGTCCGCGTTTCTTTGCAACATAAGCTGCTTCCATTCCCGCCGGACCCGCACCGATCACAAGAACTTTCTTCTTCTCATCTGCTTCCTTGATCTCATCAGATTCTACCGATGGATTCACTGTACAGCTGATCGGATTACCAAACATAATTCCTGTCAGGCAGCGTCCACATCCAATACATGGACGGATATCATCTGTTTTTCCTTCTGCAGCTTTATTAACGAATTCACTGTCACACAAATTCGGACGACCAATCATACAGATGTCAGTCTTTCCGTTAGCAATGAGTTCTTCCGCTACCCATGGTTCATTGATTCTTGCAACTGTAGATACCGGAATATTCACATGCTTTCTGATTTCCTCACTTGCATGTGCATGCGGTGCCGGTGATGTACCAGGTGCAGGCATAGAACTACCTCTCTTAATTGTATTTCCTCCAGAAACATGGATAAAATCAACACCTGTTTTCTCAAGCTGTTTGGATACATAGATCATATCATTCAGTGTCAGACCACCCTCACTGTACTCGTCTCCTGAAATACGAACATCGATAATGAAATCATCACCGCAAAGCTCACGGATTTTAGCAATTACTTCAAGTGTCAGTCTGAGACGTCCGTTAATGTCTCCGCCGTATTCATCTGTTCTCTTGTTATAAAGAGGTGTAAGGAATCCGCCAAGCAATCCATGTGCATGTGCACACTGGATTTCAACTCCGTCTCCACCTGCAATTTGGAAACGGCGTGCTGCCTCCCCAAACTGCTGAACAAGTACATGCAATTCTTCAACAGTTACAGCTCTCGGAGCTGATTTTGCATAATAAGGTCCAACATTAGAAGGGGCGATCAGCTGCGGTGTTCCCGGAATCGGGAATGCCATGTAAGCCGGATGGAATAACTGTGCTAAAATCTTCGTATCATACTGATGTACTGCATCTACCAGTTTCTTCCAACCTGAAATATAAGAATCATCATAGATAGACATATCTCCCGGTAAATATGTATATACCGGCTCTACAGTCGTAACTTCTGTAACAATCAGCTCCGACTCCCCCCTTCGCTCTCTTGCTGAGTAATGCTCAACCAGTGCGTCTGTTACATAGCCTTTATCTGCCATGTTTGTAGAGATTGGCGGCATAAAGATTCTGTTTTTTACCGTAGTCTTTCCAATTTTAATTGGTTCGAATAAATGTGGAAAATATTCATTCATTTTCTGTTCCTCCATTTTTTCTTAATTAAATATCAATCCTGCAAAAATTGATAATTTTTTCACTATTACATTATACCAGTTTTTCATTCATTTTGCTGTTCTATTTGTATGGTTTTTACAACCTATTCTCTTACAAATTATTTTGATTATGCAAATAATCAAAAAGAGTCTTTGAATTATGCGAATTTTCACACAATCCAAAAGCTCTTTTTGTTCATCTTGTTCTTTTGTCTTACGATTATTTTAACTTACAATCATTTCTGCTTCTGTGTATATCTTAACTTTAGACCTTGAGTACTGACGAATCTTTTTATCCAGTAAATCCATTGCAAGAAGAACACCTTCTGTGTCAGATATTCTCATTTGTACCAACTTTAGATCCTGGTATATATAGTCAGGAATCATACCAAATCCGACAACTTTCACTTCCTGTGGGATGTTCACACCATACTTTCGAAGCGCCGTCAACGCACCAATGAAATCTGTTGATTTTCAAATAAAATTCCTTGCGGAAGCGGATTTTTTCTCAACCAGTCTAACAAAGTCTCTATTATCCTTGGAATTTCATCTCCAAGATCAAGAATATATTTTGCTGATGCAGTATCTTCGTTAGACTTTGTATTTAAAAACGCTTCCTTACGAACTCGATAATTATAATTATCTTTCCCTGTGCAGAAATAATAAATATCTGATGCACCTTCCTTGTACAGATAATCCACAGCACTTTTTAGCATTTGTCTATTGTCTGCACATACACTGCTATACCGACTATCTGGAAGTTCACAGTCATAAAGAACCAATGGCTTTTTGATTCTTTCAAGCAGGTTTTGATCTTCTTCTTTTAATTCGGTTCCAAAAAGAATAATGCCTGCCACAAAATCCATATTACATTCCGTAATTACTGCTTCTGTTTGCGTAATATCGTCATTTAAATACGTCACTCCATAAAGATATCCAAGTCTTCTTGCTTCAGAATCAAATGTAGCAAGTACATCTGACCAGAGATCTGTTTCTGAATTACACGCAACGCCTTTGCTGTGATTAACAATCACTATTTTGATCATCTGATTCACCGGATGGCCAGACACTGTAACGATATTCTCTTTTACTGGAATTACTCCGTTGTTCTTTTTCATTTCTTCCAGACATTCCAAAACCATCCTTCTGGTTTCTTCATTCACACCGGGTTTTCCATTCACTGCAAGCGAAACCGTTGCTTTGGAAACTCCGAGATGTCTTGCAATGTCTACCATCTTAATTTTCATGTGTTATGCCTCGTATTTTCTAGATTGTAGTAAAATTAATTTCGAAATCGTCGTATATTCGAACTTTAACGTTTTCTGAAAATGAATACTGTTCGTAATCATCATTCTCAAAATCATATACCAGAATCATCTCTCTGATTGGATCAACAATCCAGTATTCTCTTACTCCAGCAGTTCGATATTTAAACAATTTAATATAATAATCCATTCTTTTACTGCTAGGAGACACGATTTCAATAATCCAATCCGGAGCTCCATTACATCCTTTATCGTCAAGTTTATTTTTATCACATATTATAGAAATATCCGGTTCTACATAATTAACATTATTGTTATTTAAAAATACTGCAAATGGCGCAAGATATACTTTGCATGCCCCTCTTTTCATATCAATATAATCTGCAATTTTTCGATAAAGAGAACCAATTATTTCTTGGTGACGCCGAGATGGGGGTGCCATCATATAAATCTGACCATCAATTAATTCAGCTCTTTCTCCTTCTGGAAGATTGTAAATATCTTCCATTGTGAAAATACGGTTCTGTGCTAATGCCATACATACACCTCATTTCTTATAAACGCTATATTATTCAACAGTTTTCATTACTTTTAAGTATAACAAAATCTATCAAATAAACATAGTTCTTATGATAAATCAACTAAAAAATCAAGAAGAAAAAACTATTTTGTTTTTACTTCTTGATTTTATCATAAATTAAAACATTATCTGAGAATAGATTCTTAGAATTTACCAGCCTTTGCAGCTTCCTCAACGGCAACTGCTACAGCAACAGTCATACCAACCATCGGGTTGTTTCCTGCTCCGATAAGTCCCATCATCTCAACGTGAGCCGGTACAGATGAAGATCCAGCGAACTGTGCATCAGAGTGCA
>ENA-OQHY01000213-OQHY01000213.1-human-gut-metagenome-genome-assembly--contig:-NODE-213-length-33613-cov-2.657887_pt1 | contig 33613 bp, 51 predicted proteins | sample MGYA00242570_ERZ504733 | MGnify/ENA primary metagenome ERZ504733 (study PRJEB26092, sample SAMD00036219) | human gut metagenome | host: Homo sapiens | study: EMG produced TPA metagenomics assembly of... | reverse complement strand
CCAGGTGCTATAGCTGGCCCACCGGGCCAGAAGCATCTGGTGCGTGGCGCATCCGGCGGCGGAAATCAAAGCGCACTGTACGGATCTGGAGCAGACTCATCCGCTCGGCAGGCTGTGGGATTTGGATGTGATCTGCCCGGCACAGGGGCATGTGGGGCGCCAGTCTTTAGGGGCACACCTCCGGCGCTGTCTGGTATGTGATGAGCTGCCCATGCCTGTTCCCGTTCGCGTAAGCATCCTGTAGAGCAGGTGGTGGCTCGCGTGGAGAAGATGATCGATGACTGGTTTGCTCGCGACTAACCCGCAGCCATGCGATGTGCCAGGGCTTGCCGAAGAGGCGTTATGGCAGGAGCTGGCGTTGACGCCCAAGCCGGGTCTGGTGGATAAGCTCAACAACGGTGCACACCGCGATATGGACCATGCGCTGTTTACCCGCAGTATTGCGGCTATCACCCGTGGTTTGCGCGCTTTGCAGAGCTGGGTCATACCCATGCGGATAAACCCGCGGCGGAACAAATACGGATCATTCGCCCGATGGGCATTGCCTGTGAACAGGCAATGTACGCTGCAACGTGCGGGGTGAATACGCATAAAGGCGGCATTTTTGCCTCGGTTTGCTGTGCTTTGCCGCCGGACGTGTGAAACACGCCACGGCTGAGAGCCTCTGTAGTGAGGTGAGTCACCTCTGTCGCGGCTGGTGGCGCGTGAGCTGGCGGCGCGCAGTGGACAGGCGACGGCAGGGGAGCGGCAGTTTCAGCAGTATGGTTTAACCGGCGCGCGGGGCGAAGCGGAAAGCGGTTTTGCTACGGTGCGTGCAGCGCTGGCGCAATGGAACGGGCACGCGCTGCATGACCTGCTGCTGCGCTGATGGCGATGAATCAGGACAGTAACCTGGTGTCGCGCGGTGGTATGGAAGGGCTGCGCTATGTGCAGGGTTATGCGCGGGCATTACTGACGCGTGGCTGGGATCGTGATGCATTAATACAGATGGACGATGCGCTCATTAAACGGAATTTAAGCCCGGGGGGCAGTGCGGATTTATTGTCGGTAGGATGGGTGTTGGCGAAATTACCCCTCTCCTGAAAGGAGAGGGGATAATCATTAATGCGCGATAGGCTGCGCAGCGTGCGGTTCGCGTACGTGCTTGTACTTGAACAGTGCGATAAACGCGAAGAACAGTACCAACGAGTACGCGGCGAAGATAAGCCACACGGGCTGCCAGTTGGTGATGCCGTTAGTGGTGTACATCTCAACCACTTTACCGCTCACCACCCCGCCCAGAATACAGCCGAAGCCGTTGGTCATCATCAGGAACATACCCTGAGCACTGGCGCGAATTTCAGGTTTCACCTCTTTTTCCACAAACACCGAACCAGAGATGTTGAAGAAGTCGAAGGCGCAGCCGTAAACAATCATCGACAGAACCAGCAGCACGGTACCGAACGGGCTTGGGTCGCCGTAGGCAAACAGACCGAAGCGCAACATCCATGCAGCGATACTGATCAGCATGACGTTCTTGATGCCGTAGCGGCTCAGGAAGAACGGGATGGTCAGGATGAACAGCGTCTCAGAGATCTGAGAGATGGACATCATCACTGACGCATGTTCAACGATAAAGCTGCCAGAGAACAGCGGGTTATTGTCGAAGCTGTGCAGGAAGGTGTTGCCGAACATGTTGGTGATCTGCAGTTCCGCACCCAGCAGCATGGAGAAGATAAAGAAGATCGCCATGCGTTTGTTTTTAAACAGCGCAAAGGCGTCCAGACCGAGCATGGTGCTCCAGCTTTGGTTTTTCTGCTGGTTAGACACCGGAATATGCGGCAGGGTCAGGGTGAACAGCGCCAGTACCACGGAGAGTGCCGCCCCGATATAGAGCTGCATATGGCTCAGTTCGAAGCCTGCGAAGCTCACGCCCCACATTGCCATGATAAAGCCGATGGTGCCCCAGATACGGATTGGCGGGAAATCGGTGACGATTTCCATACCGGCAGATTTCAGGCGGTAGTAGGAGATGGTGTTGATCAGGCCAAGCGTTGGCATGTAGGCCAGCGAGTTAAACAGGATCACCATGAACATCGCCCCCGGCGTGGTGACCTGGGCTGCCATAAACAGCGTCCCCGCACCCACCAGATGGCAAAGCATGTACAGCCATTTCGCACTTAACCATTTATCCGCCACGATCCCCAGCAGCGTTGGCATAAAGACAGCCGCAATGCCGAGCGAGCTGTAGACGGCACCGATAGACGCACCATCGAACTTGAGCGTCACAAACATATAGGAGCCGAGTGTAGTCAGCCAGCTACCCCACAGGCAGAACTGCAGAAACGACAATATTTTAAGCTGCAGCTTAAGGTTCATGTTACTTTCCTCACAAGTGAGCGGGAGATATGTTGTTATAGGAACATTCAGGGTTGTTATTTGATGCAATTCTATCAGCAGGCGAGGTTATGTTTTGTTACCTCCCGCAAAAAAATGCAATCCACATTAATTTGCAGTTTGGATTGTGATGCAAATAACATTTTCGTATGGGTGGGAGCGGGGAGGGGGCGGTCTGATGCCCTCACCCTGGCCCTCTCCCACAGGAAGAGGGCAGGGTAAAGGGTTTAGCGTCGACGGTAGTTTTTTTGCGCCGTGTTCACTTTATACAGATAACGACGGGATTCCGCAGACGGGTGTCGGGTGGTGAGCGTGGAATAGACATCCCCCGGCGCCATACTGTTGATGATATTCGCCGCCTGCACTTTGTCACTCGAGAAGACGCGCAGGACGCTGCCCGCACCGCCGTTATACGCGGTGATCACCGCATAGCGACGTGATGTCGGGTTATCAATCCCGCCCAGGTAGACATTATTGAGCATCGCCAGGTAGGCGGTACCGGTATCAATGTTGCTTTGCGGATCGAACAGATAACTGCGGCTCGGCGTACCGGATTTACCCTGAGCGCGGAAGACGTCTTTACCTGCGCTGTGCTGCACGACCTGCATCAGTCCCAGCGCGTCGGAACGGCTTACCGCGTACGGGTTAAACGACGATTCGGTCTGCATGATCGCCAGGATCAGCGACTCATCCACGCCGTACTTACGCGAGGCCTGACGCACCATGCCAATGTACTTATGCGCACGTTTGTCGAGGTGGTTCGGCACGAGGTTAATGGTGACGCTGTAGATGATCTTCAGACCGTTAGAGCGGCTTTTCAGACGCGTCTGCAGCAGATAATCGGCAAATTTTGTGGCACGCCCTTCCCAGCGAATGGCCTGTCCGGTCTGATCGACAACCTGGCCGTACAGGAACGGTTCTTTGGAGATGGTGATGTCATCGGCGTCGGAGTAGAGATCGATTGAGCCTGGATCGTCACCCATCAGCAAGGTTTTCACGATCGCCTGACGTAACCGTGCGGCAGGTTCGGTGCCTGCGATGGTTTCAACCGTGATAGTCCCCTCATCAAAGTTGATGTGGCTACGGGTCTGATAGGCGTCGGTGTACTTAACGTAGTCCTTAGGTCCGGCAATAAGAACTTCGTTAAATCCCCATATATTTTCGATGTTATGGGCAAACTGCCCCATCAAAATGTCAAAACCGTTGGTGTCCTTTATCCAGGCTTCGTTGTAATCATCGCCTTTTTTGGAAGAACAAGAGACAAGCAACGGCGCAACAAGGCTAGCGCTAAAAATTTTTCATCATTCCGGGAGTGCGTGTTGTGTTTGCTTGTACGGCGGAGTTGCCCCCGCACGCTGTTATTGTTCCGGCGGCGTATAGCCTTCGATGTGGACGTCTTTGCCTTCGAACAGGAAGTTCACCATCTCCTGTTCAAGCAGTTTGCGGTGCTCCGGGTTCATCATGCTGAGTTTCTTCTCGTTGATCAGCATGGTCTGTTTTTTCTGCCACTGTCCCCAGGCTTCTTTGGAAATTTCGTTATAGATGCGCTTACCCAGTTCGCCCGGATAAAGCTGGAAATCCTGGCCTTCAGCGTCACGCTGCAGGAAAGTACAAAAAATAGTTCTGGCCATACTCATTCCTCTGTTGGTGGCTGATGCTAAACCATTGCACCGGCACGTAATTGCTGTAACAGGCGCTCCACGGGAGCCGCCAGCCCGACTGATGGCGGTTGCGCTAAGTTATACCAGAGAGCCGTTCCTTCATCCATGCAGGCGGTGATTGAGGACACGGGAAGCCACATCGGTACAATATCCAGATGGAAATGGCTAAAGGTATGACGAAACGCGGTCAGCTGCGTCAGGTTATCGGCAGCGATGCCGCGCTGTTTAAGCCATTCCCGTAACAATTCTTCATCTTCAAACTGTGGGAAGCAGTATAGACCACCCCACAAGCCGCTCGGCGGCCGCTGCGCCAGAAAGACGCCATCGCCATGCTGCATCAACAGCATGTAGCCGGTGCGCTCTGGCAGCGTCTGCTTTGGCTTTTTGCCGGATACTGCGCCCATGCGTGGTTCGCATAAGCCACGCAGAGATTATTAACCGGGCAAAGTTCGCATTTCGGTTTTGATCGCGTGCAGACCATGGCCCCCAGGTCCATCACTCGCCTGGTTAAAGCGCTCCACGCCTTTTGCCGGGGTAACCGCTTCGCTGATCTCCCACAGCCGTTTTTCGACCTCTTTTTTTCCCGGCCAGCCGTCAACGGCATAGCATCGTGCGAGGACGCGCTTCACGTTGCCGTCGAGGATCGGGAAATGCTTGCCTAAAGACAGGGAGAGGATCGCGCCTGCGGTTGAACGTCCGACGCCGGGCAAATCGGCCACTTCATCGAAGGTTTCCGGAAATGTGCCGTGGTGTCGGGTCGCCACCTGCTGCGCGGCTTTATGCAAATTGCGCGCACGGGCGTAGTAACCGAGACCGGTCCACAGGTGCAGCACCTCGTCTAATGGCGCATTGGCCAGGTCGGTCACCGTTGGGAAACGTGCCATAAAGCGCTCGAAGTAAGGAATCACCGTGGCGACCTGCGTTTGTTGCAACATCACTTCGGAGAGCCATACTTTGTAAGGCGTTTTTTCAATTTGCCAGGGCAGGGTTTTACGCCCGTATTTGTCGTACCAGTCCAGCACCTGGGCTGAAAATTGAGAGGCTTGCATGGTCATCGATTCGCATAATCAGGGACGCCGATTGCAGCACAGCGTCAATCTGCTGTAAACCGGATCTTTCCCATGCTTGCATAGAAGCCTTAACTTTGGATAATGCCCGTTTCCCGAACATTCTCACAAGCAGACAACTCTTTTATGAAAAACGACGTCATTTCACCGGAATTTGATGAAAACGGTCGCCCGCTGCGCCGTATTCGCAGCTTTGTCCGCCGTCAGGGTCGCCTGACCAAAGGGCAGCAACATGCGCTGGACAACTACTGGCCGGTGATGGGCGTTGAGTTCAGCGAGCAGCCTCTGGACTTTACCGAGCTGTTTGGTCGCGACGCGCCGGTAACACTGGAGATTGGCTTCGGTATGGGGTCTTCACTGGTTACCATGGCCCACGCGCGCCCGGAGCAAAATTTCCTCGGCATTGAGGTGCACTCACCAGGCGTAGGCGCATGTCTGGCAACGGCTCATGAAGAGGGCGTTGAGAACCTGCGCGTTATGTGTCACGACGCGGTTGAAGTGCTGCACAAAATGATTCCTGACAATTCTTTGACCATGGTTCAGCTCTTTTTCCCTGACCCGTGGCACAAAGCACGGCATAATAAACGCCGTATCGTTCAGGCGCCGTTTGCTGAGCTGGTAAAAAGTAAGCTGAAACTGGGCGGTGTCTTCCATATGGCGACCGACTGGGAACCTTATGCGGAACATATGCTGGAAGTCATGTCGTCTCTGGACGGGTATAAAACCAGTCTGCAAGCAACGACTATGTACCGCGTCCGGATTCACGTCCGGTGACAAAATTTGAACAGCGTGGCCATCGTCTTGGTCACGGCGTATGGGACTTAATGTTCGAGAGGGTGAAATAATGGCAAAGAATCGTAGCCGTCGTCTGCGTAAAAAAATGCACATCGAAGAATTCCAGGAAGTGGGCTTCTCCGTTGCGTGGCGTTTCCCGGAAGGCACCAGCTTAGACCAGATCGATCAGGACGTAGATGCGTTCATTAATGAAGTGATCGAGCCAAACAAGCTGGCCTTTGATGGTAGCGGTTACCTTGCATGGGAAGGTCTGATCTGCACCCAGGAAGTCGGTAAATGCACCGAAGAACATCAGGCGCTTGTGCGCAAATGGCTTGAAGACCACAAACTGGAAGATGTACGCGTCAGCGAACTTTTTGACGTTTGGTGGGACTAATTAAGCAGTAAGGGGCCAGCATTAGCTGGCCCATTTTGTCTGAGGGAGTGTTTAAGATGCGCAAAACGTTGCTGGCTGTTGCTTAATGGCAACGGATTCACCGCTCATGCGGAGTATAAATGTAGCGTCACCCCGCGTGATGACGTGGTGTTAAGCCCGCAAACCGTGCAGGTCAAAGGCGAGAACGGTCATCTGGTGATTACGCCGGACGGGAACGTCACATTTAACGGTAAACAGTACAACCTGACCCCCGCTCAGCGTGAGCAGGCGAAAGACTACCAGGCCGATTTGCGTACCGCGCTGCCGTGGATTGATGAAGGTGCCCTGACGCGCGTAGAGAAGAGCCGCGTCGCGCTGGATAAGATCATCACCAAAGAGGTGGGTGAGAGCAGTAACATGCGCACCCGCCTGACGAAGCTCGACAAACAGCTGAAAGAGCAGATGAACCGCATTATTGAGCATCGCTCCGACGGCCTGACGTTCCATTACAAGGCAATCGATCAGGTTCGTGCCGACGGTCAGCAGCTGGTGAACCAGGCAATGGGTGGCATCCTGCAGGACAGCATTAACGAGATGGGGGCTAAAGCGGTGCTGAAAGGCGGCGGTAACCCACTGCAGGGCGTGCTCGGTAGCCTGGGTGGGCTGCAGACCTCGATTCAGAACGAGTGGAAGAACCAGGAAGACGATTTCCAGCAGTTCGGCAAAGACGTCTGTAAACGCGTGGTGTCGCTGGAAGATAGCCGTAAGGCGCTCGTGGGAACGCTGAAGTAATTTCCCTCCACCTAACCCTCTCCCAAAGGGGCGAGGGGATGGTTTGCTCCCTTTCCCTTTTAGAGAGAGGGCCGGGGTGAGGGTTGCAGCATTTGCAGTGTTTCAAGGATCTTTTCTAACACCGCTTCTTCGTTATTACAGAGTTCGTTGTTCCAAAATCGAATGACATACCAGCCTTTCTCGTTAAGCCAGCACGTTCTTTGACGATCGTATTCCTGCTTTTCATCAAGTTGCCCGCCATCCAGTTCAATAGCCAGATGAGCCGCACAGCAGGTGAAATGCAGAATGTAGTGATCTACAGGATGTGGTCGACGAAATTTATAATTTTCGAAGCGGCGGCTGCGCAGTAGATACCAAAGCCGTCTTTCTTCTTTTGTCAGCTCCCGTCTGAGCTGTTTTGCATCAGTACGAGTAATATCCATCCCCACACTCTGCCAGCCTTTCCCTCAGCCGGCAGAATGGGGTGCAAAATCCTGAATCAGCCTTCAGGAATCTTCTGCGAGGAACAACTCAAGGAGGGAGTTTAAAAACAGTTTGCCGTGCTCGGTGATCTGCCAGTAATCCTCACACTCGGTGAGATATCCCTGCGCCAGCGCCTCGTCAATCTGCGGACGAATCGTGGCTTCCGGCAATCCAGTATAACGCGCAAACTCCGCACGTGGTGCGGGTTCCAGCAAGCGGAAGCGGTTCATAAAGAACTCAAACGGTTTATCCGCCGCCTCAACATCATGCTGACGTTCAAGGTAGCGGCCTTCCATGTAACCACGCGGATGACGCGTTTTGGCGGTACGCAGGATGCGCCCGTCAGGGAAGGTCACTTTACCGTGTGCGCCACAGCCAATCCCCAGATAATCACCAAAGCGCCAGTAGTTCAGGTTGTGCTGACACTGGTAACCCGGCTTCGCGTATGCGGAGGTTTCGTATTGCTGATAACCTGCCGCGGTCAAAAGCTGATGACCTTGCTCAAAGATATCCCACAGGGCGTCATCATCCGGCAGCACCGGCGGACGGGAACCAAACAGCGTGTTTGGCTCAATAGTCAGCTGATACCATGAGAGATGCGGTGGGTTAAGCGCGATCGCCTGACGCAGATCGTCCAGCGCTTCCTCCAGCGACTGGTCCGGCAGGCCGTGCATCAAATCCAGGTTAAAGCTGCGCAGGCCTAAGCCAGTGGCCAGGTTTGCCGCGCGCTTTGCCTCTTCCGGGCCGTGAATGCGTCCCAGACGTTTCAGCTTCGGCTCGCTAAAGCTCTGGACACCGATCGAGATGCGGTTTACGCCTGCACGTTGATAATCGACAAAACGGTCGGCTTCAACGGTGCCGGGGTTGGCTTCCATTGTTATTTCAGCATCCGCGGCCAGGTTCAGGCGCGCACGCACGCCGTCCAGCAGCGTTTGCATCGCCGGGCCAGAAAGCAGGCTCGGCGTACCGCCACCAATGAAAATGGTCTTAACTTCACGTCCTGTGCGTAAGGTACATCGGCATCCAGGTCGGCCAGCAGATGCGCAACATAGTCATCATGCGGCACTTCACCTTTCAGCGCGTGCGAGTTGAAATCGCAGTACGGGCATTTCTGCACGCACCACGGGATGTGAATATAAAGACTCAGAGGCGGCAAATTAGCCATTACGCAGTGCTTCCAGTAACAGTTTCAGGGCGCGTCCACGGTGGGAAATCGCGCTTTTCTCTTCGCGGGACAGTTCCGCAGCGGTTTTGCCTCAGACGGGACAAAGAAAATCGGGTCGTAGCCAAAGCCACCACTGCCTGCCGCTTCACGGGTAATCACCCCCGGCCAGCTGCCGTGGCAGACGACTGGCGTAGGGTCTTCGGCATGACGCAGATAGACCAGTACGCAGTGGAACTGAGCCTGGCGTTTATCATCTGGCACGTCTTTCAACGCGACAAGCAGCTTTTCCAGATTCTGCTGGTCGGTGGCATCGACGTCTGAATAGCGTGCGGAGTAGATACCCGGCGCACCGCCAAGGGCATCTACCGCCAGACCGGAGTCGTCGGCAATCGCGGGCAAACCGGTAATCTGTGCGGCATGGCGCGCTTTCAGGATCGCGTTTTCGATAAACGTCAGCCCTGTCTCTTCGGCGGACTCCACACCCAGTTCGGTCTGTGCAACGACATCCAGTCCAAAATCATTTAATAGCGAGGCCAGCTCGCGCACTTTACCGGCGTTACCGGTAGCGAGAACAACTTTCTGCATGGTTTAATCCTGCTCTGTCAGCGCCGCGACTTCCGTCGGGATAGATTGCGGGTTGAGAATTTTTACCTGTTTATGCCGCCCAAGTTCACCTTTCTCGATGATCACCTGGCTTTTGGCGACACGAAACTGTTTTGCCAGATATTTGGTCAGATGCGCATTCGCCTGGCCATCAACCGGTGGGGCAGTGATGGCGACTTTTAGCTCGTCGCCATGCAGTCCAACAATACTGTCACGCTGGCTTTCGGCTGAATATACAGCCGTAAAACCAGCCCGTCAGCGCAGGTGCTCACTGCACTCATAGCGCCATCCACAGCCCCGGCAGCAGCATATCGCCCGTGGACTGTAACAGCTCAGCGATCCCCATATTCACGACGTACAGCAGCAGAACCAGGATCATCGGAGAGAAATCGATGCCGCCCATAGACGGAAGCAGGTTACGGATTGGACGCAGCAGCGGTTCAGCCAGCTGAATTAACGCGTACTCCACCGGGCTACGGCCCTGGCTTACCCAGCTCATGATCGCCATGACCAGCAGCACCCAGAAGATCAGCAGACCGACGGTTTTATCAGAATCAGAACGGCGGCAATCCAGATTATCGGCTGGAAGGTGATAACCATAAACAGCACAATCGCTTTGATAACGCTCAGAATAAACGCGACCAGCAGAGAAGCACTGTCAATGGGGCCCATCGCCGGAATGACGCGACGCAGCGGTCCTACGATAGGTTGCGTGATTTTCACGACAAACTGCGAGAACGGATTGTAAAAATCACAGCGGGCCCACTGCATCCAGACGCGCAGTAACAGCGCCATCGTATACAGCTCAATGACCGTTGAAAGCAGGAAAGTCAACGTCTTCATGGCGTTCCTCAGGTTTCCTTATTATTGGGTGTAATCGCGCGCACCGAAAATTGCCGTGCCGATGCGCACCATAGTGCTGCCTGCCGCGATGGCGGCTTCCATATCATCCGACATGCCCAGAGAAAGCGTGTCTACCGTTTCATAGCGCGCTTTAAGCGCCTCAAATGCTACAGCCATTTGCTGTGCCACGGCAAACTGCCTTTCATAACTTGACTCCGGTGCCGGGATGGCCATTAACCCGCGCAGGGTTAAGCGCGGCAGTGCCGCGACGTCTGCTGCCAGCGCATCCAGTTCTTCCAGCGCAATACCGGACTTGCTGTTTTCGTCACTGATGTTGACCTGAATCAGCACATTCAGCGGCGGTAACGCTTCAGGGCGCTGGTCGTTCAGGCGCGAAGCAATACGCAAACGGTCAATGGTATGGCACCAGTCGAAATGTTCAGCGACCAGACGGCTTTTGTTCGACTGCAAGGGGCCAATAAAGTGCCATTGCAGATCCGTCTTCCCCTGTTCCTGGAAGAAGCGAATTTTATCCACGCCCTCCTGCACGTAGTTTTCACCAAACGCATGCTGACCCGCCTCAATCGCATCTGCGATGGCGCTCGCAGGCTTGGTTTTACTCACTGCAAGTAACGTAATTTCTTCTGAAGCACGGCCGCAACGTGTTGCTGCAGCTGAGATTTTGTCCCGGACCTGTGCCAGGTTGTGCGCAATGTCGTTCATTTTCCGAGGAGTATTGTATGGATGTGGAAGAAATTGTGGCCCTTAGTGTAAAGCATAATGTCTCCGATCTACACCTGTGCAGTGATTCGCCACCGCGCTGGCGCAGATCAGGTCGTCTTGAACCCGCGCCGTTTCCGCCGCCCGAAGTCGATACGTTATTAAAAGCGTGGCTCAACGACGAACAGCAGGGAACGTGGTGGGCGAACGGGCAGGTGGATTTTGCCGTTACCCTGGCGGGCAATCAGCGCCTGCGCGGAAGCGTGTTTAAACAGACAAGCGGCGTCTCAATGACGCTGCGGCTGTTACCCGGGGTCTGCCCGCAACTCTCCGCGTTGGGGGTGCCACGGGTTGTTCCTGAGCTGTTATCCAGTGACAACGGGCTAATTCTGGTCACCGGGGCAACCGGCAGCGGTAAGTCCACTACGCTGGCAGCGATGGTGGATTTTCTTAATCACCATACTGACGGGCATATTCTGACGCTCGAAGACCCGGTGGAGTTTCTGTACCAGAGCGAACGGTGCCTGATCCAGCAGCGCGAGATTGGCCAACACAGCCCGTCATTTGCCGACGCGCTGCGCGGGGCGTTACGCCAGGATCCTGATGTCATACTGCTGGGTGAGCCCGCGACAGTGAAACAATCCGCCTCGCGCTGACGGCGGCGGAAACCGGACATCTGGTGCTCGCGACACTGCATACCCGCGGGGCAGCGCAGGCGATTGAGCGGCTGGTCGATACGTTTCCGGCGCAGGAGAAAGATCCGGTGCGCAATCAGCTGGCTGGCAGCCTGCGGGCAGTGCTGGCGCAAAAGCTCCTCCCCGATGCACAGGGCGGGCGCGTGGCGCTTTATGAGCTGCTGGTGAATACTCCGGCGGCGGCGAATCTCATTCGCGAAGGAAAAACGTGGCAATTGCCCGGTATTATTCAAACCGGCCAGCAGTCGGGGATGCAGAACTTTGACCAGAGCCTGGCTGAAAGACGGGCGCAGGGGCAACTCCAGGCCCCGGCGCTCAATAACCCTGTTCGAAATAGCTTTCGAGAATGATGACAGCAGACGCGGAGTCAACGCTGCCTTTGTTGAGAGCCCTGAAGCCGCCGTGTTCAAAAAGACCTGCGCGTGCTTCAACGGTGCTCAGACGCTCGTCGTGGAGCTTCACGGAGACGCCAAAGCGGCCATGGATTTTATTGGCGAACTTACGCGCTCGGGCGGTAAGCGGTTGTTCAGTGCCATCCATGTTCAGCGGTAACCCAACGATGACGTCATCCGGCTGCCACTCTTTTAGCAGGCGCTCGATGAGGTTCCAGTCCGGTGTGCCGTCACTGGCCTTCAGGGCCGTGAGCGGGCGTGCGGTACCCGTGATTCGCTGACCCACGGCGACGCCTATGCTTTTGGTGCCAAAATCGAAGGCCAGAAGTGTTCCGCTCATCAGGCATGCCCCGCTACGCCAGGCATAGTCAGGATATCAATGCCGATCAGTTTCGCGGCGTCACGCCAGCGATCGGCAATAGGGGTTTTAAACAGAATGTTCATGTCCGCAGGCGCGGTCAGCCAGGCGTTATCGAGGATCTCTTGCTCAAGCTGGCCTTTCTCCCAGGAGGAGTAGCCCAGGGCCACCAGCACTTCCGACGCTGCTCAGCGGTACCCAGCGTTTCGAGCACGTCGCGAGAGGTCGTAATGACGGTGTTGTCAGAGATGCGAATACTGGAAGAGAAGACCGGCGGCGTATGCAGGATAAAACCGCGATCCTCTGCGAGTGGCCCGCCCAGCATCACCGGTTTATCAAGCCTGATTTCCGGCAGACGCTCTTCAGCCGAAATTTTCAGCTTGTCCAGAATCCCTTCAACCTGCAGGTTTTCCAGCGGTTTGTTGATGATAATGCCCATCGCGCCGTCTTCATTGTATTCACAAATATAAACCACGGCGCGGCGAAAAATCGGATCCTGGAGAGCAGGCATGGCAATAAGAAAGTGATGCTGTAAATTCATTGTCAGAGGTACTGTTTCCTGGTTTAAAAAGCGACAGCCCCAGTATGCGGACAAACCGGGGTGCTGTCACTAATAGTATTGAAAGGTTATTTCTGTAAACGTTTCTCGATGGCGTCCATCAGCATTCCGGTGATCGAAATTGGGAATTCCGCTTCGATTTCACGAATACAGGTTGGGCTGGTCACGTTCACTTCGGTCAGACGATCGCCGATGATATCCAGGCCGACAAAAATCAGGCCCTTGGCTTTCAGTGTCGGGCCAACGCGGCGGGCAATTTCCCAGTCGCTTTCACTTAACGGGCGCGGCTCACCGCGGCCACCGGCCGCCAGGTTACCGCGGGTTTCGCCGCCCTGCGGGATACGCGCGAGGCAATACGGCACCGGTTCACCATCCACCACCAGAACGCGTTTATCGCCATCTTTAATGGCCGGGAGGTAGTTCTGTGCCATGCAGTAACGCGTGCCCAGCTCGGTCAGCGTTTCGGCAATCACCCCAATATTTGGGTCGCTCTCTTTCACGCGGAAAATAGATGCGCCACCCATGCCGTCCAGCGGTTTCATGATGATGTCGCCGTGTTTCTGCCAGAACGCTTTCAGCTGTGCCTTGTTGCGGGTCACCAGCGTTTCAGGCGTCAGGTCAGAGAACCATGCGGTGTAGAGCTTCTCGTTACAGTCGCGCAGGCTCTGGGGTTTGTTGACGATCAGCGTTCCTTTCTCTTCCGCGCGCTCAAGGATATAGGTGCAGTAGATGTATTCGGTGTCGAACGGAGGGTCTTTACGCATCAGAATGACATTGAGGTCGGCAAGGGCAATATCCTGCTCGGTGCCGAATTCATACCATTTGTCGTAATTCTGCTCGACGTTAACGATGCGGGTGCGTGCGCGGGCTTCACCGTTGATCAGGTAAAGATCGTTCATCTCCATGTAGTGGAGTTCATAGCCGCGACGCTGCGCTTCCAGCAGCATCGCGAAGCTGGAATCTTTCTTGATGTTAATGTTTGCGATGGGATCCATCACGATGCCGAGTTGATCATTTTCATCTCCGTTAAAAGCCTGAGGGCTCAGGCTTAGCGTTAACCCAGATCGCCAAAACGCACCTGTAGCGCGGTAATGGCTGTGAGTGCCGTTGTCTCAGTACGCAGAACGCGAGGTCCCAACAGAATATCAGTAAACTGGTAACGCGCCGTCATGGCAATTTCGTCAGCGGACAAGCCGCCTTCCGGACCAATTAGCAGGCGAACACGTTCAACGGGTAGCGGCAGCGTATTGATGCTGGCGCTGGCGCGTGGATGGAGATTGAGCTTCAGCCCGCTTTCCTCTTCAGCACACCAGTCCTCCAGATCCATCGCCGGGCGGATCTCCGGAATACGGTTGCGGCCACTCTGTTCACAGGCAGCAATGGCAATTTTCTGCCACTGCTGGATCTTTTTATTCAGACGTTCCGCATCCAGTTTAACGCCACAGCGCTCAGAAAAAAGTGGCGTAATGAGCTTACACCCAGTTCAATGGATTTCTGGATGGTGAACTCCATCTTTTCTCCGCGCGACATCACCTGTCCCAGGTGTATGTGCAGCGAGATTCACGGTCATCCACTTCGCCGCGCAATATCGTTACATGCACGCTTTTTTATCAGCACGCGTAATTTCCGCGTCGAAAACCTGATTAGAACCATCAAACAGCTGAATAGCTTGTCCTGCTCCCATGCGCAGTACGCGACCAACATGGTTGGCGGCATCGTCAGAGAGGGCAATTTCGCGGCCGACGGTAATCAGCTCAGGGTGTAGATGCGAGGAATGCGCATAGTCAGAAATTCCATATGTCATGCGGTGTAAGCGAATTGCCGCTAGTGTAGGTTAGCTCTTTTGCGCCTGGCAAGCCCGCTGGACGTAAGGGTTGTGATTACCCTGAACTTTCGCGATGCGCGCGTCACGCTGGCATTCCCATTCCGTCACCGGATATTGCTTGTCCCATGCGTTGAACAGCTGCGTCTGCTGGCGGGAAAGGTTGAGGTCGTAACGGTCACGCATATAGAAATAGGTGCGGGCGATACTGCCGCGCGCGCGGGCTGGGGGCTCAGCGACTTTCTCTTTAAAATCAACTTCATGCCGCACTGGCCGTACTGACCCTCTCCGCCGTTCCACTGGCTGTACATAAAGTTGCCGCGATCGCCATTCACCTCGCCAACCGCGGGTTGCAGGTTGTGCATATCGCTTTCCATCTGGCGATAGACCGGATCTTTGGCGCAATTTTTACGACCGCCATCCTGCCAGCACTGACGCTGGTGGCCAAACTGCCATGCCGGCACCACATGTTCCCACTCGATGCGGCTGGCGCGGTTTTCATTCTTACGCACTTATAGCCGCAGGATTCGAGATCAACGATCCCTTTTTTACCCTGCCAGTTAATCTTACAACCGCAATAAAAATCACCGGGAACATCCGCGTTGACCTTTACGCCTGCCGCTTTTGCCTGGGAGAAACTGTTAATACCGTCGGCCAGAGCCTGGCCGGAGAGTGCTGTCGCCAGAAAAGCGACCGCGAGAGAAAAATTACGGGACATCTTACACTCCGTGTCAAAACGAGCCCGCAACGTAACGAATGTTGTTCCTGTATGCAATCAGTCAGATCAGGAAAGTTCCTGAAAGTTCAGTTGGTTATTCCGCGACCAGCGGTTCACCACATTTGACGCAACGGTAGGTGGCCTCGCCGCGCACCACGCGATTATGACGGCGAACAGTAAGCTGATGCTGCTGACACTGGCAGCGGTAGGGGAAGGTATTGCGGCGTACCGACTCAAGTTCAACTGATGGGTTCTGCGTGCCGGAACGCCCAGCACGGCTTCCATCATCCACTTCCACTCTTTGCCGTGGGGTGCCACGCGGCCAAAGTGTTTCCATACCAGCAGGTGCGCCAGCTCGTGTGGCACCACTTCCTCAATAAACGCCTGCTGATTTTCCAGCATCAGCACCGGGTTCAGACGGATCTCATAGGATTCGAGCCACGCTGTGCCCGCCGCCGTGCCACGCTGTTGGTAGACGAGTTTCGGCTCAGGGTAATTCCGGCCGAGTTTCAGGTTGGCCTGGGCGAGTTTTTCCCGCAGGCTGCGCATAACGGCTTGCTGAAGGGCGATGGGGAGACGGGGTGCTTTCATAGGGGCAGAGCATAAAGCGCGAAGCGGGGAGGTGCAAGAGGCACCTCCCGCCAGAGAATTAGTCGTGTGCGCCAATCTCGCGCAGTGGACGACCTTTCATCAGGTTACGTTCAATATGTTCCAGTGACACGTGTTTGGTTTCAGGAACCAGCCACAGCGTCAGAACAATAAAGAAGATGTTCAGGCCGGAGTAGACCCAGAAGGTGTTCGCGTTGCCCAGCGTATTGAGCATGGTCAGGAACGTCGCACCCACAATCATGTTGGCAATCCAGTTGGTCGCGGTGGAGCAGGTGATACCGAAATCACGCCCTTTCAACGGCTGGATTTCAGAGCACAGCACCCAAATCAGCGGACCGGCGCTCATCGCAAACCCGACGATAAACATCAGCAGCATGCCCACAGCGAAATACTGGGCGGTTGGAGAGTGAATCCCCACGTGCATCATCGTGCCGAGAACACCCATACCGGCGGCCATCACCAGGAAGCCCAGCGTCAGGGTTGGCTTACGGCCCCAGCGGTCCACCAGACCGATAGCAATAAAGGTCGCCAGAACATTGGTCAGCCCAACGATGACGGTCCCCCACATCTGCTCGGTGGTGTTGGTATACCCCGCCAGTTCAAAGATTTTTGGCGCGTAGTACATGATGACGTTCATCCCGGTGAACTGCTGCATCACCTGCAGGAGCACGCCCAGGAATACCGCACGACGGAAGTTGCTGTTTTCTTTAAACAGCGCCCAGCCTGACTGTTTTACCTTCAGGCTCTCGCGGATCTCTTCCAGTTCGTTTTTCGCTTCCGCGCTGGTATCGCGCAGTCGCAGCAGCACGCGTTCGGCATCGACGAAACGACGCTTCGCTGCAAACCAGCGTGGGCTGTCCGGCAGGAAGAAAACGCCAATCAGCAGCAGAATGGCAGGGATAATGATCACGCCAAGCATCCAGCGCCATGCGCCGCTGTAGCTGAACGCGGTATCGGAAAGGTAAGCTCCGAGGATGCCGATGGTGATCATCAGCTGGTACATCGAAATCATACTGCCACGGATTTTCTCGGGTGCGATTTCAGAGAGATAGAGTGGGGCGGTATACGACGCCACACCCACGGCCAGACCAAGCAGCACGCGAGAAAGCAGCAATACCTCAACGTTTGGAGCCGCTGCTGAGAAGAGCGAACCTGCAACAAACAGGATTGCACCGATCATCAGGCTCTTTTTGCGGCCCAGCCTGAAAGAGAGCCAGCCGCTGCCCACGGCACCCACGGCCGCACCAAACATCATGGAACTTACTACCCACTCCTGGGTGTGAGCGCTTATCTGGAACTCTTCAGTGATAAAGGGTAACGCACCGGCAATCACGCCAATGTCCAGGCCAAAAAGTAATCCTGCCAGGGCGGCGAGGAAGCAGACGAAAAATGTCATCGCCTTATTGGACGTACGCCCCTGTTTTTTATTGTCAGGCATTATGCCTCCAGTTGGGTTATCAGTTTTATCGATGTTAAGGGTAAGTGAGCAACCCGTATAAATATGTGAGATAAATCACATTGGTGTAATCGGTTACACCGGTGTGCAACCGTAAATAAAATTAAAGCTTTGAAAATATAGAGGTAAATTAGTTGATGCGCATCGCGTTTGAATGAATTTCAGACTTAACTGAAAGGAAATGTAACAGCATAAGACATACGATCATGCAAAGAGATTATTCTGAAAGCGAGGTATATCGGTGGGTGTAATCGGTTTCACGCAAAGCGCAATGTCAGGCTATCTGGCTGACAAAAGCAAAAGGCCAGCACGGGGCTGGCCTTTTTTAACATTCGCTGTCAGTCGATTATTTCAGACCGGCAGCTTCACGCAGCAGAGCGGCTTTGTCGGTTTTTCCCATGGGAAATGTTCACGACCAAAGTGACCGTATGCAGCGGTTTCTTTGTAGATTGGGTGCAGCAGATCCAGCATCTGAATCAGACCGTATGGGCGCAGGTCGAAGAACTCGCGCACCAGCAGCGTCAGTTGCTCGGATGGCACTTTCTCGGTACCAAAGGTTTCAACCATGATGGAGGTCGGTTCAGCCACGCCGATAGCGTAGGAAACCTGAATCTCACAGCGGTCAGCCAGGCCAGCAGCAACGATGTTTTTCGCAACATAACGCGCAGCGTACGCAGCAGAACGGTCAACTTTAGACGGGTCTTTACCGGAGAAGGCACCGCCACCGTGACGCGCCATGCCGCCGTAGGTATCAACGATGATTTTACGGCCGGTCAGACCGCAGTCACCCATTGGGCCGCCGATAACAAAGCGTCCGGTTGGGTTGATGAAGTATTTGGTTGCGGAGCTCAGCCATTCAGTTGGCAGAACCGGCTTGATGATCTCTTCCATCACTGCTTCCTGCAGGGATTTCTGGTCGATCTCTTCGGAATGCTGAGTAGACAGAACGACCGCGTCAATACCGACGATTTTGCCGTCGTCGTACTGGAAGGTCACCTGGCTTTTCGCATCAGGACGCAGCCATGGTAGGGTGCCATTCTTGCGCACTTCAGCCTGACGCTGCACCAGACGGTGTGCGTAGGTCACTGGCGCTGGCATCAGCACGTCAGTTTCGTTGGTTGCATAACCAAACATCAGGCCCTGGTCGCCCGCGCCCTGTTCCAGCGGATCGGCACGGTCAACGCCCTGGTTGATGTCCGGAGACTGTTTGCCAATTGCGCTCAGTACCGCACAAGAGTTGGCATCAAAGCCCATATCAGAATGGACATAACCGATCTCACGAACCGTGTTACGGGTGATCTCTTCGATATCCACCCATGCGCTGGTGGTGATCTCACCGCCAACCAGAACCATGCCGGTTTTGACGTAGGTTTCACACGCGACGCGCGCTTTTGGATCCTGCGTCAGGATCGCATCAAGCACCGCATCGGAGATTTGGTCAGCAATTTTATCTGGATGTCCTTCTGATACGGACTCGGACGTAAACAGGTGTTTTGCCATGTTTTATTTCACCTAAAAGGAATTTGTTTAGCTCAAGCTGCTGTGTGGAATAGCCAAAGGAGATAATTCTACCAAGGCCTGCAGGTTAATGACACTGGCAGTCTGAGTGTTAATCAGTATGGATGGATTAACATCTGGATGGCTATTTTAGGTCAGTTCTTCGCCCGATTTCCAGTTTTTTTTGACTAACCTCTCACTGAGTTGAATTCGCTGCTGGAAATTTTTCCTGACGGCGCTGGCAACCCGCGCATTTATCTTTTGCAATTTACCCCTGTTCTCGGTATAAAACGCGGCGCGCGGCTCATACCAATAAGCGCTCGATGAACTCATCGTGTCGCCACTTCCAGCCGGGTTAAGCAGTGAACTTTTAGCTTTGGCTTGTGGTCCGTTTCAGCAGGAGCGGCCGTGGAGGTGATACGAGATAATGAACCAGTGTTTTCCGCTAATTCAGCGCAGCCGTTCTGGCGCGTATTTGATTCCCGCAACCCGCATTTCTAATCTGCAAACCTGCCGATGTTATACCATCTCGGGCTTCTCAGGATTCCAGGGCCGGTCACGCTTTGTGAAAACTGAACAAGGGCGCTCTTGTTAAGACAAGAGTTTTCTCGTGGTTTCGCCGAACGTTGTCATAATTAAGTTCGGACACGTGTTTACAATGATATGAATATGAAACCGGTCGCACGGTCTGGTTTTCAGCATAGTCTGCTGGGAAATGGATCCGTTTATGGGTTGTTATCGCCGTATAACGCTGCATAGTAGTCAACTGTTTTACACTTAATACAAAGAGTTGAGGTTCGCTATGTCTGACGACATGTCTTCGCTTTCGCCTTCGTCAGCGGGCGAACAGGGTGTACTACGTTCCATGCAGGAGGTTGCGATGAGCTCCCAGGAAGCCAGCAAGATGCTGCGCACTTACAATATTGCCTGGTGGGGCAATAACTACTACGACGTCAACGAACTGGGCCATATCAGCGTTTGCCCGGATCCTGACGTTCCTGAAGCGCGCGTGGATCTCGCCAAACTGGTGAAAGCACGCGAGGCGCAGGGCCAGCGTTTGCCTGCACTGTTCTGCTTCCCGCAGATCCTGCAACATCGTCTGCGTTCCATTAACGCCGCGTTTAAACGCGCGCGTGAATCTTACGGCTATAAAGGCGATTACTTCCTGGTTTACCCTATCAAGGTGAACCAGCACCGCCGCGTAATTGAATCCCTGATCCACTCCGGTGAACCGCTGGGCCTGGAAGCAGGTTCCAAAGCGGAGCTGATGGCCGTGCTGGCACATGCTGGCATGACCCGTTCGGTGATCGTCTGCAACGGTTATAAAGACCGTGAATACATTCGTCTGGCGCTGATTGGCGAAAAGATGGGCCACAAGGTCTATCTGGTTATCGAGAAGATGACAGAGATCGCTATCGTGCTGGAAGAGGCGGAGCGTCTGAACGTTATCCCGCGTCTGGGCGTGCGTGCGCGTCTGGCGTCGCAGGTTCCGGTAATGGCAGTCCTCAGGCGGCGAAAAATCCAAATTTGGTCTCGCGGCGACCCAGGTTCTGCAGCTGGTTGAGATTCTGCGTGAGCGTGGTCGTCTGGACAGCATTCAGCTGTTGCACTTCCACCTCGGCTCGCAGATGGCCAACATTCGCGACATCGCCACCGGCGTACGCGAATCAGCACGTTTTTACGTTGAGCTGCACAAGCTTGGCGTAAACATTCAGTGCTTCGACGTGGGCGGTGGTCTGGGCGTGGATTATGAAGGTACCCGCTCGCAGTCCGACTGCTCCGTGAACTACGGCCTGAACGAATATGCCAATAACATCATCTGGGCGATTGGCGATGCCTGTGAAGAGCACGGCCTGCCGCACCCAACGGTGATCACCGAGTCTGGTCGCGCGGTTACCGCACACCACACCGTGCTGGTATCGAACATTATCGGCGTTGAACGCAGTGAAATTTCCGAGGTAACCCCACCGGCTGAGGACGCGCCTCGTGCGCTGCAAAGCATGTGGGAAACCTGGCAGGAGATGCACGAGCCGGGTACCCGCCGTTCGCTGCGCGAGTGGCTGCACGACAGCCAGATGGATCTGCATGATATTCATGTGGGGTATTCATCGGGCACGTTCAGCCTGCAGGAACGCGCATGGCAGAGCAGCTTTATCTGAACATGTGCCACGACGTACAGCAGCAGCTGGACCCGAGCAACCGTGCTCACCGTCCGATTATTGACGAACTGCAGGAGCGCATGGCGGACAAAATGTACGTCAACTTCTCGCTGTTCCAGTCGATGCCGGATGCCTGGGGTATTGATCAGCTGTTCCCGGTTCTGCCGCTGGAAGGCTGAACCACGCCCCGGAACGTCGTGCGGTGCTGCTGGACATCACCTGCGACTCCGACGGTGCAATCGATCACTACGTCGACGGCGACGGTATCGCGACCACGATGCCTATGCCAGAGTACGATCCGGAGAACCCGCCGATGCTGGGCTTCTTCATGGTCGGTGCCTATCAGGAGATCCTCGGCAACATGCATAACCTGTTCGGTGATACCGAAGCGGTTGACGTGTTTGTCTTCCCTGACGGCAGCGTGGAAGTTGAGCTGTCCGACGGAAGGGGACACCGTGGCGGATATGCTCGAATACGTTCAGCTGGATCCGAAAAAGCTGCTGACCCAGTTCCGTGACCAGGTGAAAAATACCGGTCTGGACGATGCGCTGCAGCAGCAGTTCCTGGAAGAGTTTGAAGCGGGTCTTTACGGATACACCTATCTGGAAGACGAGTAAGTAAACCTGCCTCTCTCTGTTGGAGAGGGGCGGCGTGAGGGCAAGGGGCAATACCCTCGCCTATACTCACTTGAACCCGTATGAATTAGCGGCGATAATTCGCCCCAATAAGCGATTTACAAATCAATCCCTTCCTCGTCGGGTTTAACGACGCGGAGGGGATTTTTTTCATCTGTTTTTAATGTATCGACTTTAAAGAGGTCAGGACATGAGCACTTTAGGCCATCAGTACGATAACTCTCTGGTATCTAACGCGTTTGGTTTTTTACGTCTCCCGATGAACTTCCAGCCGTACGACAGTGACGCTGACTGGGTGATCACCGGCGTGCCGTTTGATATGGCCACGTCAGGCCGTGCTGGTGGCCGTCATGGTCCGGCAGCTATTCGTCAGGTCTCCACTAACCTGGCCTGGGAGCACAATCGCTTCCCGTGGAACTTCGACATGCGCGAGCGCCTGAACGTGGTTGACTGCGGTGACCTGGTGTACGCCTTTGGCGACGCGCGCGAGATGAGTGAAAAACTGCAGGCCCATGCCGAAAAACTGCTGGCTGCCGGTAAACGCATGCTCTCCTTCGGGGGTGACCACTTCGTCACGCTGCCGCTGCTGCGTGCTCACGCGAAGCACTTCGGTAAGATGGCGCTGGTGCATTTTGATGCCCATACCGACACCTACGCGAACGGCTGTGAATTCGACCATGGCACCATGTTCTTCACCGCGCCAAACGAAGGTCTGATCGATCCAAACCACTCTGTGCAGATCGGTATCCGTACCGAGTTTGATAAAGACAACGGCTTCACCGTGCTGGATGCCGGCCAGGTGAACGATCGCGGCGTGGATGACATCATCGCTCAGGTAAAACAGATTGTCGGCGATATGCCGGTTTACCTGACCTTCGATATCGACTGCCTGGATCCGGCGTTTGCCCCGGGCACCGGCACGCCGGTGATCGCGGCCTGACTCTGACCGCGCCATCAAACTGGTACGCGGCCTGAAGGATCTGAACATCGTGGGTATGGACGTGGTGGAAGTGGCTCCGGCTTACGACCAGTCAGAGATCACTGCTCTGGCAGCGGCCACCCTCGCGCTGGAAATGCTCTACATCCAGGCCGCGAAAAAAGGCGAATAAGCCTTACGCCCGGATTGCTGCTGCGCGACGCATGCGCAGCAGCAACATGCCTCCTGCCAGCAGGGTGATAACCTGCGAGACGACCAGCACCGAAAAACCTGAGCTGACTGAACCCACCGATTTCATGACCATCCCCATCAGCAGCGGAATAAACGCCGCGCAAATATTCCCAATCCCGTTGATGATCCCGTAGGCACTGCCAACGGCTTCCCGCGCCGCATGATGCTGGATAACCGCCGGAATGGCTGCCCCCTGAAGTCCCCAGAAAATATTGGCCGAGAGCATAAATAGCGCCAGCCAGCCGGCTGGTGGCTCAGCATCAGCATGACGACGGAACTCGCCGTTAAGATCCCGCCCACCACAAACAGCAGCGGTGCCTGGTCCGGGCGCATTTTGTCGAGCAGCACACCGCCCAGAAACTTTGAGCCAAGACTCAGCAGGAAGGGGATAGCCGCGAGAAAGCCGGTCGCGTGCAGGGAGAAGTGGTGTTCATCGCGCAGCCAGGCCGGAAGCCAGGCGCTGCTGCCCCAGAGATAACTCAGCGTGGCGATTTCAACCAGCAGGATCCAGCCCAGAAGCGGCGTCTGCCAGGCAAGCGTAAAGGTCTGCACAAACCCGGACGTCCGGCGCTTTTCCGTATGTTGAGGGGCCGGCAGGAAACGCCAGATTAACCCCCCACCCAGCGCCAGATTGATCGCCGCGAGGGCATAAAATGAGCCCGCCCAGCCAAGGTGTGCCATCAGCCAGGTGATCAGCGGAAAGCCTACCGCCAGCCCCAGTGAAACGCCCAGCGCGGTAACGGCGTTGGGCTTACCAATTTCCCCGGCGCTAAAGTTATCGCTGATAAAGCGTGTTTTCAGTGAAAAGAGTGGGCCTTCGGCAATGCCCAAAATCAGTCGGGCGATGAGCATGCCCATCAGCGACCCCAGCAGTGGCGAGATGGCGCAGACCACGGCCCATATCGCAATGCTGGTTAACAATCCCTGTCGATAATGTAATTTGCTTTCGATAACTGGGGTCAATAGTAAAGCGGAAAAACCATAACCCAGCAAAAAGCAGGTCATGAGCATTCCTTGTAACATTCTGTTTCATTTAGCTGAAAATGTTCGGCAAATTCAGGGTTTAAATCATCACCGAGATATTTACGCGGTCAACGTAGGAAATAATAATGAGCACCAGAAGTGCCAACGTGCCTTGCCATCTTGCCGTCATTTAATCCGCCTTAATCGTGCTGTCTGTTTATATTTTTTATGAACGTTATTGTCACGTAACTAAAATGGTTCACCTATGAAACTCATTGTTTTAATGAGATAAATTAAATTAAAGTTTCACAGGTGAAACGCCAGAGGTATGCGCGTATATAATTTTTAAGGAATAAAAAGAAAAGAAGTCAATCTCTATTTTAAAAAATAAAAGATCATCAAAAAAATGTATTCATTCACGCCTGAATAATGAAAATTTCATATCGCTGCATTTTTCGTGATCGCTTGCACACTTAGCTAATTAAACCTCGACTGATTAACAAATTCGTCACATTCGTGCTTGACGAAACATTCATCGCTTTTATATTGACCGTATTAAATAAGAAACAGAGTTTCATATATGAAACAAAAGCCTGGAGGATCGTGATGAGCTGGATAGGCGTATGTGACGCAGAACAAGTACAGGAAGATTTCCCTTTTAGCGGTAACGTCGAGGGCAAAGAGATCGGCGTTTATTTGATTGATGGCGAATATTACGCGCTGGAAGACGTATGCCCGCACGCTTACGCGCTGCTGAGTCAGGGTTTCGTCGAGGACGGTAAAGTGGAATGTCCGCTGCATGAGGCGGTTTTCGATGTCAAAACCGGCCAGTGCCTGCACGGCCCCGGCGGACGTAACCTCAATCGTTACCCGGTTCGGGTATTTGAAAACCAGATCCAGATTACCTTCGTCGAGGAGACAGTGGCATGAGCGAAAGTCTGAACTTCAACCCGGCGCTGCCGGAAAGCCGTCAGTTTACCCCTCCGGCTGAGGGCGGTAACGGCGCCATCCATAAGCCCGGTGATTACCAGAACCTGATCTGGCAGACCCGCAGCCGCGTACCGGAAAACTGGGAAATCACGCTTATCTCCACGCTGGAAGACCTTTTCGAACAGGCGCGGAAACCGTGCCGGAACTGGTCAACGGGCTGAACGCGGTACGTATGCACGATCAGCAGGGCGAGCCATGGAGTGATGCCAGCTTCCAGGCTTTCTTACAGGTTAACGGCTACTGAGGGCAATGCGATGACGACTACCGTACAAAACTATCTTGATAAAGGTCTGCGCGGCCTCTGGTACCCGGTGCTGGCCAGTTGGGAAGTTCAGTCTGCGCCCGTGGGGATCACCCGTCTGGGTGAACAGATTGTGGTCTGGCGCAACAAGGATGGCCAGGTGCAGGCGCTGGAAGATCGCTGTCCGCACCGTGGCGCGCGTCTGTCGATGGGCTGGAATCTGGGCGATCGTATCGCCTGCTGGTATCACGGCGTGGAAGTGGCGGGTAACGGCGAAGTGAAGGATGTGCCTGCGGTGGATAAATGTCCGCTGGTCGGCCAGCAGTGTGTGCGCAGCTACAACGTGCAGGAAGTGCACGGGGCCATCTTCCTTTGGTTTGGCGTTACCGCCGATCAGCAACCCGATGAACTGAGCTTCCCGGACGAACTGGCTGACACCGACGCCTACAGCAATTTTCTCTGCACCGCCGCGTGGAAATGCAATTACCAGTACGCACTGGAAAACGTGATGGACCCGATGCACGGCACCTATCTGCACTCTTCGTCGCACTCCATGGCGGAAGGGGATCGCAAAGCGATATGGTTCTGCAGCCAACGAAAACCGGGTTTATCTTCGAGAAAAAAGGCCAGAGCGGCGTCAACTTCGACTGGGTTGAGCTGGGCAACAGCGGCACCTACTGGATGCGTTTGTCCATTCCTTATAAGAAGCGTTTCGGGCCGGGCGGTCACTTCTTCATTGTTGGCATGGTGGTGCCGGAAGATAACGATAACTGCCGCGTCTTCTTCTGGCGTATCCGCCGCGTGCAGGGCTGGCAGCGCGATATGTGGCGTTTCATGTACCGTAACCGTCTGGAAAAACTGCACTGGGAAGTCCTTGAGCAGGACCGCGTGGTGCTGGAGAGCATGGCGCCAGATGCACGGGAACACGAATACCTTTACCAGCATGATGTGGGCCTCTCGCGCCTGCGCCGCATGATGCAAAAAGCGGCGAAAGAGCAGCTGGCGGCGCGTGAAGCTCAGCAGGGAGCCGCCTGATGAATGGGCTGCTGAACGGGAAACGCATCGTGGTGACCGGTGCCGCGCGTGGGCTGGGCTTTCATTTCGCGAAAGCCTGCGCAGAGCAGGGCGCGGCGGTGGTGATGTGCGACATCCTTCAGGGCGAGCTGGCTGAAAGCGCGCATGGCTTAAGTGAGAAGGGCTATGCGATAGAATCAAATGTTATCGATCTGGCCGATCCGCTCTCCATTTCGCGGGTGTTCAGCGCCATTGGCGAACAGGGACCGATCGACGGTCTGGTCAATAACGCGGCGATGGCGACCGGGGTCGGCGGCAAGGACATGCTTGATTACGATCCGGATCTGTGGGACCGGGTGATGAGCGTTAACGTCAAAGGCACCTGGCTGGTTACCCGGGATGCGGTACCGCTGCTGCGCGAAGGGGCAGCCATTGTCAATGTGGCTTCCGATACCGCGCTGTGGGGCGCGCCGCGCCTGATGGCCTACGTAGCCAGCAAGGGCGCCGTGATTGCCATGACCCGTTCAATGGCACGTGAGCTGGGTGAAAAACGCATTCGTATTAACGCCATCGCCCCGGGCTTAACCCGCGTCGAAGCGACGGAATATGTTCCTGCAGAGCGGCATCAGCTTTACGAAAACGGCCGGGCGCTCACCGGGGCGCAGCAGCCGGAAGACGTCACCGGCAGCGTGGTCTGGCTGTTAAGCGATCTGTCGCGGTTTATCACCGGACAGCTGATTCCGGTCAACGGCGGTTTTGTCTTTAACTGAGGTAAAGCAACTATGGCAAGCGATCACGAAGTGAAGTACCTGGTGCCGGGGCTGGAGCGAGGCTTACAGCTGCTGCTGGCCTTTGGCGAGCAGCACCGTGAACTGACCTTTGCCGAGCTGCACAGGCTGGTCGATATGCCGAAAGCCACCGCCTACCGCGTGGTACAAACGCTGGAATACATGGGTTTTCTGGAGCGCAACACGCGAACCAATACCTTCTCGCTTGGCATGAACGTCCTGCGTCTGGGCTTTGAATACATCGCCTCACTGGATGTGGCGCAGGTCGGTCAGCCGGTCATCGAGCAGCTGCGTGACGTCAGCCAGTGCAGCAGTCATCTGGCGATCCGCGACGGGCGCGACATCATCTATATCGCCCGCGTCAGCGCCGCCGGTTCTCGCATCAATCAGGTGAGCATTGGTACCCGTTTGCCGGTGCACTGCACGTCGCTGGGGCGCATGCTGCTGACCGATATTTCGCGAGCCGATTTCGAACAGCTGTTCCCGCACGAGCGTCTGCCGGGCAACACGCCGGGCCAGATCCACGACCGTGAAGCGTTGTGGCAGATGGTGCAGCAGGACAAAGCACGCGGCTATGTGATCGGCGAATCCTTCTTCCGTCATGGCATCTCCTCCATCGTTTATCCGGTGTATGACCGCAGCGGAAGGGTGGCGGCCGTGGTGAGCATTCTGGTGCCTTCGGAGGAGATCCCGCAGACCGATCGCGAGCGCCTGCAAAACGATGTCCGCATGGCGGCGGATAAAATTTCTGGCTTCTTAGGGTATTTGTCACAGGCCAGTTAAATCATCAGGTTAACGCCAGGCGCTTCATTGCGTCGGGCATGTTTTACGCCCAATCTGGGCCAGACGAGGCAACGAACGATGTGTATAACCGGAATTGAAAAGCTGGAATTTGGCGTCGAGAACCTGACGCACTGCGCCAAATTTATGCGTGATTTTGGCCTGACGGGCGATGCCAGCGGCCAGCGTTTTACTACCCTGAGCGGCGCGCGCGTGGAGCTTAATCCTGTCGACAGCCCTGACCTGCCGCCAGCGTTTGAAGCAGGAAATACGTTGCGCCGGATGACCTGGGCAGTCGCCACCCGGACGATCTGGAGGCGCTGCGTCCGAAGCTTGAGAAGCAGCCCGGTTTTCGTGAGGTGGGTGACGCGCTGGAGTGCCGCGATCCGAACGGCATGACCCTGCGCGTACAGGTCAGCCATCAGGTGCCGGTGGAGCTGAACGTCGAGCCGATTAACCAGTGGGGCGATGCCCGCCGTATCGACACGCCAAGCCCGGTCTACGATCGCGCCCAGCCTATTAACGTGGGGCACGTGGTGTTCTTCGTGGAGGAGCTGGCGGCGGTGGAGACGTTCTATCGTGAGGTGCTTGGGTTCCAGGTGTCTGACCGCTACATCAACCGTGCGGTGTTCCTGCGCTGTGGCGTGCGCGGCGGGCATCACAACCTGTTCCTTCTTCAGCTGCCTCACCGTAAGCGGGGGCTGAACACGTGCCTTTACCGTACGCGACATTCACGAGGTGATCGGCGGTGGGATAGCGATGAACAAAAACGCCTGGAGCACCTTTATTGGCCCGGGGCGTCATCCGGTCTCCTCGGCCTATTCTGGTACGTCAACAGCCCAACCGGCGGGGCGTTTGAATACTACACCAACGATGATTACCTCACCGAAAACTGGCAGCCGCGCGAGCTGGAACATTCGCTGGTGTCGTTCACCGAGTGGGCGGTTGAGGGTGGGATTGACCACGACACTCGCCGTCAGCAGAAAAAGCCGGAGGCGGTATGACCTCGCGCATTGTCATTATTGGCGGCGGTCAGGCAGGTGGCTGGGCGGCGAAAACCCTGCGTGACGAAGGCTTCGACGGCGAGATTTGCGTCGTGGCGGAAGAGGCGTGGGATTCTACGAACGCCCGCCGCTGTCCAAGGCTGCGTTACTGGAGCCGGATGCGCCGCTACCGCGTCTCTTTCCTGAAGCGGCGCAACAGGCATTGAACCTGACATGGTGCCGGCCGGTGCGCGCGGAATCTCTCGATCGTCACGCGAAAACGGTGCGCTTAAGCAACGGTGAATACCTTAGTTACAACATTCTTTTAATCGCTACCGGTGGTCGGGCGCGTCTGCCGGGCGACGCATGGGCGGCCCACCCGCAGGTCTATACCCTGCGCCACTGGCAGGACGCACAGCGGCTGAAGGCGCGCCTGGCAGAGAGTCAAAACCTGGCGATTATCGGAGGAGGCTGGATTGGCCTGGAGATTGCCGCCTCCGCGCGTAAATGTGGCGTCGACGTGACGCTGTTTGAGCAGCAGCCCGCGCTGTGCATGCGTTCGGTGAGTGCCGAGGTATCGCAGCAGCTGGAAACACTTCACCGCGAACAGGGCGTGGATATCCGCACCGGCTGCGGAGCGCTGGAGCTGGAAGATAACAATGGTCTGCCGGTCATTCACTGTGACGGCAAGCGTGAAACCTTTGATGCCGTGGTCGTCGGGATCGGTGTTGATCTCAATCTGGAGCTGGCGCGCGATGCGGGTCTGCAGACTGAGCGCGGGATCGTGGTGGACGCTCAGGGGCGAACGTCGGATCCGTTTATTTTTGCTGCCGGTGATGTGGCCCAGCACCATCACTATGGGCTGTGCATTCAGTCGTGGGCCTTTGCCCAGAATCAGGCGGTTGCCACGCAAAGGCGATGCTCAATCCCGATGCCCCCGGCTATGACGATGCGCCGTGGCTGTGGTCGGATCAATACCAGCACAACATTCAGATCCTCGGTATTCCGCAGGCCGGCTGCACAACCCTTGCCCGGGATAATGCGCTGTTTTTCTCACTGGATGAAAACGGACGGCTGACCCAGATGGTGGCGTTCAACGATGCGCGTACCGTCAAGCTGGCGAAGCGCTGGATGGCTGCCGGAAGGGATCTGTCCGATGTGCCGCTGGCTGACCCGACTTTTTCACTGATGTCATTGCGATAGCTAACCCGCACCCGTAGGGGGAGACATGACCACATTTGAGACTAACACCGCGCCGGTTGAGGCAAGCGGTGAGGGCACCCGCACGCCCGAAAAAGCGGTGCGCTGGGCCATCCCGCTGTCATTGCTGGCCTGCGTGCTGCTGGCATTTTTCGACAAAATCAGCATTGCGGCGCTCTTTTCCGACAGCCATTTTCAGCAGGCGATGGGCATTGATTTTGACACCACGCGCCTCGGCATTCTGATGAGCGCCTTTCTGCTGAGCTACGGCTTCTCATCGGTCTTTTTAAGCGGACTGGGGGACAAGATTGCACCGCTTCGCCTGCTCACCGGCATGATGGTGGTGTGGTGCGTGCTGATGGTGGCCATGGGGTTTACCCATAACTACACGGTCATGATCGTCCTGCGCATTTTGCTGGGCGTGGCAGAAGGGCCGCTGTTTCCGCTGGCGTTTGCATTGTGCGGCATAATTTCCCACAGCATCTGCAGGCGCGAGCCACCATGTTGTGGCTGCTGGGTACCCCGGTAGGCGCGGCGATTGGCTTCCCTCTTTCTATCTGGCTGCTGAATGCCTTCGGCTGGCAGAGCACCTTCTTTGTGATGGCGATGCTCACCGTGCCGGTGCTGGTGTTCGTGCGCATCGGTCTGCGCGGGATCCGTCTGGGTGCCAAACCGGCTGCGGATCGCGAATCACAGGATGAACGACGTGCCGCGCGGCGCGAGCTGTTTGTCAGCCCGCACTTCTGGATTATCTGCATCTTTAACATCGCGTTTCTCACCTACCTGTGGGGAATTAATGGCTGGCTGCCGGGTTACCTGATTAAAGGGAAAGGCATTCATCTTGAACACGCGGCTGGCTGTCGTCGATGCCGTTTATTGCCATGCTGGCGGGTGAGGTGATTGGCGCATGGCTTTCTGACCGGGTCGATAAACGCGCGGTGGCCTGCTTTATCTCGATGGCTGGCGCGGGATTAGGCCTGACGGCGGTCATGCGTCTTGATACCCCGCTGGCCGTTATCGCGGCGATGAGCTTTAGCACCTTTATGTGGGGCACCGGTGCGCCGAACATTTTCGCACTGCTGGCGAAGGCTACCCATCCCCGGGTGAGCGCGACGGCGGGCGGTATTTTCAACGGGCTGGGAAACTTTGCGGGCGCGCTGTCGCCGGCGGTGATGGGCGCATTGATCGCCTTCACCCACAGCATGGATTCCGGGCTGATTTTTCTGGCGGTGATGGCGGCGGTGGGCTGCGTCCTGTTACTGCCGCTGCTGAGACGTTACTGAGGAGAGTGTCATGACTGATTCAACCGTAACTGCAAAACCAGGCATTAAACCTGACCATCTGACCATGGAAGAGTGGGTCGAGTCGCGCATTGCGCGCTTTGAAGGGCGTAAATATGACTGGAACGCGCTGAAGTTCCAGGCCGATTTCGATCCTAAATACCGCCGTGCGCAGATGCGCTACATCGGTACCGGGGCGACGGGCGTGGCAAGCGATACCAATACCGTGCCGGCTGAGCACTTTACCTTCTCCACCATGGTGCTGCCGTCGAAGTGCGAGGGACCATTGCATCTGCATGACGACGTGGAAGAGGTGTTCTTCATGCTTAAAGGGCAGATCACGCTGATGATCCAGGACGGCGATCACTACACCGAAACCGTGCTGCGCGAACGCGATCTGATCTCCGTTCCGCCGGGAATCTTTCCACCGTGGTAAAACGCTTGCTGCATTTCGGGCATACGCGACGCCGACGGATGGAATGACCGTCATCGCTAATGCGCGTATCAATGACTTTGGTGTCGGGGTTCTGGCAAAAAGGACAATGCATGCTCCCCAGAATAACGTGTACGGGCGGAAAAACCATGCCGCTCGGGTTTCATTTACTCAACCGGAACAATAATGCGCTGCCCGGCCTGCAATGATCCGGACTCAAGATTGTTCAACGCAATCAGCTCATCCACCGTTTCCGATACATCATGACCAGCAGGCGTGATAGCCGAAGCATATGACCAGAGCGTATCCCCCGGCCGCACGATATAACTGGTCACCTGCATGGCCCCCGTATCCGATTGGGCCCGCTGAGCGGTAAGCGCGCCGAAACCACACCAGGCCAGCGCCAAGGCGACCATCACTGCGATAATCTTCCCACGCACATTCCGGCGGGACGTTCCAGCATACTGCATAGCTACACGTGCGCTACGGGCCGGGGCCATCACCATTGAACCAGTCATCACGACCACCTCTCTCGAACAGATGTTCTATCGAACAACTGTTCTTATAATGGCACAAACGTTCGACACGGTCAAGTCAAAACTCGAACAGATGTTTGATTTCACACGAACAACACGTTATGCTGGTGACATAACGAAAGGAGCCCTGACGTGAGCACCATTCCCTTCTCCCCCAAGCAGAAGCCGGACGAGTCCACCCTGACCGACCGCCAGCGCAAAGTGTTGGACGCCATTCGCACGCATATCGACGAACAAGGCTTCGCTCCCTCTTTCCGGGAAATCGGAAATGCCGCCGGGCTCAAAAGTCCGTCTTCGGTCAAGCATCAGCTACAAGTTTTGGAAGACAAGGGCTTCATCCGCATGAACGCGAACAAGGGTCGAGCCATCGAGGTGGTGGCAGGATCCGCCCCGAATGCCGAAAAGCCCTCCCAAGCCAGCGAAGAGGCAACCAGCACCAGTAATGTGGCGGAGATATACCAATTCCCCGCCGAAGCCATTGCCGAATCACACGATGTGCCGCTCGTTGGCCGTATTGCCGCCGGCGTGCCAATTACCGCCGAACAGCATGTGGACGACGTCATGCGTCTGCCGGAACGGCTGACCGGCTCCGGCACCCTGTTCATGCTGGAAGTCCATGGCGATTCCATGGTGGATGCCGCTATCTGCGATGGCGACTATGTGGTGGTGCGCGAACAGAATTCCGCCGTCAACGGAGATATCGTCGCCGCTCTGCTGGATGACGAGGCCACGGTGAAGACCTTCCGCAAGGAAAACGGCCATGTCTGGCTGATGCCGCACAACCCCGCATACTCGCCCATCGACGGCACACATGCCACGATTATGGGCAAGGTGGTCACCGTGCTGCGCAAATTGTAGCCTGTTCGCCACCAGCTGATCAGCGTGCACCGAATCGCGCCGGTCGTGCTATAGTCACGCACAGCTTACGAAACCCCGGCCTCGCGCCGGGGTTTCGTCGTATTCAGACCATATCGCAAATGGTATTGAGAAGCGGTTTCAACTCGATAGAGCGAAGGAGTACATATGGCCCATACCCATGCACCCGCACCATCCACATCCATAAACCCTGCCGCGCACCAGCGTAGCTGATTGCCACGTTGACCGTAACCGGTTCGGTCTTCCTCATCGAAGTGGTGTCGGCTGTCTTAACCGGCTCATTGGCCCTGCTGGTGGATGCCGGTCATATGCTCACCGACATGTCCGTGCTGGCGGCATCCACAATCACCGCCATACTGATGCGCCGCAAGCCCAGCAACACTCGTACTTGGGGCTGGGCCAGGCTTGAGGTGCTCACCGCTGCCGCAGGTGCCGTGGTGCTGCTCGTCGTTGGCATCTATGCGTTGATGGAGGCCGGCATGCGTCTGTTCGGCGGTTCCAAAGCGGAGTTTCAGCCAATCCTCAGAAGAATTTATGGATGTTCTTTTCTCCCTATCATGATTATGGAAAAGGGGGACGCGGCTGGCGCGATTTATGGCAGGATTTGCCTTTCCTTGGTTGA
>ENA-OQHY01000212-OQHY01000212.1-human-gut-metagenome-genome-assembly--contig:-NODE-212-length-33673-cov-6.657336_pt1 | contig 33673 bp, 37 predicted proteins | sample MGYA00242570_ERZ504733 | MGnify/ENA primary metagenome ERZ504733 (study PRJEB26092, sample SAMD00036219) | human gut metagenome | host: Homo sapiens | study: EMG produced TPA metagenomics assembly of... | reverse complement strand
TTTTTTATGTCAAAGAAGTAATTTTTGCTCCAATTATATTGTAATCAACTTTACACCTGTTATAATTTATTATACTAATCGTACAATACAGGAGGTTTTCATGAAAATAGAACAGTTGATCCGTGAAAAAGTATCTTTCCTTTCTGCCGGTCAGAAGAAAGTCGCCGAATATATATTACAACACCTTGATTCATTCAGTTATTCCACCCTTGCGAAACTCAGCAAGGAAATTTCCGTAAGCGAAACCACTATCATACGCCTTGCCTATTCCCTGGGATTTGAAAGTTTTTCTGAAATGCAGCGTACTGTACAGAATGATATTCTTTCCGTTCCTACGGTTATAACAGACGATTCACTGCTGGATAGCGGAAATTTTTATCAAAACATCATTGCCAATGAACTCCATTCCATGGAAAGCTGGGCATCTCATCTGAATCAGGAAGATATGGATCAGATTGTTACCCATCTGAGCAATGCCAAAAAACGCCTCATTGTTGGTGCACGCTCTTCCTACAGTGCCGCTCTCTGGATGGGAACTCTGTTGAATCAGCTTCTTGGAAATACCAAGGTGGTTCACGAATTTTACGATTCCAATTTCGAATATCTCACAGAAGCATCCGAGGATACAGTTGTTCTTCTGATCTCTTTTGCCCGCTATACCAAATGGTCTCTGAAATATGCACAGATTGCCAAAAATCATGGTGCAAAGATACTCGCCATCACAGACAGCATTTCATCACCGGCATGGGCGCTGGCAGACCACGCTATCATTACAGAGATCAATCTCAATGAAATGGGATTTAACTCCTTCTCATGCCTCTATTGTCTGTTTGACAGTATTGTTGCAAAAATCCGCAAAACCAGGTGCAAATCCATCAGTACACGACTTCATGACCTGGAAGAACTTTATTCAGACTTTGATCTTTTTTACGAATAATAATTTCAGGGGGGGGATTATCATGCAGGAAATTTTAGATATTTTTCTTGAGAAATCAAAGCAACATCATTCCAATATCATCTACGCACAGATATATAAAAATGATCTTCTAAAAGAAGAATTCAGACTTTTTCCGGTCAAAACCCGTTTAAATATATGGTCTATCAGCAAGCCTTTTGTTGCAATGGCCGCAGGTATCGCAGAACGTGAAGGACTGATCACTCTTGATGAATATATTTATCCCTGGTTTGAAAAATATTTCCCGTCAAATCCTTCCGAAAATCTTTACAAAATAAAGATCCGTGATCTTCTTACCATGTCATCCGGTCAGAAAGATCCGCTCTTTTTCTGCGATGGACCAGAGCGATACAGAGAAAAGGACTGGGTGAGATATTTCTTTCAGAATGATTCTTTTCCATATACACCCGGTACTCATTTTGTGTACAGCAATTTTTGTTCCTATATTTTATCTGTTCTTCTGGAAGAGAAATCCGGAACGGGTCTGCTGAATTATCTGCGATATCGTTTCTTTGAACCGGTTGGCATTCCGAATCCGGACTGGACCCTCTGCCCTCAGGGACATTGTATGGCAGCTAACGGACTGTATCTGACGATTGATGAATTGGCTCGTTTTGGACATCTGCTTCTGCATGAGGGTTCCCTGAACGGAAAACAGATCGTCCCAAAAAAATTCGTGATTGATGCCTGTCAGAAACATATCGATTCTTACAATCCACTGACGGAACATCCGGATTACCAGAGCTATGGTTATGGATATTTCATATATATGGGACCTATGGAAGATACACTGATCCTGTCCGGCAATTACGGCCAATACTGCGTCATTGACAAAAAACGTCAGATGGTATCCTGTGTCATGTCCCTAGATGGCAATGACCACAAAAAAATCCGTGATGATCTGGTAGATTCCCTTGCAGAATATTACGGTGTGAAAATTTCACATATATAAAAAAATGCCACTCCGCGGCCACATCATATGATATTCGCAATCCGCTAGCGCTACTTGCTCATAAAAAAATGCCGCTCCGCGGCATTTTATATCACTAACCAATCCTCAATCATAGCTGTATTATGTAGCAGTACTGCCTCATTTCCCTTCGTTACAAAAATCCTCTGCACAAACACATCCACAACTTCGCCTTCCCGGACGGGTTCTTCGTCAAGGCTTCTTCTGGCGCTGAGTGTGGTGTTTCCTACACGGACTTTCAGTTCCAGCTGCTGCCGCGGAATGCGACTCGTTCTACGATGCCCTCTGTTGCGGAGCTTTTATATTTCTGTTCCTCGTTCTTCTTCGTCACTTTTACAAACTCCGGACGGACAATGGCTTTTTCGCCTCCCGGAACTTCCTCGAAGTGATTGAACACCTGGTAATCATCGATCACAGAAGTCTGCCCGAAAAATCCCGCCGTAAACGCAGTATCCGGATTCTGATAAACCTCCAGTGGAGTTCCCTTCTGCTCGATCCGTCCACGGTTGGTAATAATAATTTCATCCGCCACCTCAATAGCCTCATCCTGGTCATGGGTAACAAAAATACTGGTAATCCCCAGCTTCTCGATCATATCCTTCAGCCAGCTTCGAAGCTCCGTACGGATCTTTGCATCGATCGCCGCAAAAGGCTCATCCAGAAGGAGAAGCTGCGGATTCGGAGCCAGAGCCCGGGCAAAAGCAACTCGCTGTCTCTGACCACCGGACAGCTGACTCGGATATCTTTTCTCCAGGCCCTTCAGCCCGATCAGCTCTACCAGTTCCATAACCCTCTGCTTAATATACTTCTTATCCGCCTTCTGCACCTTCAGGCCAAATGCAATATTATCATACACCGTCATATACCGGAAAAGAGCATAATTCTGGAACACAAATCCAATGCCTCGCTCGCTGGCAGGCACATCATTGACCACTCTTCCGTCGATGATGATCTCCCCGCTGTCCGGCTGCTCCAGACCGGCGATCATACGGAGAATCGTAGTTTTTCCGCTTCCGCTGGGCCCCAGAAGACCGATCAGCTTCCCCTTTTCGATACCAAAGCTTACGTTATCAGATGCCTTGTAATCCCCATATGTTTTATTGATATTTTTTAACTCAACGTACATCGCCTTTTTCCCCCTTTCCTTTATGCTCCAGAACATTTCTTGCGATCAGAAGGATCACCGCCAGGATCACCAGGATCGAAGAAACCGCAAATGCCGGAACATACTGGAATTCGTTATAAAGAATTTCCACATGAAGCGGAAGTGTATTTGTTTTTCCACGGAGATGTCCGGACAGTACGGACACGGCTCCAAACTCTCCCATGGCTCTGGCTGTACACAGCACAACACCATAGAGAAAAGCCCACTTGATATGCGGAAATGTCACCTTGGTAAAAATCGTCCAGCCTTTTGCTCCCATCAGTGCTGCCGCCTCTTCCTCATCGGACCCTATGGATTCCAGAACCGGTATGATCTCTCTGGACACAAATGGAAATGTGACAAAGATCGTTGCCAGGACAATTCCAGGAACTGCAAACACGATCTGTATCCCTGCACTTTCAAGAACAGAATAAAGAGGACTCTGCTTTCCAAAAACCAGGATATAGATAAGACCTGCGATAACCGGTGATACTGTAACCGGAACATCGATCAAAGTGGTAAGGAGCTTTTTTCCCCGAAAATGAAATCTGGTCATTGCCCATGCCGCACACAGACCAAAGATCGTGTTGCATACAACAGCCGCAGCCGTCGCCTCAATGGTCAGCTCCAGCGCTTTCAGCGTGTACTCATCTGTCACCGCCTGCACATAGCACTGCCAGCTTGCTCAGCGCCTGGGTTACAACAACCACCAGAGGCAGTACCAGCATCACAAAAAGAAAGATCACGGAAATTCCGATAAGGATCCATTTCACCGGCCCGGAAGCCTGCTTCTTTTTTTCATCCATTATGCATCCCTCCCTCTGATACGTTTCGTATTTCTTGCCTGCACCAGATTCACACCAAACAGGATCAGAAATGATGCTGCCAGTGTAACCAGTGCGATAGCTGTTGCGCTTTCATAGTCAAACTCCTGAAGCTTTGACATGATGATCAGCGGCGTGATCTCTGTATAATAAGGCTTGTTTCCTGCAATAAAAACAACACTTCCGTATTCTCCCAGGCAGCGTCCGAAGGCAAGTCCCGCCCCGGAAAGCATTGCCGGCAGAAGCTCCGGAAGAATAACCCTGCGAAAAACGGTGAATGGCTTTGCACCCATGACACGAGCCGCCTCCTCATAAGAACCGTCCAGTTTCTCCAGAACCGGCTGAATGGCCCTGACTACAAAAGGGATTCCCACAAAGATCAATGCCACCGTGATACCGATTCTGGTATATGCGATCTTAATACCGAAATTTGCAAAAAAGCTTCCCACCAGACCTTTATCGGATGTCAGGGATGTCAGTGAGATACCGGCAACTGCAGTCGGCAGTGCGAAAGGCAGCTCGATCATTCCATCCATGATCCTTTTTCCCGGAAAATCATATCTTACCAGCACCCACGCAAGGACCAGGCCCATAATAGCATTGAGCACTGTGGCCGCAAATGCGGTAATAAAGCTTACATAGAATCCGGACAAAACCCTCGGCCGTGTGATCACCTCAATAAATTCCCGAAAACCCAGCCGCGCCGAATATACTGCCAGAGACGCAAGAGGGATCAGAACTACGATACTCAGCATCGCCAAAGTCACTCCCATTGTCAGTCCAAAGCCTGGTATCACACGTTTACTCTGTTGTTTCTTCATTTCTGTCTCCCCGCTTTTCTATTCTAAGTTTCTGATCTGTTACAAATTCCCGATCTGCTGCAAATCTCTGGCTCTTCTACTCTTCATAGATCTCATCAAACACTCCGCCGTCTGCGAAATGCTTTTTCTGAACTGCATCCCAGCCTCCAAAATCTTTGATCGTTGTCAGCTTCACCTTCAGATCAAAAGTATCTGCATGCTTTTTCAGGATCGTCTGATCAACCGGCCTATAGTAATTCTCCGCGATCAGCTCCTGAGCTTCATCGGAATACAGATATTTCAGATATGCTTTCGCAGCTTCTGCATTATCATGCTTTTTCACATTTTCATCTACAACAGCAACGGATGGCTGTGCCAGGATACTGATGCCCGGCGTTACGATCTCGTAATCATCCGGATTATCCCTTACAGAAAGAAACGCTTCATTTTCCCAGGCGATCAGCACATCACCCTGCCCGTTTTCCACGAAAGAGGTTGTGGCACCTCTTGCACCGGAATCCAGAACCAGGACATTTTTGTAAAGCTTCTTGATAAAGGCTTTCATCTCTGTCTCGTTGCCGTTATATTTCTCATTGGCATAAGCCAGGCTGCCATGTAATTCCAGCGGGCACCACCGGAGGTTTTCGGATTGGGAGTGATCACCCCACCCCATCCTTTGTCAGATCATCCCAGTCGTGGATATTCTTCGGATTTCCCTTCCGAACAAGAAATACAATGGTGGAAGTATAAGGAGCACTGTCATCCGGATATTCATCAATCCAGCCCTTGTCGATCAGACCGGCATTCCGGATCGCATCAATATCATATTCCAGAGCAAGTGTCGCCACATCCGCAGGAAGTCCATTGGAAATCTCAAGAGCCTGCTTTCCGGAACCGCCATGAGACTGGATCACATCCACACTCTGACCTGTTTCCTCTTTCCAATATTTTGAAAAAATCTTATTATATGCTTCATAAAATTCTCTGGTCGGATCATAGGACACATTGATGATCTCCACATGATTTTTATCCTTTGTATTGTTTCCCGATACTGCAAAAGTTCCTGCCAGTACCACTGCTGCCAGTGTGATACAGACACCTGCAATGCGTTTTCTTTTCATGATCTGTGTACTCCTTTACAACCACATTTTTATTTAGAAATCTTTTTCCCAACAATGTAACTGCTTCATTTCGCTGTCAAATCATACCTGTTCTTTCCGTTTACTGTGGTTCTGTAATTTTTTTATTTGAATTGAATACATTAAACCATATTATTCCCATTAATTAAATAGGAATATCTGAAAACGTTTTCACAAAAATACTCTGGTCATAGCGCAACTGCATCCTGTCTGTCACTATATCTGCGCATCCGCAATCCTCAGATACAATAATCGCTCCACATACTGTCCTCCACACTGCTGCAGCTGTTCCGTATCATCAGTCTGCCTTCCAGCTCCATTCGCACAATACCGGAATGTCCGCCCTTCAGTCGGTCCAGCAGCAGGTATAATGCAAATTTTCCCATATCCTCCTTGGGCAGGCTCACCGTTGTCAGCATCGGTCTGGTAAACTGTGCCTCCTGTATATCATCGCTGGATATGATCGAAGGCATATAATACCCGGTTCCGAAATTTATTCAGGCACTTCAGCATTCCGATCGCCGAAATATCATTGGCACAGTAGATTCCGGTTGGCATGTCGTCCGACTGAAAGAACTTTTCCATGGCCTCGTAGCCCTCGGCCTCAGTCTGCTTTGTTTCGATAACATACTCCGGTATCACATCCAGATCATGCTTCTTCAGTGTTTCCAGATACCCGTTATACCGGTCCTCGCTGTGACATTGGCCAATATAACCGATATTTTTGTGCCCCAGGGAGATCAGATATTCCACTGCCGCTGCTGCGATCTTTTTCCCATCACAAAGGACCTCATCCACTTCATAATTGGTAGAATTCCGGTTCACCGATACCACACTCTTATACTTCTTATTCAGCTTCTTCAAAGCCTCTTTATTACATCTACCGATGATGATCAGTCCGTCCCTTTTCCCTTCCACCTCATCATACATTCCGTCGATCAGCCGGTCCAGATTCTCCCTTCGGCACTTCCGGTCATCGGAAAACACAGACATATACCATACTTTGGAAAGAATGCAGTTTTTATCATGGATCTCACTTTCGATCACCCGAAGGAGCTCCGCAAAAAACGGATCCGTTGTGGAAGAATCGGTTCTTGTCATCAGGATATTGATGTACCAGGTTTTCTCCTGCTTTGCGGAAACGCCTTTTTTCAGATTCCGGGCCGCCTCGTTGGCACATAATTCATCTCGATAGCTGTTTTCCATATCTTGTCCCTGAGTCCGGAAACAGAACATTTATAATTGGGATTATTCAAAACTCTGGAAACCGTCGCCGGTGAAACCCCTGCCTTTTCTGCAATCTTCTTGATGGACATATCCCCGTCCCCTCCCTCTGAAAAAAAAAGTCTGCCCGCTGCCAGTCCTGTAAGCTGCTCAACGTCATCTGTGTAACTCAGTATCATCAGTGTAACAGAATTTTTTATCGTTCCTTATTTCATAGTAATTAAATATGTTTTATATGATAATAAGAGTTTTAAAAAAAGTCAATCTTATTTTGTGAAAACGTGTTCTTTTTTTGCCTGCAATATATAAAAACAGACTGAGAACCTGATATATATTCTTATCAAGCTCCAGTCTGTTTTGCGTACTCAAACATATAAGATATAACTATGAGTAAATAACAAATGCTGATTACTAATATCCTTTGAATTATTTAACCGTTACCTTACAGGTCAGTTTTTTGGAACCACTCTGAACGGTAATGGTTGCAGTTCCTTTTTTGATGCCTTTTACAACACCTTTGGATGTGACCGTTCCCCCATTTTCCAATTCACATTTATACTAAAATTATAAATTTCCCATCACATTTAATCAAACTTTGTTTAGAATATTTTCGTCATATTTTGTCTGTTTACAGACATTTTTTAACATTTTTTCTACTATAAAAACCTGGCAGCTGCACATGTGAAAACTTTTGCACCTGCTTTATTACCAAAATGCCAAGAATACGACGCACAGTTATTCAAAATAAATATCTGTACTTTCTTCTCCTGTTCATAATAATCTCAAATACTCTTTCTTTATATTCCTGCGGATAATAACTTTCCATATCCAATATTTCTTTTACGTCTTTTTTAGTAAATTCCAGACTTATCTGCTGACCATACAATTCTTCCGCAATCTCGATCTGCTCATCAAAATCTTCACACAGAGTTTTCGATCGTGCCTCCTCCATCAGATTATTTATGTTTTCTTCCATCGGATAATCCATCTGTATATCTGATAGCAGTCCTGCACCGTTATCAAATATTGGACATAAATGATATTTTTCTTCTGCATCCATTAAAACTCCAATATTATGCATATGCCGATCTTCATTCATAAAAAATGTATCAATTGCCAGGATCTTACTCATATACTTTCCAAAATCGCTAATTCCCGTAATGCGTTCCGTCTGATCTACTATAAATTCCAGTCTTTCCGAATGTTCTGGAATCGTGAATAATTTTTTATAAAGACTTTCATTATAAAATCCATAAAAAAGTCTTTCTAATGTAATAAGCTGCCATCCCTCAGGCAAAAAATTTTCACTTTTACATCCCAGATATTTTCTTCTCTTATAACTAATCTCTTCTGTTTTATATAAAACATACTCTTCCTGTTTCAGTGAAGATTTTTCCAACAAACGTGAAACAACATATTCCACCAATCCCTCATATCCCATATAATCAGCTTTATACCATACATTATTCCTGCACCATTTCAATTGGTTTCCTTTTGACGATTGTCTGTCATTTGTTTTGATATCCTGTTCAAAAAGCTGTACCATCTTTACCTCTCAATCCTGATCCAGAAATCATCCTCTGCCATTCTTCCTTCGGTCTTTTCTATAATCATAAACGGATCATAGAATGGCAGATTCAAATCTTCTAATACCAATTTTATTTTGTCTCGTTGTCTCGGGAAACAACGAGATTCCAGAAATTCCTCGTATTCTTCAAAGGTTGGTTTTTCATTTCGGCCAAATGCTTTTTTAATAAAATTGTTTGTATAATTATATATTTTTACTTTTCTGCCTCTCTCATCCACATCAATAATCGTACATATTTCACTCTTAAACATGTACCATAAGCGTATCGGATATTCTTTTTCCGGCACGCGGAGGTTTTCCTCTATCTGAGGATACTCGTTTAAAATATGAACTAATGTCGTAACCGGTCCTGTAATATCCCGATTTTCACTTTCCCATCTTTCTATTGTTTTCTGAGATACATTTACTAACTTTGCAAAATCTTTTTGTGTAAGCTTCAATTTCTTCCTTAAAATTCGTATATCTTCTGCCCGTATCGAATGTTTCACAGCATATCCTGTCATTTTAGATTCCCCCTTTTTTATTAATATACCCTTATTTTAAGGGTATAACAAGCTATTTTATTCCTTATTTTAAGGGTTTTCTATATTTATAAAAAACCCGGCAGCTGCACATGTGAAAAATCTCCATGTTTCATCTGCCGGGCTTCTGTTTTTATTTTCTTTTGTATTCTTTCACTGTTATGGCGATTTTACGTACGCCTGCTTCATCGTTACTTCACCGTTATCTTACAGTTCAGTTTTTTCGCTCCGCTCTGCACGGTGATCACGGCCGTCCCTTTTCGGATTCCCTTTACAACACCTTTGGAATTTACCGTAGCGATCCTGCAATCCGAGGAACGGAAAAGAATCTTTTCGTCGCTGTAATACGGCACGGTCACTGCCTGGATCGTATATGTTTTTCCACGAAGTATGGTTTTTGTTTTGGGCACGCCGGTCATCTTTGCGGTCCTTACTGCGGCAGTATTGTTCAAAAAACGGAACCCATTTTTCTTTGCGTAAGTCTGAGCAGTAGAACCCTTTTTTCCGGCAATGACAAAAGTTTTATTTTTTCCACTATTGAAATTATAGCCGATCGCTTCTTTTTCTATCACTGTTTTACTGTTGAGGATCGTAATCTTTTTCATTGCCAGGCAATCATAAAAAGCATGGCTTCTGATCTTTTTCACACTGGCAGGTACTGTAATATTCCCCAGTTTTCGACAATTACTGAATACACCGTTCCCGATCTCTGTAAGCTTCTTCGGCAACGACACCTTTCTGAGATCTGTACAAAAAGAAAACGCACCTTCACCAATAACCGTAACACTGTCCGGAAAGCTTACTCCTGTCAAACCGCAATGCCGGAAGGCAGCTCTTTCTATCCTGGAAACGCCCTGTCCAAGCGTAACCTTTTTCAGCTTCATATCCGCCTCAAATAACGATTCCGGTAATATTTTCACACTTCCCGGAATGCTGACAGATTCCAGATTGTTACAGTAACTGAAAGCATATTCATCAATTTTTGTCACAGTTTTCGGTACATCCAGGCTCATAAGCTTACTCTGGTAAAAAGCATATGCACCAATGCTTTTCAGTCCATCAGGAAGCTTGATCCTGGTGATCGCAGTATCTCCAAATGCTCTTACTCCAATACTCCGCAGAGTTCCCGGCAACGAAATCCTCTTCATATTTCTGCAGCCTGAAAAGGTTCTGTCACCGATTCCCGTGATCCCAGATGCAACGGTTACTGTTTTTATCATGCTGATCTGTATGAAAAATCATCGGTAACCTTAACCTCCCCTTTTCCCTGTATCTGCAGGTTTCCATTGGAGTACAACCGGTAAACAGCTTTGCTTCCACAGGAGCCTTCGCAACAAGCTTTGCAGTGCTCTGCACACCTGCTGCCGATGCTTCCTGTGCATATTCAGCCGCATAACCAGTCTGTGCATGTACAGCCACAGAAGATACACAGGACCCTGTCAGGATCATTGCCGTTGATAACAGTATTGCGATTTTTTTCCCAAACATAAAAACTCCCTCCCTGAGAATCGATCGGATATCCACGATCTTCTCCCATGCAGCAACAAAAGGACCGGCATACATCCGGTCCTCCTATTCATTATTTAGAATCTGTTGGTTAATCCAACCACATACATATCTTCTTTATATTCCGGGATCTTCACAAGAAGTCCCTCTGCAGTATCCTCAGTTTCTACCTTCACTGCCGGGTCAAATGGTCTCAGCGCCCCGTGATAGCCCTTGATCAGGAATTCATTGGCACCTTCCTTCAGATGATCTGCAAACACATTCAGATTTCCGTCTTTCTGTGTATAATGGAGCTCGATTCCACTCTCAAGCAGCTCAGATTCACGGTCACTGCAGCGTGTTCCGTAAATACCGTCATGGTTTACCTTCAGCCATGCACCCAGGATCTTCAGTCTTCTTACCTGCTCCTCCGGGATAGTTCCATCTGCCTTCGGGCCGATGTTCAGGAGAAGATTTCCGTTATTTGCCACTGTTCCGACAAGAAGTGAGATCAGATCCGGAACAGAGATCAGCTTGTCATCGCCTTCGTTGGCATTATAACCGAAGGATAAGCCATTCCACGGCACATCTCCCATTTCTCATTTCTGTTTACAGAACCGGATTTATATTCCTTAGTAAGGAAATCGTGATAACGTCCGTTGAAACGGTCATTTACCACACCCTCCGGAACCTTATTGTAATAATGTGCAAAGAAATACGGCATCATCTCTTCACTCTGTGTCGGCCATCCGATATCATTCCAGAACACACTCGGTGCATAATCATCTACAAGCTCTTTCATCTGATTATAGGAATAATCTGCATATGCAAATGTCGGGCTGGCTGTTCCAAACAGATCATCATCCTCAAAAATAGGATCGTTTGCATACTGCCAGTCGATCAGTCCGGAATAATACAAGCCCATGCGGATTCCTGCGTCACGGACAGCTTCTGTCAGCTCACCGGTGATATTTCTCTTCGGTCCCATTTCTACGGAATTGAAATGTGTATATTTACTTGGGAACAGGCAGAATCCGTCATGATGCTTGGTTGTCAGAACAACATACTCCGCACCTGCTTCTTTGAAGATCTCTGCCCACTGCTTCGGATCCCAGTTTTCAGCTTTCCACATAGGAATAAAATCTTCGTATTTGAAATCTTTTCCGTATTTTTCTATATGATGCTTATATGTAGGGCCTTTTCCAATGTTCAGAGAATTGTAATACCATTCTGCATACGGATTATCCGCAAACCATTCCTTGGAATCAACCTCTCCCAACTCCCATGTATGCGGTGCAAATGCCGGCACGGAATAAATTCCCCAATGGATAAAAATTCCAAATTTACAATCCTCATACCATTTTGGAACTGTGTGTGCATTTACAGAGTTCCAGTTTCCTGTGAATCTTACATCTCCCATAATTAAAATACCTTATCCTTTCTGTCCTTTCAAAAAGACATTATAATTTACTCGCTTCCCCCAACAGCTATTCTACTGTGATCTTCAATACCACCGGCATATCTCCCGCCTCAATACCCCCTCTTCCGCAGGAAATATCCAGTTCTTTATTTCTCGCAAATGCCGGATGCAAATCTGTTCCGAGGATCTCAATATCCCGGATCGTGGATTTCAAAAGCTTCATATCATTGCCAAGAGCTTTGATATGGATCTCTCCATCCTCCGGCCAGTGCAGAACAGTCGCATAAATATGATTGCTCTTACTTGTAAAACGGATATCCTCAGAAGTAAAGTGCTTATCATAGGTATCCGTGAAATGTCCCTCCGGAACCACCGTCGGTCCCTCTCCGAATATCTTCCAGTATCTGGTTCCGTATATCGCCTCTCCGTTTACCTTCAGCCATTTTCCCATTTCTCTCAGGATATGTGCATCCTCTTCCGGAATTGTTCCATCCGGCTTCGGTCCGATATTAAGAAGAAGTGCACCATTTTTGCTGACTACATCGATCAGATCCAGCACTACATCGGAAGGCTTCTTATAATCATTTCCAATGGTATAGCCCCAGGAGTTCTTAGCTACAGACGTATCATTCTGCCACAGATCCGGTGTGATATGATCTAACTGACCTCTTTCCAGATCATTCACTGCGCTGCCATAAACATATGCGTCAAATTTGGCATCAATAGCTGTTTCTTTTCCCCACTGTGCAGAACGGTTGTAATAATATGCTGCAAATTTACGAAGATACGGTTTCCATGCATACTGCTGGATCCACCAGTCAAAATACACGATGGATGGCTGATATTTATCCACGATCTCGCAGGTGCGGACAAGCCAGTCCTGCATATGCTCCTCTATCGGAGGATTGTCATAAATATCACTCATATCTCTGGTGATTCCTGCTGCCGGCCCATAAAGATCCGCATATTCCGGATCATTGACATCAGCCTCCGGGATCTGACGCCCTCCATTAAAGAACCAGTAATGCTCTGCTCTGTGAGAAGAAGCACCGAGAACCATTCCCTCTTTCTCAACCTCTGTCTTCAGCTCTCCGAGAATATCTCTTTTCGGTCCCATCTCAGCAGCGTTCCAGCGACAAAGGTCACTGGCATACATCTGAAATCCATCGTGATGCTCCGCTACCGGAACTACGAACTTCGCCCCCGCCTCTTTAAATAAGGCCGCCCATTCCTTCGGATCAAACTTCTCAGCCTTAAACTGAGGAATAAAATCCTTGTAGCCGAATTTATCCAGAGTTCCGTATTTCTCTGTATGATGCAGGTTCTCCTTAGAGCCTTTCACATACATATTTCTGGGATACCATTCGTTTCCGAAAGCCGGAACACTGTAAACACCCCAGTGGATAAAAATTCCGAATTTATCTCTTGCATACCACTTCGGCGTAGGATGCTCACAGAGAGAATCCCAGGTATCCGTGTACGGTCCCTGTGCGATCACCTCATCGATCAGAGAAAGGTATTCTTCTTTTTTCATCTGTTCGTCCTCTTTACATCTTTTATTTATATTGTATGGATGTCTCTATGTTATCATCAAACCTTTTGGTTGTATATGCCCAACAATCCACAAATAAAACGTTTCGTTTTTATGCAAAACATACAACAAAAAAAAGACCTTGATGATGTTTTTGTTCCAACTTCATCAAAGTCTTTTCTTTTTTACATAATATTCTCTTCGATCACCTTTTCGATCCGTCTCTTCACTTCTTCTGCGAGTTCTGTGGTATGCATATCTTTGTATTCCTCATAATACATCGGAGGAAGGATATGCACCTGTACGGTGATCCTCTCTGTAGAGCCGGTATCAAAAGCCTTAAAGGAATCGATCAGTGCAACCGGAACGATCGGGCATTTCGTCTTGGTGGCAGTCTTGAAGCTGCCGCCCTTGAACGGCCCCGGATGATTTCCGTTTTTACTTCTGGTTCCCTCCGGAAAGATCAGATAATTACGACCAGCCTTCACTTCCCGTATTACATTGACAATGACCTGCATGGACTGCTTCAGGTCTTCCCTGTCAATGATAAAGGCCTTCATACAGGCAAAAACCTGCTTCAGAAAAGGAATCTCTCCAACTTCCTTCTTGGCAACTACCGAAAAAGGAACCGGGCATGCCCGGATGATCGCCAGCACATCAAACAGTCCCTGGTGATTCGGAAAAAACATAAATCCCTTTTCTTTTGGGATATTTTCAGCTCCATGCACATCAATATGGATATTTCCGCCTTCAATGGCATGCTCATCTACCAGTCTCAGGAATGCGTATTTCTTCTCTTCCGGATAATCATCTGTATGCGCTGCATACCAGCAAAGCTTGATCCACCAGTAAGGAACAAAGACTATATTTCTGAGCACCATCAGCAAAATCCGCTTCATTCTTACATCCTCCCGCCTCTGCTTTATCCGTTCAGTTTCCCTGCGATCTTATCCTCGTATCCCGGATTCTTTTTCAGAAAAACCTCATAAGCCTTTGTATAATCTGTATAGGTTTTCGTAGTCATAAATTTCTGATAATCCTTAGCAGCCTGCTGGCTGATCTTATCTGAAATCTCAGAAGGCGCATACAGATAATACTTTTTGTCCTGGACCTTTACAAGATAGGTACTGATACATGGATATTCCTGCTCGTTCTCCAGAACAAGATTATAGCGGATATAAACATAAGAATAATTTTTGTTTTCAGAAATGGAGCCACAGCTGTCGATATTTACATCCTTTACTCCATGGGCCTGAAAATATTTTATCGTGGAGGAAATCTCTGTTTTCGCCTCATCCGATAACTTATCCGCACTGTAACAGCCCTGCATCTTTTTATTCTTGCCTGCTGCTGCCGCTTTGATGTAGCCTTCCACAACCCCCTCCGGAGTTCTGTGGCTGATCTTTCCGCAGCCCCTGGCCGCCAGAACGATCACCAGCAGGATCAGAATGATCCCCGCCAGTGTCGCAATATGGACAAAATTCAGTTTTTTATTAGAGTATTTCAGCTTCTTTACTGATTTTTTTCTGCGTTTTTTCTTTGTCGTCGTCATGACTTATCCTCGACCTTATTCCTCTTCACTGCCTGTGACAGCTTCCTCTGCAGAGCCTTCTTCGTTATCGCCGGTTTCTCCGTCAGCTTTTTCGGTAGTTGTATCTGCTTCCGGATCTTTATCTCTTACCTTGGCGATACTTGCAACGGTTACACCTTCTGTAAGATTGATCATCTTCACACCGGAGGTGATTCTTCCAAGAACAGAGATATCCGCACACTGCAGACGGATAATGATACCCTCTGTAGTGATCATCATGATCTCGTTCTCTTCGTTGACAGCCTTGGCGCCGACAACATTTCCGGTCTTCTCGGTGATCTTGTAGCACTTCACACCCTTACCGCCACGGTTCTGGACAACGAACTCACTCATGCTGTACGTTTGCCCATTCCGTTCTCGGAAACTACAAGCAGATAATCTCCCTGAGTGTTCAGCTGCATGGCAACAACTTCATCACCGTCAGTAAGATTCATACCTCTTACTCCCATGGACGCACGGCCTGTGCTGCGGACATCTGTTTCCTTAAAGCGGATACACTGTCCGTCCCTGGTCACAAGAATAATATCTTTATTATTATCAGTAGCCTTAACCTCGATCAGCTCGTCATCATCACGGAGAACGATTGCTGTAAGACCTGTCTTACGGACATTCTCGTAATCCTTGATCGGAGTTTTCTTCACAAGGCCTTTCTTTGTGGCCATCATCAGATAATGACCCTCTTCATATTTACGAAGCGGGATCACAGCTGTGATCTTTTCTCCCGGTGCAAGCTGCAGAAGATTGATGATCGCAGTTCCTCTGGCTGTACGACCGGCCTCCGGGATCTCATATACCTTCAGTCTGTATACACGTCCTGTATTAGTAAAGAACATGAGATAATGGTGCGTTGTCGTCATCAGAAGCTCTTCGATATAGTCATCCTCAATCGTCTGCATACCCTTGATTCCTCTGCCGCCACGGTTCTGGCTGCGGAAGTTGTCAACGGTCATACGCTTGATATAACCAAGCTTTGTCATTGCGATCACTGTATTTTCTCTCGGGATCAGATCCTCTGTAGAGATATCATATACATCGTATCCGATGGAAGTCTTTCTGTCATCGCCGTATTTCTCTGCAATGGCAAGGATCTCCTCACGGATCACTCGGAGAAGGAGCTTGCGGTCAGCAGGATTGCCTGGAACTTGCGGATCTTCTCCATAAGCTCTGCATACTCAGCCTCCAGCTTCTCTCTTTCCAGACCTGTCAATGCACGGAGACGCATATCCACGATCGCCTGTGCCTGCACATCTGTCAGCTCAAAACGGTCGATCAGCTCCTGCTTGGCGATCTGTACGTTGCGGGAACCACGGATGATGCGGATCACTTCGTCAATATTATCAAGTGCCTTCAGAAGACCCTCCAAAATATGGGCTCTCTCCTGTGCCTTATTAAGATCATACTGTGTTCTTCTGCGAACTACATTCTCCTGATGCTCCAGATAGTACTCCAGCATCTCTTTCAGGTTCAGAACCTTCGGTTCCATACTTCCATGATTTGGAACAAGAGAAAGCATGATCACACCAAAAGTATCCTGCAGCTGTGTATGCTTGTAAAGCAGATTCAGGATCACGTTGGCATTGGCATCCTTACGAAGATCAATACAGATTCGCATACCCTCACGACTGGAATGGTCGTTCAGGTCTGTGATCCCGTCGATCTTTTTGTCACGGACAAGCTCTGCGATCTTCTCGATCAGACGTGCCTTGTTTACAAGGTACGGGAGCTCGGTAACCACGATACGGGATTTACCGTTTGGCAAAGTCTCGATATTTGTCACCGCACGGACACGGATCTTGCCACGTCCGGTACGGTAAGCTTCCTCGATCCCTCTCGTTCCGAGGATGGTCGCTCCTGTAGGGAAGTCCGGTCCCTTTACGATCTCAAGAAGCTCCTCCATAGCTGTTTCTCTGTCTTCTTCTACAATGTTGTCAATGATCTTAACAACTGCATTGATAGTTTCACGAAGGTTATGCGGCGGAATATTGGTTGCCATACCTACCGCAATACCTGTAGTACCGTTTACCAAAAGGTTCGGAAAACGTGCCGGAAGCACAACCGGCTCACGCTCTGTTTCATCAAAGTTCGGCTGAAAATCAACCGTATCCTTGTTGATGTCAGCAAGCATCTCCATGGATATCTTGCTGAGACGTGCCTCTGTATATCGCATGGCAGCCGCACCGTCACCATCCACGGAACCAAAATTTCCATGTCCGTCAACCAGCGGATATCTTGTGGACCATTCCTGAGCCATATTGACCAGCGCACCATAGATGGAGCTGTCACCGTGCGGATGATATTTACCCATGGTATCACCGACAATACGCGCACATTTTCTGTGTGGCTTGTCAGGACCATTATTCAGCTCGATCATAGAGTACAGAACTCGGCGCTGTACCGGCTTCAGACCGTCTCTTACATCAGGCAAAGCTCGTGAGGCGATAACACTCATGGCATAGTCGATGTAAGATTCCTTCATCGTTTTTTCCAGATCCACTTCGTGGACTTTGTCAAAAATATTATCTTCCATTCTTCTTTATTCTCCTAGATATCAAGATTCTTAACGAATCTTGCATTTTCTTCGATAAATTCACGTCTTGGCTCTACCTTGTCTCCCATAAGAGTGGTAAATGTCAGATCGATCTCAGATGTGGCAGCTTCGTCCATGGTCACACGGAGAAGGATTCTCTTCTCAGGGTCCATAGTAGTCTCCCAGAGCTGCTCGGCATCCATCTCACCCAGACCTTTATAACGCTGGATCTTATTGTTTCCGTCACGTCCGATCTCGGTAAGGATATTGTTCAGCTCATCATCGTCATATGCATACCATACCTTTTTGTTCTTCTCCACTTTATAGAGAGGAGGCTGCGCCAGGTATACATATCCCTGCTTGATCAGCTCCGGCATGAAACGATACAGGAAGGTCAGAAGCAGTGTTGCGATATGCGCACCGTCAACATCGGCATCGGTCATAATGATGATCTTGTGATAACGAAGCTTGGAAATATCAAAATCCTCATGGATTCCGGTTCCGAAGGCAGTGATCATTGCCTTGATCTCTTTGTTTCCGTAAATCTTATCCAGACGTGCCTTCTCAACATTCAGGATCTTACCACGCAGCGGAAGGATTGCCTGTGTGGCACGGTTTCTCGCTGTCTTGGCAGAACCGCCCGCGGAATCTCCCTCTACGATATAGATCTCACAGTTCTCCGGATTCTTGTCAGAACAGTCTGCAAGCTTTCCCGGAAGCGACATGCTGTCCAGTGCGGATTTTCTTCTTGTAAGGTCACGTGCCTTTCTGGCTGCCTCTCTGGCTCTCTGTGCAAGAACAGATTTCTCAACGGTAGCTTGGCAACTGCAGGATTCTGCTCCAGGAAAATCTCCAGCTGTTTACTTACAACACTGTCTACCGCACCTCTTGCCTCACTGTTTCCAAGCTTCTGCTTGGTCTGACCCTCAAACTGCGGATTCTCGATCTTAACACTGACGATCGCAGTCAGGCCCTCACGGATATCATCACCGCTTAAGTTCGGCTCACTGTCCTTGAGAAGCTTGTTCTTACGTGCATAATCATTAAATGTATTGGTGATCGCATTACGGAAACCGGTAATGTGTGTACCGCCCTCCGGTGTATTGATATTGTTTACAAAGCCATAGGTGTTCTCTGTATAAGAATCATTATGCTGCAGCGCAACCTCTACAGACACGCCGTCCTTCTCACCCTCACAGTAAATGATCTCCGGGTAAAGAGCCTCCTTGCTTCTGTTCAGGTAGCTTACAAACTCACGGATACCACCCTCATAGTGGAATACCTTCTCGCGCTCCTGTCCCTCTCTCTTATCCTCCAGAACGATACGAAGACCCTTAGTCAGGAAAGCCATCTCACGAAGTCTCTGTTTCAGGATATCATAATCATAAACAGTCTCCTCAAAGATCTCCTTGTCCGGAAGGAAATAAACCTTCGTTCCTGAAAGCCCCGGATCACAGTCACCTACCACCTTCAGCGGGTACATAGTTTTGCCACGCTCATATCTCTGTTTGTATTCCTTACCCTCTCGGTAGATGGTAACCTCCAGCCATTCGGAAAGTGCATTTACAACAGATGCACCAACACCGTGAAGACCACCGGAAACCTTATATCCTCCACCGCCGAACTTACCGCCTGCGTGAAGAATGGTAAATACAACCTCAACTGCCGGAATACCAGCCTTATGATTGATACCAACCGGAATACCACGACCATTATCTGTAACTGTAATGGAATTATCCGGATTGATATCTACATGGATCTCCGTACAAAAACCAGCCAGTGCTTCATCGACTGCGTTATCCACGATCTCATATACGAGATGATGAAGTCCACGGCTGGAGGTACTTCCGATATACATTCCAGGCCTCTTACGTACGGCTTCCAGTCCTTCCAGGATCTGGATCTGATCCGCGCCGTATTCTGTATTCTCTGCGCCCATGTCATTCCTCCTGTTCTTGTCGTCCGGACGTGTTTGAAAATTCATTTCTGCAGAACCATAGCAGCTTCAGAAATCATTACATCAAATCCTGAACAAGATAAACTGATCTGTTAATTTCAGGAAATACTGTATTTTCATTTTGCAGAAAGCAATTCTCAAACCCGCTCCGGAAGTGTCATTTATACCTGTAAAATAAATATTTTTTACATACGAATACAGAGTTTATTATAGCACAAAAAAGCCTGTATTTCCACGCAAAATCATAGGAAATACAGGCAAAAAAGTATCTTATTAAATGCAATCCCAAAATGTAGCACAATATGATCTATACTGCAAGCAAATCATTTCGACAAAATCCGCACAGTACTTTTTATTACCACAAAAAAAAGCCACATACGTTCCCAAAAATCCTTGGTCACAGTATGCAGCTTATTCAATCATCCACGATCACGTTACCTACGATCCGTACCACAATTACACCTGATCATTCAGCAGAATCTTCTCCATCCAGAAGCGCCTTATAAATATCCCGCTTGGAAACACCACGATCCTTGGCAGCAAGCTTCATGGCATCCTTCCTGGAATTCCCCTGCTGCTCATACATCGCCACATGCTCCGCAATGGAAATCTCCTCCCAGGAAGCACGCTTCTCCGCCTCCATCTCACTGCGGCTCCTGCCCTCGATCACAAGAACACACTCACCCAGCGGCTTCTCATCTTTATAAAAATCCATCAGATCATCGATCGTAGTCCGGAATGCCGTCTCATGCTTCTTGGTCAGCTCTCTGCAAAGAGTCATCCGGCGGTTGCCAAGCGCCTCTCTGAGCTCACCAAGAGTCCGTACAAGCCTGTGAGGTGCCTCATACAGGATAATAGTCCTGGTTTCACAGGAAAGCTCCTCCAGGATCGTTTTTCGTTCTTTCTTATCCGCCGGAAGAAAAGCCTCGAAAGCAAAACGCCTGGTATGCAGGCCTGACAAAGTCAGAGCAGTGATACAGGCAGCAGGACCCGGAAGTGAAGTCACTTCAATTCCGGCTTCATAACACATGGCGGCAAGCTCCTCCCCGGGATCTGAGATACCCGGAGTACCTGCATCTGTGATTAACGCAATGTTTGTACCCGCCAGCAGCTTTTCCACGAGGACATGACCCTTATCGATCTTATTGTATTCGTGGTAGCTGGTCATGGGGGTTTTTATATCAAAATGATTCAGAAGTTTTATGCTGTTGCGGGTATCCTCCGCAGCGATTAAGTCCACTTCCCGAAGGGTTCTTAGTACTCGAAGGGTGATGTCTTCGAGGTTTCCTATGGGGGTGGCGCATAAGTATAGTTTTCCGTTTTGTTTCATATTTTCCTCTTTTCTCGCTTGACCGCGGGGAGTTTTTTCCACTTGGCCGTGGGGGAGTTGTTTCGCTTGACCGCGGGGGATATTCCGCTTGACCGTGGGGGTTATTCCGCTTGACCGCGGGGGGTTGTTTAAGTTTGGGAACTTTGAAAACCGCAAAGGGGCCGCAAAGCCGCGCCCCCTCTGCACACCCCTTGGGCTTTTTTTAAGTAGTGCAAGGGATTCGTTGTTCTTATTTGTTGACTTGTGTCTGTATGCTTCGGTATTCAGCGCACTACGCTGTGCCGATGTTGTTTTATTTCTTCACTTTCTCTGTGATTCACTTCTGGCAAGGTGTCTGTATTCTTCGATACTCAGCGCACTACGCTGTGCCGATGTTGTTTTATTTCTTCACTTTCTCAGTGATTCACTTCTGGCAAGGTGTCTGTATGCTTCGATACTCAGCGCACTATGCGTTGCGATCTCTCGCTTTGAATCTCAGGCGAGGGGAGGCAGGCTGCTGGTGGTGACGTTAGCGGAGCCCCCGTCAGCGAGGTGAGGATAGCTGCTGCCACCGAGCGCACTGTTTGAGCGAAGCGAGTTTGCGCGAATGGCAGCAAACCGGCGCCGCAGCCGAGAGGGGGCGCAGCGTGTCACCACCAGCAGCCTGCCTCCCCTCGCCGTCCCTTCACCAACCGAAGTACCACAGCCACCACTACCTCCCAGCCATCCAGCGCAGCGCCGATGGCCCAAAACCTCCCGAGCAGCCACCCCAATCTCTCACAACCGGGGCAGCCACCCTAAGCCACAACATCACAACATTCACACCATCCGATACAACTCCAAAACATCCTCCGTATAAACCCCAGGCCGCTCATAAACCACCAGCGGCCGCTCAACCCGGATCCTGGAATTCCCGCCCTTACAAGCCTCGATCAACACCATATTCGGCTCCTTATCAATAAAAGGATACACCAGCTGCATCCTCTTAGCTCCAGCTTATACTTCGTCAAAGTCGCCATCAGCTCCACCAGCCGAAACGGCCTGTGCACCAGAAAAAACCGCCCCCGGTCCTTCAGGACCCGGGCAGCCTGACAAGCCACATCATCAAACGAACACAAAATCTCATGCCTCGCGATCGCCTTCGGAAGATGCGGATTCGTCAACCCATGCTGCCCGATCATATACGGCGGATTACACGTCACCACATCAAAAGAAGCCGCCCCAAAAATCCCGGCAGCCTCCCTGATATCACCCTCAACGATCCGAACCCTGTCCTCAAGACCATTATACCTCACACTACGGTCAGCCATCTCCGCACACTCATGCTGGATCTCCAGCCCCGTGAAATGCTCCCCATCCGTACGATCAGAAAGCAAGATCGGAATGATCCCCGTACCGGTCCCCATATCCAGCGCAACCTCACCCCTCTTCACCCGGGCAAAACCAGACAACAGAACCGCATCCATCCCAAAGCAAAACTTCTTCGGATCCTGGATCACAAACAACCCATTCTGAAGATCATCCACACGCTCACCGCAATAAACCAGATCACTTCTCATTCGGCTTCGAATCTCCCTTTTTAACCTCTTTCTCCTCGTGGTCAGCAGAACCACCCTTACCCTTTTTTCTCTTAGGGCGGAACCTCAGATCACGGACCGGAAACTCCTGGATCTCCTTCTCGTCATTCACCTCAACCACGATCTTAACCATCTGCCTGAGAACATTCACACTCTGGACCGTACCCGAAACACCCTGCGGCGTCGTTACCATATCACCGATACCCGGAAGATTCCGGTTCAGCTCCTCATAAGTCTCCTGCTCATTCTTCAGACAGCACATCAGACGACCACAGACACCAGAAATCTTCGTCTGGTTCAGAGAAAGATTCTGCTCCTTCGCCATCTTGATGGAAACCGGCGCAAACTCCGAAAGATACGTATGACAGCAAAGCGTCCTTCCACAGATACCAATACCGCCAAGGATCTTCGTCTCATCACGGACACCGATCTGACGAAGCTCGATCCTGGTCTTAAACACAGACGCCAGATCCTTAACCAGCTGCCGGAAATCAATACGGCCATCCGCTGTAAAATAAAACAGCACCTTGTTATTATCAAAGGTATACTCCGCATCGATCAGCTTCATATCAAGCCCATGCTCACGGATCTTCTTCTTGCAGATCTTAAAAGCCTCTTTCTCCTTCTGGCGGTTCTCAGCTCATGGTCCTCGTCCTCCTTCGTTGCAACACGGAGAACCTCCTTCAGCGGATGGACTACCTCGTCCTCCTTCACGCTGCGCGGCTCCAGGACAACACGGCCATACTCCACACCACGGGCAGTCTCCACGATCACATGATCGCCGACCTTCACCTTATAATTCTTAGGATTAAAATAATAAATCTTACCAACGTTACGAAATCTGACTCCAACTACCTTTTCCATTCTATTTCTCCCTAATTGTCAGGAACAGGAGCTCCAGGGCAAGTTCGAGATTAACATTGGCACGGAGACGCACCTTCGTCTTCTCCAGTGCCTCAAGGATTTTTTCGATATTCTCATAAGAACGCTCGCTGGCCTGCTCTCTGATAAAATTAATCTCCTGTTTAAAAACCAGGTTGTCAATTTCCCTTGTTGCCTTAAACATCAGAACATCGCGGAACCAGAACTGGAAAATATCCAGATAATCATTGATATTATTCTTATCAGCAGTCAAAGTCTTGATCGCCTCTGTCAGCTCATAAACCTCCATGGAATTGGCATATTTCAAAATCTTCAGGGCATTGGCAGTCATATCCGCAAACTCCTGAGAAGTCGCAGCCTCCTTCGCCTTGCCGATACTGCCCTGCGCATAAGACGCATCGATCTCAGCCTGATAATCCGGCACCTGAAGATGCTCCATCAGATATTCCTTCACAAGACTGTCATCCACCACCTTCAGATCCAGACGCACACATCTGGAACGGATCGTAGGAAGAAGACTGTCGATATTGCTTGTCAGCAGCATGATCACCGCATATTCCGGCGGTTCCTCGATAGTTTTCAAAATGGCATTCTGCGCCTGCACCGTCATCATCTCCGCATCCGGAATGATATAGATCTTATACGGACTGCAGTACGGCTTGATATCCACATCACGCACAACCTGGTCACGCACCTCGTCAATGCTGATGCTTCCAGGCTTCTCATGAGTTACTGTAATGATATCCGGATGATTCTTGCCGATCACCTTCTTACAGGAATCACAAGTCATACACGGTTCAGACTCTCCCGATTCGCACTGCAGCGCTGCCGCAAAAGTCCCCGCAAGAAGCTTCTTGCCGGATCCCGGTTCCCCTGTAAAAATATAAGAGTGGGATACCTTCCCTGTCTCTATCGCATTCTTCAAATGCCTGATTATATCGTCATGGCCGATGATGTCATGAAATCCTGCCATAAGAATCACCTCTTTCTGCCTTTTGTGCCCTCCGTTATACCCGGCGGACATCTTTCAACTAATTATAACATAATCTTCTGTATAAAAAAAACTATTTTTCCTTATTGTACAGATTTTATATAATTTACGATCTCCTTCACACATTCATCCAGATTATGATTCTCAAAACGCTTCCATATACCTGCTTTAAGAATATTTTCCTCGGAAAAATCATTCTGGTCTGCAAGAAAACGCCTGCACATCTCCTCGTACTTCGGCACCTCCTGGGTCTTCTCCCTGGCAAGCGCACGCTCCAGACGCTCTCCGTCTTCCACCTCTATATAAATAGGCCACATCACTTCATTGCCGTAATACTCCCGGAGCCTCACAAAAGACTCCAGTGTACCGATCCCCAGATAGCTGTCATTACCCACAGACACCTGCCCGTCATCCGCAGTAAAATATGTCCACGGCCCGTAAACTGTCTGATAAGTACGCGCTCGATCAGCTTCCCGTTTCTTCGGAACTCCTTCAGTTTATTCTCATCTGCAAAAAAATATTCTCTTCCGTTCTCCTCTCCATCCCGGATCGGACGGGTAGTATAGATCACAAGCCGCTTAAGCCCCAGCTCCTGATTCCCCTCCAGCTGTCTGTAAATACTGTCCTTACCGGAAGAGCTTTTTCCCATAATGTAAAAAATCTTTCCCATATGTCTCCTCTGCTGCATATGCGTTACTATACACGCTCTGATCCGTAATACACAGATCCGTCTGCTGCCACGCACCTCACATCTCATTTCTCACAACACACACCGTCTCACTGGTCTGGTCACTCAGGCCCTGGACCTCAAAGCCCTGTTCCAGGTATCTTCTCACATTTTTTACGAAATGTCCAGAAATCTGTTCCCCCGGAACGATCAGCGGGATCCCCGGCGGATAAAGATACGCAAACTCCCCGGACGTCCGTCCGATACACTCATCCAGCGGACACCGCTCACTCTCCGCATCCATAGCCTGAGAGATCCGCATGATCTGCTTCATTTTTCCGTTTTTCAAAGGCTCCTTCTCCACAGCCGCTTCTCTGTATTTTAACGATTCACGGCGGTCGATCTCTTCAATAGCATCACAAAGCCGCTCAAAGCCCTCCGCAGTATCACCTACAGCCGCCAGCGCCAGCACATAATTCTCCGCCTCCATCTCCATTTCCAGATGAAACTCCCTCCGGAGAATCTGATGCAGCTCCCGGCCGTTCAGCGAACTGTTCACAGTAGAAAGCAATATCTTGGATCTGTCAAAATCAAAAACTCTCTGGCACTCACAGGCCTGCGGCGTCACCAGCCGGATATACTTACACTCAGAAAGACGCCTGCGTGCTTTTTCCAGATTCTCCGTAAACACACGGAACATCTCATCCCCCTCACGCTCCAGCTTATCCATGCACGCATCAATGCTGCTCATAAGAATATAAGAAGGACTGCTGCTCTGATAGATTCCCAGAAAACGCTTCAGTTTTTCCCGGCTCACACGATCACTGCACAGGTGGATCACCCCCGTCTGGGTCAGACAGGGCAGCGTCTTATGCACACTGTTGATCACCACATCCGCACCAAGCTGCGCCGCAGACACCGGAAAATAATCCGAAAACCGAAAATGCGCCCCGTGAGCCTCATCCACGATCAGCGGCACACCATAGCGATGCGCGATCTCCGCGATCCTCGCCACATCCGACACGATGCCGTCATAAGTCGGTGAAGTGATCAGCACCGCCTGGATCTCCGGATTTTCCGCCAGATACATTTCCACACGGCCGGGTGAAATCCCTCCGTTTATCCCCAATTTCGGATCTTCATGTGGATAAATATACGTGGCACTCAGCTCCCGCAGATAAATCGCATGGTAAACCGCCTTATGGCAGTTCCTTGCCACCAGGATCTGTCCCCCCTTATCCACAGCCGCAGACACCGCCGCCAGGATCGCCCCGGAGCTTCCATTAATACTGTAAAAACTCTCCGGCACACCATAAAGCCGTGCGACATCCTCCTGGGCCCTTTTCAAAATATCCTCAGCATGATGCAGGTTATCAAACCCGTCAATCTCCGTAATATCCCTCTCCACCGGAAAATCCCCCTCCACAGCCAGCGGATTCCTCTTATGCCCCGGCATATGAAACGGATAAAAATCACTCTTACCGTACGTTTCCAGTTTCTTGTATAATCTGTCTTCCATAATTCGTCCTTTTCATCCTAAAAACAAGGAGGGGCTATCACCAGACGATATTCCCCTCCATTTTTATCACATCTCAGCAAAATCGATCCTCAGCTCCTCATAGATCCCCACCTTGATCGAATCCTGAAATGTATACTGCTCCGTATCCTCATTTTCAAAATCATACACCATTACCAGCTTCTTCACAGGATCCACGATCCAGTACTCTCTCACACCGGCAGTCCTGTATTTAAACAGCTTGGTATAATAATCCATACGCCTGCTCGCCGGAGAAACGATCTCGATGATCCAGTCCGGAGCCCCCTTACATCCCCTGTCATCCAGCTTATCCGGATCACAGATAACAGAAACATCCGGTTCCACATAAGTATTCGTCTTCTCATCCAGATACACCGCAAACGGTGCGGCAAACACCTCACATTTCCCCTTGTTAGAATCTATATAGTTACCTATCTTTCTGGACAAGATACTTGAGATCCTCTGATGCATCGTATTCGGCGGCGCCATATAATAAATATGTCCATCGATCAGTTCCGCTCTTTCACCCTCCGGCAAAGCATAAATATCCTCTATCGTATAAATTCTTTCCCTCAACAGCGGCATATCTCCACTCCTCTCAAAAGCACCCGACAGATCATACACCATCATTCCGATCTGCACTCATACACCTGCAGTAGCTCCATCCGAAGCCTTCCCCACAGGCTCACACCTTAAACCGATACCCCACACCCCAGATCGTCTCAATATACTGAGGCTTGGCCGTATTAAACTCGATCTTTTCACGGATCTTCTTGATATGCACCGTAACCGTAGCGATATCACCCACAGACTCCATATCCCAGATCTCCCGGAAAAGCTCCTCCTTTGTAAAAACCCTGTTCGGATTCTCAGCCAGAAAAGTCAGAAGATCAAACTCCTTGGTAGTAAACGTCGTCTCCTCACCATTGACCCACACACGCCTGGCCGTCTTATCAATCTTAATACCACGGATCTCGATCACATCATTCTTATGCACATTGGAACCAACCAGCCGGTTATAACGCTCCATATGCGCCTTCACACGTGCAACCAGCTCACTTGGGCTGAACGGCTTGGTCATATAATCATCCGCACCAAGACCCAGTCCGCGGATCTTATCGATATCATCCTTCTTGGCAGAAACCATAATGATCGGCGTATTCTTCTCCTCACGGACCTGCCGGCAGATATCAAAGCCATCCACCTCCGGAAGCATCAGATCCAGGATGATCAGATCAAACTCCTCCTTCATAGCACGTACAAGCCCCGTATCACCACGGTTCTCGATCTCCACTTCAAAACCCGAAAGCTCCAGATAATCCTTCTCCAGATCCGCGATCGCTTCCTCATCCTCTATGATCAAAATCCTACTCATTCATCGGTACCTCCTGATATTTTCTGAGAACAAAATACATGATCGTTCCGATTCCCAGCCGGCTTGTGGCCCAGACCTTTCCACCATGATCCTCCATGATCTTCTTTACGATGGAAAGTCCGATACCGCTTCCTCCCTTGGAAGAATTTCTGGAAACATCGGTACGGTAAAAACGGTCAAAAATATACGGCAGATCCTTGGCGGCAATACCCTTGCCGTTATCCTCGATCTCCACCTGGATAAAATCACCCACATCCTTCACACGAAGCTGGATAATCCCCCTTGGCTTCTCCATATACTTAATGGCATTACTCACGATATTATGGATCACACGGCGGATCTGCTCACCATCCGCAATAACCTGCACACCCTTCTCCACATAATTGGCATACACAAGCTCGATCCCCCTGGTCTCCATCTCAAGCCCAAGCTCCTCCGCACAATCCGAAAAATAATCCTCCACATTCAGCTTGCTGAACGTATACGGAATACGGTTGGTATCGATCTTGGAATAAAAGGTCAGCTCATTGATCAGATGATCCATCTCATTGGTCTTATTATAAATGGTACGCACATACCGGTCCATCTTCTCCGGCGTATCCGCCACACCATCCATGATCCCCTCCACATAACCCTTCACCGCAGTGATCGGCGTCTTCAGATCATGGGAAATATTGCTGATCAGCTCCTTATTCTCCTTATCCATCAGGATCTTCTCTTCCGTGGACTCCTTCAGACGCTTACGCATCTCCTCAAAATCCTGGCAAAGCTGGGAAAATTCATCATTCCCCTCAACCTCCAGCACAAAATCCAGATTCCCCTCCTTGATGTTCTTGGTAGCCTTCTTAAGCTTCACCAGCGGAACCGCAATACTCCTGTAGATCCACAGCCCCACGGACAATGCGGTAAAAACAAGGATGATCGTTGCGGTCAGGATCATATCCTTGGCCATCAGCTTCACCTGGCTGCTGGAAGACTGCGGCAGCGAAATATCATAGACCATCTGGCTGGAATCCGAAGCCTGGCTGCTGCTCTCCTGCACATGCTTCGCCTGCGTCTGGCTGAACCCGTACAGACTTGCGGAAAAAAGAAGCAGCGGCAGCAGGATGATCGCAACGAAGCCCACAATAATACGTGTTTTTAACTTCATCTGTATCTCCGTCCTTTATAAATTCACACATTCACATACACGTATTATAACATAAACTATATTCCCTATCTCTAAATTTTCTATAAAAAACCCCATCTTCCAGCATCAGTATTATTCCATTTTGTTCTAAACTATGCTATCATATTTTTGTTGTCCACCCGATACCCGGCAACGGGAGGAGGTGAGTTCTTTTGGAAATTATTATCTCTTTTCTTGTTTCCTGCATGGCAAACATAACTGCCTATTACGTTTGCAAATGGCTAGACGGCAACAAGTAGGACAACGCTAACCTAGTGGTTTCTTGTCCACTATAAAAAATTAGAAGAAGCCCCCGGTATTGGCACTACCGGGGGCTTCACTCTTTGTTCTTTTGGAACTATTACTATCTCTTTTGCCTAATGGCATTATATCATATGCATTTCTTAAAATCAATATTCCTGCCAAAAGGATATATAAATATTTTTTTTGACTCTCTTACAGATACTTCTTCAGAGTCTCAACCTTGTCCAGATGCTCCCATGGAAGATCAACATCTGTACGGCCGAAATGACCATAAGCAGCAGTCTGCTTGTAGATCGGACGGCGAAGGTCAAGCATCTTGATGATACCAGCCGGACGAAGATCAAAATTCTCACGAACGATCTCAACAAGCTTAGTCTCAGAAAGCTTACCTGTTCCGAAGGTATTCACACTGACAGAAGTCGGATGCGCAACACCGATTGCATAGGAAAGCTGGATCTCACACTTGTCAGCAAGACCGGCTGCAACAATGTTCTTTGCAACATAACGTGCAGCATAAGCAGCAGAACGGTCAACCTTTGTGCAGTCCTTACCGGAGAAAGCACCGCCGCCGTGACGTCCTGTTCCGCCGTAGGTATCAACGATGATCTTACGACCTGTCAGACCACTGTCACCGTGAGGTCCGCCGATAACAAAACGACCTGTCGGATTGATGAAATACTTCGTATCCGCATCAACCATATCAGCCGGAATGATCGCATCAAAAACATACTTCTTAATATCCTCATGGATCTGCTCCTGAGTAACATCCGGATCATGCTGTGTAGAGCATACAACAGCATCGATTCTCTTCGGCTTGCCGGCCTCATCATACTCAACAGTAACCTGAGTCTTTCCATCTGGTCTTAAATATTTCAGAGTGCCGTCCTTACGAACCTTTGTCAGCTGCTGAGCAAGCTTGTGAGCCATGTTGATGGCATATGGCATATACTCCTCAGTCTCATTGGAAGCATAACCAAACTGAAGACCCTGGTCACCGGCACCGATGGAATCCAGCTCGTCCTCATTCATATCGTCCTCTTTCTGCTCAAGAGCCTTGTCAACACCCATAGCGATATCTGTGGACTGCTTGTCAAGTGATGTGATAACCGCACAGGTATCTGCATCAAAGCCATAATCCGCATTGTCATATCCGATCTCACGGATAGTATCGCGAACGATCTTCTGGATATCAACATTAGCCTTGGTTGTGATCTCGCCCATAACAAGTACAAGACCTGTTGTAGTAGCAGTCTCGCAGGCAACACGGCTCATCGGATCCTGTGCCATCATAGCATCAAGGATCGCATCGGAAATAGAGTCGCAGACCTTGTCAGGATGACCCTCAGTTACAGATTCAGATGTAAATAAAATTTTCTCCATGATCTTCTCCTTTTGTAATAAAACAATGGTTATATACATAAAAAACAGCCCGTACAATCCGGACTGTTTAAATTCTGTAAACAATCCTCTTATTGTTCGATTGCTCGCTCAGGTTGGCACCTTCCTGGGTTATCCGGGGTTGCCGTGGCTTCATAGATCCTTTGTATCTCCACCACTCTGAATAAAAGGCTATCTTTTATGAAATTTGCTGCAACACATACAATATACTTATCATACCAAAATGTCAAGAGCAATTTTCGAGAAAAAATATCACCCGCTGCTTTTTCATCCCCAATACGTAAATATTTCAAAAAAGAACCGGGCGTCCACATCGCCCGGTTCTTCCATCGATCATCCTTCAGAATGATCCGTTATTTATTTTTTCTTCTTTCTCTTAACTCCATAAGCTGCACCACCGCCAACAATGATCGCTGCTGCAAGGATTCCAACCCATACGCCGATCGGTGTATCATCGCCGGTCTTTACAGAACGTCTTGCTGTACCACTGGTATCGTTCGGAGCAGTTCCGCCCGCTGTACCATTATTCGGGATCGGAGTGATCCGATCATTTCCACCATGATTTGTTCCAGGTGTAACAGTCGGAATCGGTGTCGGCTCGGAAGAAAGACTGTTGGTGATCTCTTTTGTTACAGTATATCGGTTATCATTATTCAGTGTAACCTCACCCTGACCGGTAACTGTATACTTAAAGGTATCATCATCAACCGGATTTCCATCCTTATCCGTCTCCAGAACAGTATACGTAACACTGTTGATCTCCTGATCCTTTGGAAGATCCAACATTACCTGAACACTATCATTCTGTTTCAGAGTCACTACCTTCTCAAGCGTCAGCTCACCGTTACTCTCAGTGGAGAACACACCTGCATAGAACGTATCATCCACAGTAGAAGCAACACCATCGATCATCACATTCTTCTTAATGTTGATAAATCCGTTACGGCTGAATATATCGGAAATCTTTGTATAATAGTTATTTACATAAGCCGCTGCCTCAGTAGCACCACTATCTCCACCGATCACAACCTGATTGGACTTCTCTTCACTCTCACCATTCGGCTTCGTTACATTGTAGTAGTAAAGATTCTCCTCATCCACCTCGATCTTCGTATTCTGCTGAAGAAGATTTCCATCCTCATCCAGCTCAAATACATAATAGGTGCCATCCGGAACATCCGTCCATGTAGCTGTACCACTGGAAGCATTCTGGATATGGATATCCTGTAAATAATCATCACGGAACGGGATCGTACCTTCCGGATCCGAAAAAACGCCAACCTTATAAGTTACATCCTCTTTCGTTTCCAGAGGAATCACATTGTCGTTCTCATCAACATTATAGATCCTCTTCGTAACCTGGATCTGTGTATGCTTCTGCGGATTACTTACAGACTTCGGATAAGCCTGTACATCGTACATCCAGCCCTGCTCCTGATCTGCAAAAGGAACGGAGATCAGCATCGGTGAAACCATAACACTGCTATTTCCATCTGTCTGCACCACCAGGTACATACCCTCAGCCAAATCAGCGAAAGTCATATTTCCCTCTGCATCAGAGGACTTGGACATACCCCACACATCCACGCTTCCGCTGACGATCATAGCCGCCAGCTTCTCTGCCGCTTCATACCAGCCATCAGCCGTCGTGATGGAATCAAAATCGATTGCTGCGGCAGCCAGTGCGCATCCAACACGAAATGCACATTGCCATCAAAATTCACACTGCCAACTTTGTAGATCGTCAGCCCTACATCCTTCAGCGGAGTCTGGGTTCCCTCCTCATCCGCCTGCTGAACCGTCAACGTCAGATTACCCTTTGTTCCAGCTACATAATCCCCGGCGAAAACCGGCTGCAAAACACTCGTGACCAGCATAGCCGTCAGCATCAGAACAGCCAGAAGGCTCCGGAATATTTTCCCTTGCTTTCTTCTATTTTTCATCGCTCTCTGCCTCCTCTTTCCTTTCTGAAAGCTGCTTCTTTTTCCGTTTTTTGTCCCTATGACGGACGATCAGATAAATCAGCAGGATCAGAACAACAAGCACTGCAGCGCCGCCGGCCAGAACCCTCTTCGGATCCACAACAGCAAGCTTCTGCGGTATCGTTTCGTCATTCTTTGTATCTTCCACCACATATTTCGTCCGCACTCCCCGGACAAGAAGCCTGTGGGTGTTAACTCCATAAGGGGTACACGTGATCAAAGTCACATGATCTTCACCCTCGATAATATCCAGGTCACTGGTCTCATCCGGAAGCACCGTCTTGATCTGATCCACCTTGTAGGCCAGATGCTTGCCAAGAATGTGCAGGATAAAAATATCTCCCTTTTCCATCTGATCCAGATCTGTAAAAAGCTTTGCGTTAGGAAGACCTCGATGCGCCGCCAGAACCGCATGGGTGCTCTTGCCTCCGATCGGAAGGCTGGTACCCTCCACATGACCGACACCCTTTTCCAGGACCGTTTTGCTCAGTCCATGATAGATCGCCAGTCTGGCTTTGATCTTCGGGATCTCGATACTCCCCATCAGACCATCACCGTTCGGATCCAGAACCCTGTCATAAGGATGACTCAGCTCATAAGTATCCTCTTCCTCAAAAGCATCTACAATGGCATTCACCGGATGCTCGGCATTATACTCCTTCGCCTCTTTCCACAGCCTGTCATAGTCGTTGTCCGAAAGCTCCGTTACCGCTTCCTCGTACTTACTGACCAGCTGGGCATTTCGATACTGGTTCCACATATCACTGATCGTGGGATAAAGGAACACACCCGCCCCCGCCAGAAACACTACGGCAATAATGAGATATTTAGGTTACAAGCACTAACT
>ENA-OQHY01000211-OQHY01000211.1-human-gut-metagenome-genome-assembly--contig:-NODE-211-length-33675-cov-3.226899_pt1 | contig 33675 bp, 29 predicted proteins | sample MGYA00242570_ERZ504733 | MGnify/ENA primary metagenome ERZ504733 (study PRJEB26092, sample SAMD00036219) | human gut metagenome | host: Homo sapiens | study: EMG produced TPA metagenomics assembly of... | reverse complement strand
CCGGAATTCCTGGATGAGAAAAAGGCGGGCTGTCGGATCGATGTGGAGGAGCTTTATCATCCGCTTCTGACACATCCGGTGGCAAACAGTCTGTATGCGGAGGGCGGAATTCTGCTGACCGGCTCGAATGCGTCGGGAAAATCCACATTTATGAAAAACATGGCAGTGAATGCGATTCTGGCACAGGCACTGAACACGAGTCTTTCGAAGCGGTACCGCGGTGTTGTGTGCCGGATCATGACATCCATGGCACTCCGCGATAATCTGGCACAGGGAGAGAGTTACTTTGTTGTGGAAGTAAAATCTTTAAAACGGATTCTGGAGGCAAGCCGTGAAAAAACACCGCTTCTGTGCGTCATTGATGAGGTGCTGCGGGGAACAAACACGACGGAGCGGATTGCAGCGTCAGAGAGTGTGCTTGCTGCCCTGCGCCGTGCAAATGTGCTCTGTCTTGCAGCAACACATGATACTGAACTGACGTATCTGCTGGAAGATCTCTACACCAATTATCATTTTGAAGAGCAGATTACCGCGCAGAGTATTTCCTTCCCGTATCGCCTGGAACAGGGGCCGGCAAGAGGAAAGAATGCGATTGTGCTGCTTGAAAATATGGGAATTGATGAAAAAATTGTAAAACAGGCAGAAAGAAGAGCTGCGGAGTTTGAAACAACAGGAAGCTGGGAAAAGAATAAGTTTCTGAGATAGAAAAACAGCCGGGAAAAATTGATCTTTTTTGAAAAAATATGCGAAAATGGTTCAGCATTTTTTCATTGTGTGTTATGATAAAATAGATCGCGTGATCCGGCAGAAAAACCGCCGGATCTGTTAAGGAGAAAAACATGAGCAGAACAGGCTTGGAAGATGCATATATTATGCGCGGCAGCAAGAAACTCCGCATGGGATATACGACGGGTTCCTGCGCTGCAGCGGCAGCGCGGGGAGCGGCGTTTATGCTGCTTTCCGGGAAAGAAATACAGGAAGTGAAAATCCATACGCCAAAGGGCATTGTTCTGAATCTGGAATTGCTGGATATCCGGAGAAGTGCCGAAAAAGTAAGCTGTGCCGTCCGAAAAGACGGCGGGGATGATCCGGATGTGACAGATAAAGCATTGATTTACGCGGAAGTGACGTTTGGAACAGAAGAGGGAATTGTAATCGATGGAGGATTCGGCGTCGGGCGTGTGACAAAGCCGGGGCTGGATCAGCCGGTCGGAAACGCGGCGATCAACCATGTACCGCGCCAGATGATCCGCGAGAATGTGGAGGAGATTCAGAAAAAACTCGATGATTTCCGCGCACTGCAGGTTATCATCTCCGTACCGGAAGGGGAAGAACTGGCAAAGCATACATTCAATCCGAGACTTGGCATCACCGGCGGCATTTCAATCCTTGGAACGAGCGGGATTGTAGTGCCGATGAGCGAGGAGGCGCTGATTTCCACGATCCGCGTCGAGATGGAAATGCGGAAAGCACAGGGTGACCGCGTCCTTCTGGTGACACCGGGAAATTACGGACAGGACTTCTTAAAAACGTATCCGTGGGTCCGTGCAGACCATTCCGTTAAGTGCAGTAATTACGTCGGAAAAACACTGGAATTTGCAGCTGAGCTCGGCTTTGACGCCATCCTTTTTGTGGCACATCTTGGAAAATTTGTCAAGGTGTCCGGCGGAATTATGAATACCCATTCCCACGAGGCAGACTGCCGTGCGGAGCTTCTTACGGCGCAGGCGGTGCGTGCAGGGGCGGATCTTGCACTGGCAAAAAAACTGCTGGAGACCGGAACGACGGAAGAAGCGGTGCAGATTTTAAAGGAAGCAGGATGCCTGAAAGAGACCATGGAAAAAGTGACAGAAAAAATTGCTTTTTACATGAATTACCATATTGAGGGCAGAGTGCAGACGGAGGCGATTGTTTTTTCAAGCAATGAGGGCCTGCTCGGGGAAACCCCGGGAGCGGGAGAACTTCTGGAGCGCCTGCGGGAGCAGGAAGAAAAAGAAAACAGAAAAGAGTAAAAACAAAATGACAGGAATTTTATTTGGAACAGGAATCGGACCGGGAGACCCGGAGCTTATGACGTTAAAGGCCGTCCGTCTGATCCGGGAAATGATACGATTGCAGTACCAGGAGAGAAACCGGAAGAGAGCATTGCCTACCAGATTGCTGTTCAGGCAGTGCCGGAACTGACAGAAAAAGAGCTCGTTGCTATTCCAATGCCGATGACAAAGAATGCCAAAGAACTGGAGGAAAATCACCGGCGCGGTGCAGAAAAAATAGAGGAGCTGCTGGATGCAGGAAAAAACGTAGTATTTCTGACACTCGGAGATCCAACCGTGTATTCTACCTACCTTTATGTACACAGACGGGTACTGGAAGACGGTTACGATGCGAGAATTGTAAGCGGTGTTACATCGTTCTGCGCGGCAGCAGCATCTCTTTCCGAGGGACTGGTGGAAAATTCCGAAGAACTGCATGTGATTCCGGCGTCTTACCAGATTGAAGATGCACTGGAACTTTCAGGAACAAAGGTTCTGATGAAAGCGGGTAAAAAGATGCCGACTGTGAAACAGTTCCTGAAGGAAAAGAACTGCCGGGCGGTGATGGTAGAAAACTGCGGCATGGATACGGAACAGAAGTATTTCAGCGCGGAAGAAATCCCGGACCAGGCAAGTTACTATTCACTGATTATTGTAAAAGAAAAGAGGAAAAAATAGATGGTACATTTTATTGGAGCGGGCCCTGGAGCCCCGGATCTGATTACGGTAAGAGGACAGAAGCTGCTTGGTGAGGCGGATATTATCATTTATGCAGGTTCTCTTGTCAATCCGGCACTGCTGGATCTGAAAAAAGAGGGCTGTGTGGTATATAACAGTGCAACCATGACGCTGGAGCAGGTGATTGATGTTATGAAAGAGGCCGAAAGCAAAGGCCAGACTGTGGCAAGACTCCACACGGGAGATCCGTGCCTGTATGGTGCAATCCGCGAACAGATTGATGCGCTCGATGCCCTTGGAATCGCTCACGATGACTGTCCGGGTGTCAGCTCTTTCTGCGGAGCGGCTGCTGCCCTTGAAATGGAATATACGCTGCCGGATATCTCCCAGAGTGTTGTCATCACCAGAATGGCCGGAAGAACACCGGTTCCGGAGCGGGAGAGCATTGCGTCTTTTGCGGCACATCAGGCAACGATGGTTGTATTCTTAAGCACGGGACTCTTAGAGGAACTTTCCCGTGAGCTGATTGCAGGCGGCTATACGGCAGATACTCCGGCAGCGATCGTTTACAAAGCAACCTGGCCGGAGGAGAAGACGTTCGTCTGCACCGTTGGAACACTTGCCGAGACGGCGAAAAAGAACCAGATCACCAAGACAGCGCTGATGATCATCGGAAATGCCGTTTCCCAGGGAAATTACCGCAGAAGTGATCTGTACAATCCGGCGTTTACCACCGAATTCCGAGAGGCAGAAAAATAAGATGAAAATAGCCATAGCAAGTTTTACAAGAAACGGATGCGCCTGGAATCGAAAACTCTGTGCGGCACTGAAAAAACACAGCTGTGAAGGATATGCACTGGAAAAGTACGGGAAAGAAGCGGGAATTCCTGCGATTGCACCGTCGCTTCCTGCATGGACAGAGCGCATGTTTCAGAAAATGGATGCGATTTTGTTTATCGGGGCGTGCGGGATTGCGGTGCGCAGTATTGCACCGTACGTGAAAAGTAAAAAGACAGATCCGGCGGTTCTGTGTATGGATGAACAGGGAAAGTTTGTGATTTCATTACTTTCCGGCCATATCGGCGGAGCAAACGAGCTGACGGAAGAAGTTGCAGCTGTAACGGGTGCGGTTCCGGTCATTACAACGGCAACGGATGTCAATCACAAGTTTGCGGTCGATGTCTTTGCTGTAAAAAATCATTGTGAAATTTGTGAGATGGAGCTGGCAAAAGAGGCAGCGGCGCTTCTGGTGGACGGAAAAACGGTTGGATTCTGCAGCCGTTTTCCGGTGGATGGAACAAAACCGGAGGAACTGATCCCGGAAGAGGCGGCAAAACCGTCGATGGGAATCTGCATTACCACATCGGAAGAGGATTCGCCATATGAGAGAACACTTCACCTGATCCCGAAGGTGATCACCGTCGGCATCGGCTGTAAGAAGAATACACCGGCCGGCCGGATTGAAGAAAAGGTTCTTGCGGCACTTGCGGCGGCCGGGATTTCTCCAAAAGCAGTTCGACAGGCGGCAAGTATTGATCTGAAAGCGCAGGAGCCGGGAATTCTGCAGCTGGTGGAAAAGTATGGCTGGCAGTACCGGACCTTTTCTGCAGAAGAACTGGAAACGGCGGAGGGGGAATTTACGCCGTCTCCGTTTGTGAAGAAGATTACAGGAATTGACAATGTCTGTGAGCGCAGCGCAGTTCTCGCCGGCGGCAGACTGATAAAGAGAAAAAAGGCAGCGGACGGTGTAACAGTTGCACTGGCTGCGGCGGACTGGAGGGCAGTATTTTGAGTACAATTTTTGTCGTGGGCATCGGCCCCGGAGCATATGAAAAAATGACGATCGAGGCGGCGGATGCGCTGCGGAACTGCGATGTGATCATCGGCTATACCGTCTATGTGGATCTGGTAAAAGAACATTTTGCAGGAAAAGAATTTCTGACGACGCCGATGCGGAAAGAGGTGGAGCGCTGCCGTCTAGCATTTGAAACTGCGGCAGAGGGAAAACAGGTTGCTATGATCTGCAGCGGAGATGCCGGCGTTTACGGTATGGCAGGTCTGATGTATGAGCTTTCGGAAGAATGGCCTGATATTGAAATTAAGGTAATTCCAGGCGTGACCGCCGCAACGGGAGCGCTGCCGTTCTTGGTGCACCGTTGATCCACGATTTCGCCCTGATCAGCCTGAGCGATCTTCTGACACCGTGGGAGAAAATTGAAAAACGTCTTCTGCTGGCATCGGAAGCGGATTTTGTCATCTGTCTTTATAACCCGGGAAGCCATAAGAGAGCGGATTATCTGGAAAAAGCGTGTGATCTGATGCTTCGTTACAAAGCGCCGGAAACCGTCTGCGGAATCGTAAGCCAGATCGGAAGAGACGGGGAGACGAGCCGGACCATGACGCTTGCAGAACTTCGCAATACAAAAGTGGATATGTTTACGACGGTATTTATCGGAAACAGTCAGACAAAGGAAATCCGGGATCACATGGTAACGCCGAGGGGATATCGCTATGAATAAAGTAATCGTCTTTGCCGGAACGACGGAAGGCCGGGAAATCTGCAGTTTTCTGAAGAAATATGAGATTGCATCCCTTGCCTGTACGGCGACAGAATACGGCAAGTGCCGGATCGAGGAGGGCGGTGCCCTGACGGTTCGAAGCGGAAGACTGACAGAAGAAGAGATGGAACAGCTTTTTGGCGAAGAACAGCCGGAAATGGTTATCGATGCAACCCATCCGTATGCCGATCTTGTGTCGGAAAATATCCGGTCTGCATGTGAAAAAGCAGGAAAAACGTATCTTCGGCTGCTGCGGCCGTCGCTTGCGGCAGATCCATCCTGCGTCATGGTCGATACGACAGAAGAAGCGGTATCGTATCTGGCGGGTACAGAGGGAAAGATTCTGGTGACAACAGGAAGCAAGGAACTCGCAAAATTTGCAGAGCTTCCGGATTATAAAAACCGTGTGTATGCCCGGGTGCTGCCGTTGCCAGGCGTAATTGCATCCTGCGCGGAACTTGGATTTGATGCCGCACATACCATAGGCATGCAGGGACCGTTTTCTATGGACATGAACGTTGCAATGCTGCAGTCGTTCCATGCCGAATGGATGGTAACGAAGGAATCCGGAAGAAACGGCGGCTTTGAAGAAAAAATTGAGGCAGCAAAAAAGGCCGGTGTCCGTGTCGTTCTGATCGGCCGTCCGAAAGAGGAAGAAGGACTCTCGGAGGACGAGGTCAAGCGGTATCTCGTTGAAAGATTTGATCTGTCCGTGAAACGGGACGTCGTGATCGCCGGAATCGGACCTGGTGCAGAAGCGCAGATGACGCTGGCGCTCGTAGACGCGTGTGAGCAGGCGGATGTGCTGATCGGTGCGGGACGCATGACAAAAGCAGTAGAAAAATATCAGAAGCCAATGCTTGCAGAATACAGCCCGGAAAAGATTTACGAGTATCTGAAGGCGCACCCGGAATATGAAAAGATTGTTCTTCTGCAGTCGGGTGATGTCGGCTTTTACAGCGGAGCAAAGAAACTTCAGGCCGTCCTTGCGGAAGATGCGGATTTTTCTGTCCGTGTAGAGCGGGAATTTCTTCGCTGGTTTATTTCTGTGCCAAAATCGGAGTGTCCTGGGAGGATGCAGCATTTGTGAGCCTGCACGGACAGCACTGCAACTTTCTGGAGACGGTCCGCCGAAACCGGAAAACTCTGGCGATCGCCAGCGGAAAGGGCAGTGTTAGGGAAATCTGCCAGACGTTAAGTTCGTACGGCTGGGAGCAGATTGTGCTGCATGTGGGAACGGATCTGTCGTATCCGGAAGAACAGATTGTGACAGGAACCCCATTCGAACTTGCTAAAATGGAGTTTGCTCCGCTTGCGGTTCTTCTGTTTGAAAACCCGAATCCGGAACCGGAGTTTACAGCCGGCATGGCAGATGAAGTATTTCTGCGTGACAAAGTACCGATGACCAAGCGGGAAGTGCGCAATGCGTCTCTTTCTCATCTGCAGCTTTCTTTGAATTCTGTTGTCTATGATATTGGATCGGGCACAGGTTCTGTTTCGATTGAGATGGCGCTTCGTGCAGCACAGGGAAAGGTATATGCGATAGAAAAAATCCGGCAGCCGTTGCACTTCTGCAGGAAAATAAAAAGAAATTTGCAGTGGATCATCTGGAAATTATTGAGGGAACTGCACCGGAAGCACTCGAAGCACTCCCGGTTCCGACGCATGCATTTATCGGCGGGTCTGCCGGAAACTTAAAAGAGATTCTGGAACTGCTCCTGCGGAAGAATCCGAACATCCGCGTGGTATTAAATACAGTAACCGTGGAAACATTAGCGGAGGCAGCATCGTGTTTCAAAAAACTTGCGTTTGAAGAGCCGGAAATCGTCTGCCTGCAGGCTTCCAATGCGAAAAAGGCCGGAAGAAGCCATCTGATGATTGCCCAGAATCCGGTTTATATCTTTACAGCCCAGGGAGGTGCCAAAGAATGAAAGCACCAAGAATCATGCTGGCAGCAGGAAGGAGCGGAAGCGGGAAAACGATGATCACCTGCGGACTGCTCCGTGCACTGCAGCAGATGGGAAAGCAGCCCGCAGCGTTTAAATGCGGCCCGGATTATATCGATCCGATGTTTCACGAACAGGTAATCGGCGCCCCGTCGTGTAATCTGGATCCGTTTTTCACAGAGGAAGAAACAACACAGTATCTGTTCTGCAAACATGCAGCGGGTCATGACATTTCCGTATTGGAAGGCGTTATGGGGTATTACGACGGTCTTGGCGGAATTTCTACCAAAGGCAGCGCCTACGATCTCGCCGGTATGACAAAAACGCCGGTTCTTCTGGTTGTCGATGCCAAAGGCATGAGCGTTTCAGCGCTTGCCTTTATTAAGGGATACCTGCAGTACAAAGAGGACAGCAGGATCGCCGGTGTAATCTTTAACCGGATGTCAGAGATGCTGTACCGGGAGATCGCGCCGATGGCGGAAAAAGAACTTGGCATTTCCTGTGTCGGCTTTGTGCCGGAACTGAAGGAATGCCACTTAGAAAGCCGCCACCTCGGCCTTGTGATGCCGGATGAGGTGGAAAATCTGCAGGAGCAGGTCAATCTGCTTGCAGAAACACTGCAGAAGACACTGGATTTTGAAAAAATTCTTGCGATTGCAGAAGGGGCAGAAGAGCTCTCGGGAAAAATGCCGGAAGTCCTGCGTAAGGTGACAGAAAGCGAAGCAGCCGCCAAGGTGCGTGCTGCGAAGCCGATTCTTGCCGTTGCAAAGGATGAAGCATTCTGTTTCTTTTATCGGGATAATCTGGAGCTTCTCGCGTCGCTTGGAGCCAAAATCGAATATTTTTCGCCGCTTTCCGATGCGGAGCCGCCAAAGAATACAGACGGATTTCTGTTCTGCGGCGGCTACCCGGAGCTGCACGCAGAAGAGCTTTCGGAAAACCAGACCATGAGAACGAAGATCCGCGATAACATCCGTCAGGGAATGCCGGTTCTTGCAGAATGCGGCGGTTATATGTACCTGTCAGAATCCATGGAGGATATGGATGGAAATGTGTATCCTATGGTACAGGCTGTTCCGGGAAATGTTTACCGGACAAAAAAGCTGGGAAGATTCGGCTATATCACCCTCACGCCAAACACGAAGGATACCTTTCGGAACGGCGGAAATCCGGTGCGCGGCCATGAGTTCCATTACTTTGACAGCACAGACTGCGGAAGTGCATGGCATGCGGCAAAACCGCTGCGGAAGCGGAACTGGGAATGCATTCATGCGACAAAACGGATGATGGCGGGATTCCCGCATCTTTACTATATGGCAAGTCCGCACCTCGCACTGGAATTTCTGGAGCAGTGTGTCTCTTACCGGAAAGAACAGGAGAAAACAAGATGAAAACAGCATTAGCAGCCCTGATTGTGGGCTATGGATTGGACCTGCTGCTTGGAGATCCCTCCTTTTTGTACCATCGATCCGTGTGATCGGAAATCTCATTGCCCTGCTGGAAAAATGGCTGCGGAAGGTATTTCCGAAAACACCAAAGGGAGAGCTTGCCGGAGGAGTTTTTCTCGTGATCCTCGTCTGTCTGGCGGGATACGGTGTTCCGGCACTGCTGCTCTTTGCGGCATTTAAAATTCATCCGGTCATCGGCTTCCTTCTGGAGGTTCTCTGGTGCTGGCAGATTCCGGCAACGAAATGCCTGAAGGATGAGAGCATGAAGGTCTATCAGAAATTAAAAGAAAACGATCTTCCGGGGGCGCGCTATGCGGTTTCCATGATCGTAGGACGTGATACGGAAAATCTTTCGGAAACAGGAGTGACGAAAGCTGCCGTGGAAACGATCGCGGAGAATACGTCGGACGGTGTCATTGCACCGCTCCTCTTTCTTGCCATCGGCGGACCGGCATTAGGCTTTCTGTATAAGTCCATCAATACCATGGATTCCATGGTGGGATACAAAAATGACAAATATCTGTATTTTGGACGGTGTGCGGCAAAGCTGGACGATGTCGTCAATTACATACCGGCGAGAATCAGCGCATGGCTGATGATTCTTGCGTCTGCATGCGAGCGCATGAACTGGAAAAATGCAGAAAAAATTTACAAACGCGACCGTTACTGCCACGCCAGCCCAAATTCTGCGCAGACAGAAGCAGTTATGGCAGGGGCGCTGGAAGTACAGCTTGCCGGAGATGCCGTGTATTTCGGCAAAGTCGTAAAGAAACCAACGATCGGCGATGACATCCGCCCGGTCGAGGCGGAAGATATCAAAAGAGCAAATCATTTGATGTATCTGACCTCGTTCCTCGGACTGGTGTTCTTTGCGGGAATCCGCGCGCTCTTTTTATTTCTGTAAAAAGAGAAGATAGAAACACAACGGAAAAGAGAAAGGAAGGCATATGGTATGAGACAAAATCCACATGGAGGAGACATTTACACGAAAAAATGCAGAGTCGATTTTTCCGTGAATGTCAATCCTCTTGGAGCTCCGGAAAGTGTGAAAGAGGCGGTGAGAAAGAGCGCGGAATCGGTGGAACAGTATCCTGACGCACTGTGCCGGGACCTGACCCGGGCACTGTCGGAAAAGGAGCAGCTTCCAGAAGAAAATATCCTGTTTGCAAACGGCGCCGCGGAGCTTATTTTTGCCCTGACACAGGCTCTCCGCCCGAAAAAAGCGCTGATTGCAGCGCCGGGATTTGCAGAGTATGAAGCAGCGCTTTCAGCGGCAGGGTGTTTTATCCGTATGTATCTGCTGCAAAAGGAAAAAGGCTTTCTTTTACAGGACGATTTCTGCGATGATCTGACCGACGATCTGGATCTTGTTTTTTTATGTAATCCAAATAATCCAACCGGCCTTACGATTCCGCAGGAACTTCTTTTAAAGATCCTGGATAACTGCCGGGAGCGTAACATCTATCTGGTGCTGGATGAGTGTTTCATAGAATTTCTGCCGGAGCCGGAAAAAGTGACGATGCAGGGAAAACTGGACGAATATCCGAATCTGCTGATTCTGCGTGCGTTCACAAAGATTTACGCAATGCCGGGCCTGCGTCTTGGCTATCTGCTCTGCAGCGACGAGGATCTGCTGGATCGGATCAGCCGCAGCATGCAGTCGTGGAATGTTTCGACTCCAGCGCAGATGGCAGGCCTTGCCGCCTGAACGAGGATGCTTACGTCAAAGAAGCACGGGAACTGATCGGAAAAGAACGCGCCTGGATGAAAGCAGAACTGGAAAAAGCAGGTCTTACCGTATGGGATTCCTGTGCAAATTATCTGTTCTTTGAGGGACCGAAAGGACTTGCCGCACGGCTGGAAAAAGGCGGCATTCTGATCCGCGACTGTTCCAACTACCCGGGCCTTGCGACGGATATTACCGTGCAGCCGTACGCACACATGAAGAAAACCAGATTCTGACAGAAGCCGTTTCACAGATTCTGCAGTGGTTTTAGGAGGAAAAACGATGGCGAAAGTAATTATGATACAGGGAACGATGTCAAATGCGGGAAAGAGTCTGCTTGCGGCGGGCTTATGCCGGATTTTCCATCAGGACGGATACCGTGTAGCGCCGTTCAAATCACAGAATATGGCGCTGAATTCGTTTATTACGAGAGAAGGCCTTGAGATGGGACGTGCACAGGTCATGCAGGCGGAAGCGGCCGGGATCGAACCGTCCGTTTTGATGAACCCGATTCTGTTAAAGCCGACGAATGACACCGGTTCGCAGGTGATTGTAAACGGTGAGGTACTGGGAAACATGAGTGCGCGGGAATATTTTTCCCACAAAAAAGAGCTGATCCCGGACATCATGAAAGCGTACCATGCACTGGAAGAACAGTATGATATCATTGTGATCGAGGGAGCGGAAGTCCGGCGGAGATCAACCTGAAAGCCGATGATATCGTCAATATGGGAATGGCAAAGCTTGTGGATGCACCGGTGCTCCTCGTCGGAGATATTGACCGCGGCGGCGTTTTTGCTCAGCTTTACGGTACCGTAGAGCTTTTAGAGCCGGATGAGCGCGACCGCATCAAGGGTCTGATTATCAACAAATTCCGCGGGGACAAAACCATCCTGGACCCGGGCGTTGTGATGCTGGAAGAAAAAACACACATCCCGGTGGTCGGCGTGGCGCCGTATCTCCACATCGAAGTGGAAGACGAGGACAGTCTGACCGAGCGATTCACCAGAAAAGAGGAGATCGGTCTCATTGACCTTGCGGTCATCCGTCTCCCGCGTATTTCAAACTTCACCGATTTCAACCCGTTCGAGCGGATCGAAGGCGTATCACTCCGCTACGTAAGCTCTGTCTCCGAACTGAAAAATCCGGATATGATTCTGCTTCCGGGAACGAAAAACACGATGGAGGATCTGCTCTGGATGCGTCAGAATGGTCTGGAAGCGGCCGTACTGAAGGCGGCTGCGGCCGGAAAAGTAATTTTCGGTGTCTGCGGCGGCTTCCAGATGCTCGGAGATACGCTGAGCGATCCGCTGCATGTCGAAGCCGGCGGAACGATCAAAGGAATGGGACTCCTGCCGATGGATACCGTATTTGCCGGTGAGAAGACGAGAACCCGCGCGGAGGGCGCTTTTGGAAAAACAGAAGGCGTTCTTGCCGGGATCGAGGGAACCCGGATCGAGGGCTATGAAATCCATATGGGAGAAACGGTGCGGAAAGAAGGAACAGAAGCATTCACGTTCATCGATGATCAGAACCGTGCTGATTCGGATAAGCTGGACGGTGCACAGAAAGGAAATGTGTACGGTACGTATGTGCACGGCATTTTCGACAAAGAAGAAGTTGCCGAGCGGATCGTGGAAGCACTTGCAAAGAATAAGGGAATTGCCATGGAGCAGATTCACGGTGTCGATTACCAGACATTCAAAGAGACACAGTATGATATTCTCGCAGATGCGCTGCGCGAGCATCTCGACATGAAGAAGATTTATCAAATTCTGGAAGAAGGGGCATAAAGATGAAGATAGAACTGGAGCAGGTAAGCCCGCACGAGATTGAAAAGAGAAGCTTTGAAATTATCACGGAAGAATTAAACGGAAGAACGTTTCCAGAGGATCAGGAACTGGTTGTAAAGCGGTGTATCCACACAAGTGCGGATTTTGATTATGCGGATAATCTCTGCTTTTCGGAGCATGCGGTGGCAAAAGGCATCGAGCGATCCGGGAGGGAGCCTGCATTGTGACGGATACGCAGATGGCAAGATCCGGCATCAACAAAAAGGTGCTTGCGCGCCACGGCGGTGAAGCGCTCTGCTTTATGTCAGACGAAGATGTTGCAGCAAGAGCAAAAGAAACCGGAAGCACCCGCGCGGCAGCTGCATGGAAAAAGCGGCGGAGCTGGATAAAAAGCTGATTATTGCGGTTGGAAATGCGCCGACAGCACTGGTCCGCCTCTATGAACTGATCGGGGAAGGAAAAATAAAACCGGCGCTGATCATCGGAGTTCCAGTCGGCTTTGTCAATGTGGTACAGTCCAAAGAACTGATTATGCAGACCAATATCCCGTATATCGTGGCACGCGGACGAAAAGGCGGCAGCAATATCGCGGCGTGCATCTGCAACGCACTCCTGTATATGATGGATCAGGACCGCGGATATTAAAAATAGATGAAAAAACGGAAAGCAGAAGTCTTGACAGATTTCGAATCACCGTTTATACTATGGAACATGGAAAAGGCTTGGAAGGGAACAAGTAGACGTACAAAAACGCGGACAGAAAGCAGCCGGCAGATGAGAGGCGCATGCAGGTTCTGTACGATTCGAATACATCCCGGAGTTGCGCACCGAATAAAACGGGCGGCAGAAGAACGAACTATGATGCACGTTTTTAGTAGGCTGCGACGTAAGAGACGAACGTTACAGCGTCAGGGTATTCAGAGGTTTTGGATACCGACAAAGGCAGCTGCCGTGAGACAGCTGTGAAGTAAGGTGGTAACACGGGAGATACGGGCTCTCGTCCTTTGAATCGGAAAGGACGGGAGTCTTTTTGTATAAAAAACTTTGGTCCCAGACGGTAACACATACCCGAAAGTCAACCGAAAAAAGGAGAAAAACAAAATGCAGATTTATGACGAACTGATCGCCAGAGCCTTCTGGCACAGGTAACCGACGAAGATGAAATCAGAGACCTGGTAAACAATGGAAAAGCAACGTTCTATATCGGATTCGACTGCACCGCAGACAGTCTGACCGCAGGTCACTTCATGGCACTGACCCTGATGAAACGGATGCAGATGGCAGGAAACAAACCGATCGCCCTGATCGGCGGCGGCACCACCATGATCGGTGACCCGTCCGGAAGAACCGATATGAGAAAAATGCTGACCCGCGAGGAGATCGACCACAACGCAGAGTGCTTCAAACGTCAGATGGAGCGTTTCATCGAGTTTGGCGAGGGAAAAGCTATGATGCTCAACAACGCAGACTGGCTGCTGAACCTGAACTATGTAGAACTGCTCCGTGAGGTAGGTGCATGCTTCAGCGTCAACAACATGCTCCGTGCAGAGTGCTACAAACAGCGTATGGAAAAAGGTCTTTCCTTCCTGGAGTTCAACTATATGATTATGCAGAGCTACGACTTCTATCACATGTTCCAGAAATACGGCTGCAATATGCAGTTCGGCGGCGATGACCAGTGGTCCAACATGCTGGGAGGAACCGAACTGATCCGCCGTAAACTTGGAAAAGATGCCTATGCAATGACCATCACCCTTCTGACCGACTCTCAGGGCAAGAAGATGGGTAAAACCGCAGGAAACGCTGTATGGCTTGACCCGAACAAGACCAGCCCGTTCGATTTCTACCAGTACTGGAGAAACGTGGACGATGCCGACGTCTTAAAATGTATCCGTATGCTGACCTTCCTGCCGCTGGAGCAGATCGACGAGATGGATTCCTGGGAAGGAAGCAAGCTGAACGAGGCAAAAGAGATCCTGGCCTATGAGCTGACCTCCATGGTACACGGCGAGGAAGAAGCAAAGAAAGCGCAGGAAGGCGCACGTGCCGTATTCTCTACCGGAAGCTCCGAGCATATGCCGACCAGTGAACTTTCTGCAGAGGATTTCACGGACGATAAAATCGATATCGTAACCCTTCTTGTCAAAGCAGAGCTTGCAAAGACCAGAAACGAAGGACGCCGTGCCGTAGAGCAGGGCGGTGTATCCGTAGACGGTGAGAAAATTACAGATCCGAAATATGCCGTAGAAAAAGCAGCCTTCGGTGAGGACGGTATCGTTCTGAAAAAAGGAAAGAAGAATTTCAAAAAAATTTGCGTTAAATAATTAAGTGTGCTATTATAAAAGAATGGATTCCCGGAAGAAATTCCGGGACACACTGAATTATTTGGAGGACAAACAGTCATGGAAAAATATGGCGTAAACGAATTACGAAAGATGTTTCTTGAGTTCTTCGAGAGCAAAGGACATCTTGCTATGAAGAGTTTTTCGTTGATTCCACACAACGATAAAAGTCTTTTACTGATCAACTCCGGTATGGCTCCGCTGAAACCTTACTTCACAGGCGCAGAGATTCCGCCGAGAAGAAGAGTAACAACATGCCAGAAATGTATCCGTACCGGCGATATTGAAAATGTAGGAAAAACAGCCCGTCACGGCACCTTCTTTGAGATGCTCGGAAACTTTTCCTTCGGTGATTATTTCAAACACGAAGCAATCGCATGGTCCTGGGAGTTTTTAACACAGGTAGTAGGGCTCGATCCGAATCGTCTGTACCCATCCATCTATCAGGACGATGATGAAGCATTTGATATCTGGAACAAAGAGATCGGCATCCCGGCAGACCGTATTTTCCGTTTTGGAAAAGAGGACAACTTCTGGGAGCATGGTGCAGGTCCGTGCGGTCCGTGTTCTGAGATTTATTATGACCGCGGAGAAAAATACGGCTGCGGCAAACCGGGATGTACCGTTGGCTGCGAGTGTGACCGTTACATGGAAGTATGGAACAACGTATTCAGCCAGTTCAACAACGACGGCGAGGGCCACTACACCGACCTGATCCAGAAGAACATTGATACCGGTATGGGACTTGAGCGTCTGGCCGTTGTCGTACAGGATGTAGATTCCATCTTCGATGTCGACACCATTCAGGCACTCCGCAACAAAGTATGCGAAATCTCCGGAAAAGAGTATGATAAAGATCATGAGACCGATGTTTCCATCCGCCTTATCACAGACCATATCCGTTCCGCAACATTCATGATTTCCGATGGAATCATGCCGACCAACGAAGGAAGAGGCTACGTACTGCGCCGTCTGATCCGCCGTGCAGCACGTCATGGCCGTCTGCTTGGCATTGACGGACTGTTCCTTGCCCGCCTTTCCGCAAGCGTAATCGAAGGCTCCAAAGACGGATATCCGGAACTTGAAGAGAAAAAAGATTTCATCTTCAACGTTCTGAACAACGAGGAGACCCAGTTCAACAAAACCATCGACCAGGGACTTCGTATCCTCTCCGAGCTCGAAGAAAAAATGCAGAGCGAAGGCAAAAAAGTTCTGGACGGACAGGATGCATTCAAACTGTACGATACCTACGGATTCCCGCTGGATCTGACCAAAGAGATCCTCGAGGAGAAGGGCTACGGCATCGACGAGGACGGTTTCCATGCAGCAATGGAAGAGCAGAGAGAGCGTGCAAGATCGAGCCGTGAAGTAACAAACTACATGGGTGCTGATGCAACCGTTTACGATGAGATCGACCCGTCCGTAACAACTGAGTTTACCGGATACGATCATCTGGAGGATACCTCCAAAGTAACCGTTCTGACGACAGAGACTGAGATTGCAGAATCTCTGATGGAAGGCCAGAAGGGAACCATTTTCGTAGAGAAAACTCCGTTCTACGCTACCATGGGCGGTCAGGAAGGCGACTGCGGTATCATCAAAGGAGCAAATGGTGTATTCGAAGTAGAAGATACCATCAAACTCCGCGGCGGAAAATACGGCCACGTCGGTGTCATGAAATCCGGTATGATTTCAAACGGCGAGGAAGTTACACTTCAGGTCAACGAAGAGGCAAGAAAAAATATCGAGAAGAACCACAGCGCAACACACCTTCTGCAGAAGGCATTAAAGACTGTTCTCGGTGCACACGTAGAGCAGAAAGGTTCTCTCGTAACCCCGACCAGACTCCGTTTCGACTTTGCCCACTTCCAGGCTATGACACCGGAAGAACTGGAAAAAGTTGAGAATCTGGTAAATGAAAAAATTCAGGAGCAGATCCCGGTTGTAACCGACATCATGGATACTGAGGAAGCAAAGAAATCCGGCGCGATGGCTCTGTTCGGTGAGAAATACGGCGACAAAGTACGTGTCGTTTCCATGGGAGACTTCTCCAAAGAGCTCTGCGGTGGTACCCATGTAAAGAATACCGCTGAAATCGGACTGTTCAAACTTGTTTCTGAGGCAGGCGTTGCAGCAGGTGTCCGCAGAATCGAAGCTCTGACCGGACCGTCTGTTACTGCATATTATAAAGCACAGGAAGAGAAAATACATGAGGCAGCAGCTCTCTTAAAGACAACACCGGCGGATCTCCTCGAGAAGATCGCTCATCTGCAGGCAGAGGCAAAAGCACTCCAGGCAGAGAATGAGTCCTTAAAGAGCAAACTGGCAAAAGAAGCGCTCGGCGATGTTATGGATAAAGTAACCGAAGTCAAAGGTGTAAAACTTCTCGCTGCATCCGTACCGGATGTCGATATGAACGGACTGCGTGACCTTGGCGACCAGCTGAAAGAAAAACTGGGAAGCGGCGTTGTTGTTCTGGCATCTGCAAAGGACGGCAAAGTAAGCCTTCTTGCCATGGTAACCGATGATGCGATGAAGAAAGGTGCACATGCCGGAAAACTGATCAAAGAAGTGGCAGCCGTTGTCGGCGGCGGCGGCGGTGGACGTCCGAACATGGCACAGGCCGGCGGAAAGAATCCGGAGAAGATCGACGAAGCAGTTGCAAAAGCTGCCGAGGTACTGGAAGGCCAGATCGCATAACAATAAGCAGGAAAAACAGCACAAAATCCTGCCGCCTGCAGGGCAGAAAAAGGAGCCAGGCAGGCGGCAGGGAAAAATTTTGCAAAAAAATGAAAAAACTTGTTGACGTACGAGATTTTTCTGGTATAATAAGAACAGTGCAAAAAATACCCATACAGTTGTATTATGCACAATCTACAACTGGAGGGAGGTTAGGTGTGAGACTATGTCAAATGTAATCGTTAAAGAAAACGAAACGTTGGACAGCGCTTTACGCAGATTTAAGCGTAGCTGTGCAAAAGCTGGCATTCAGCAGGAGATTCGTAAAAGAGAGCATTACGAGAAACCAAGTGTTCGTCGTAAAAAGAAATCTGAAGCTGCCAGAAAACGTAAGTATAATTAATGTGCAAAAATCCCCGGCGATCTGTTTTGCCGGGGATTTTTATACTTGTAACTTAAAGTCGCAGGTTTTGACAAAACAGCAAGGCGGTGACAAATGAGAATTTTGTACAAAATAGCAAACAAGCTGTTTCGTATCGTGAAAAAGATTCTGAAGCTGCTTACCAGCCGTATGGTCATTATCGGTGTTGCACTTCTTCTGGAATTTTGCTGGCTGGCCGGAATTGTGATGCAGCTCAATGAAAAATCTGTCTACATCAACTATGCGGTCACGATCCTTTCCCTGATTGCAGTGCTTTCGATTATCAATAATCCGAAAATGAATCCCGGCTACAAACTGATGTGGGCAGTCTGTATCCTGCGCTTCCGGTAACCGGAATCTGCCTGTACGGCATTCTCGGCCATTCCAGTGTGGCAAGAAAATTCCGTACACATTACGATACAGTTCTGCTTTCGCAGGGAGGCGTTCTTGGAGAGGAAGAAGAGACGCGTAAAAAGCTCGAGGAAGAAAATATCCTGGCAGCGGGGCAGTCTTCCTATCTGACCAATTATGCGCATTATCCTGTTTATGAAAACACAGAAACAGAGTATTACCCGCTGGGAGATGTATGGTTTGAGCACTTTATTGAGGAACTCAAAAAGGCAGAACACTACATTTTTATGGAATATTTCATCATCAGCGAGGGGTATCTGTGGGATACGGTCCTGGAGATTCTGAAGGAAAAAGCGGCCGCCGGTGTGGATGTGCGGGTGATTTACGATGATTTCGGCTGCGTGACGACACTGCCGTATCAGTATTATAAATCGTTGCAGCAGATGGGCATCAAGTGTGCGGCGTTCAATCAGTTCCGACCGGTACTGAATGTCATTTTAAATAACCGTGACCACCGGAAAATTGCCGTGATCGATGGTCATACGGCTTTCACGGGCGGCATTAATCTTGCGGATGAATACATTAACCGCAAGGAGCGGTTCGGCCACTGGAAGGATTCCGGAATCTGTCTGCATGGTGAGGCGGTATGGAGTTTTACGGTGATGTTTCTGCAGATGTGGAGCACAATCACCGGTATGGAATGCAATTTCGAATCATACCGGCCGGAGATCTATCACGAGGAAGAGTTTAAAAAAGACGGTTTTGTGCAGCCGTACGGCGATTCCCCGCTGGATGGAGAGACAGTAGGCGAGCATGTTTATCTGAACATTATTTCACAGGCGAAAAAATATCTTTATATTTTTACCCCGTATCTGATTCCGGACAACGAGACGCTGACCGCTCTCTGCATGGCGGCAAAGCGCGGAGTCGATGTGCGGATTGTAACGCCGGGCATCCCGGATAAGAAGATTGTCTATATTCTGACGCAGGCCAATTACGAGATCCTGCTGGAATCCGGCGTTCAGATTTACCAGTATACGCCGGGCTTTATCCATTCCAAGAGCTTTGTCTGTGATGATGAAGTTGCGACGGTCGGAACGATCAACATGGATTACCGGAGCATGTACCTGCATTTTGAGTGCGGTGTCTGGATGTACGGCAGCAGTGCGGTTGCCCAGGTAAAAGAGGATGCGCTGATCACGTTTGAACAGTGTGAGCAGATCAATATGGACTACTGTCGAAAGAAAAATTTTGCAGTCCGTGCACTCCGCGGTGCGCTGAAGTTTCTGGCACCGCTGCTGTAAACGGAACAGACAGCATAGTTCTGCGGTCGTCTGCATAGCCTGTAGGGAAGAAAGAGCAGATGTTTCGGGGGAATATGAAGAGAAGAACACGAAATATCGTCTGGAGCCTGCTGATGATCCTGGCGCTTTTTGCAGCGCCCTTGAAAGTGACTGCGGCAGAGCAGAATGGAGAATCTTCCGACAAGCAGCAGAACGAAACAACGGGACAGAAAACAGAAGAGACGGAGGAGACAGCACCGGAGATGACACCGGACCTTGGGCTGGCTTCGCCGTCTGTTCTTTTGATGGAGGCACAGACCGGAACTGTTCTGTACGAGAAAAATGCGTCGGAACAGCGAAGCCCGGCGAGCATCACAAAAATCATGACGCTGCTGCTGATTTTTGAAGAGCTCGAGAAAGGGACGCTCCAGCTGACCGAGAGGTGACGACGAGTGCGCACGCCAGAAGTATGGGCGGGTCCCAAGTCTTTCTGGAAGAGGGCGAAAAGCAGACCGTTGAGACGATGATCAAGTGTATTGTCGTTGCTTCGGGAAACGATGCATCTGTAGCGATGGCAGAGCATATTGCGGGGACAGAAAGCGAGTTTGTCAGCCGGATGAACCAGAAAGCAAAAGAACTCGGCATGAACGACACGAAGTTTGAGGACTGCTGCGGCCTCACGGATTCCGACGGCCATTACACGACAGCGCAGATGTGGCGAAAATGTCTCGGGAGCTGATCGAGCGCTTTCCGCAGATCCTGAACTATTCCTCTATCTGGATGGAAGAGATTACGCATGTCACACAGAAGGGAAGCAAACCATTCACCCTCACCAATACAAATAAGCTGATCCGCGGCTATGAGGGCTGTGTGGGACTGAAAACAGGAAGCACCTCGAAGGCGAAGTACTGCGTCTCGGCAGTGGCGAAGAAAAATGATCTGACGATGCTGGCAGTCGTGATGGGAGCACCGGACTACAAGGTGCGGTTTGCAGATGCAGCGTCACTGTTCCAGTATGGGTTTTCGTCCTGCAGCATCTACATAGACCGGGAACGCGATCCCCTGCCGGAACTTTCGGTTGTTTACGGAAAGCAGGATACGGCAGAACTGGAATATGCGGAAGAATTCCGCTATCTTACGACGGGCGGGACGGTGATTGGTGAAGTGGAAAAAACGATGGAACTGCCGGAAGAGGTGCAGGCCCCTATCCAGAAAGGCGAGTGTGCCGGAAGAATTGTTTACAAAGCAGACGGTGAGGAACTTGGTTCCGTTGCGATTTTATATGGAGCAGACGTGGCAAGAGCCGGCATGTGGGATCTGTTCGGATGTACGATGAAACAATATTTTCTTGGGACAGCATAAAGCCGGAGTATCATGCGCGAAAAGGAGAAAAACATGGCAAAGAAAAATTACTATGCGGTAAAACAGGGAAAGGTTCCGGGCATCTACCGGACATGGGATGCGTGCAAAGCGCAGGTACACGGTTATCCTGGCGCAATTTACAAGGGATTTGAGCGTCTGGAGGAGGCAGAGGCCTTTCTGGGCGGCGGTAAAATGCCGGAACCATTGCTGCGGGAAACAAAAGGAACGTATTTCGCTGCCCCGGAACGAAAGGCAGTACAGAGCACGGCAGCACCCGATCCTTCTTCTTTGGACTGGGAACACCTGATTCTGGCGGAAAAACCATGCGAAGACCCGGAATACGCCGGTGTCGGCAGGAGCGCCGTCGCATACGTGGATGGAAGCTATCAGCATGCGCTCGGAAAGTTCTCCTGCGGTGTGGTTCTCTTCCTGGACGGAAAAGAGCTGAATCTTGCAGAAGAATACAGCGACCCGGATCTCGTCTCCATGCGGAATGTAGCAGGCGAGATCAAGGCGCAGAGCTGGCCATGGCTTACTGCCTGACACATGATATTCCGGAGCTGGCCATCTATCACGATTACCAGGGAATCGCAAGCTGGTGTACGAGAGAATGGCAGGCGAAAAAACAGGGAACCATCGATTACCGGAATTTTTACGATCTGGCATCGGCCAAAGTTGCGATCCGCTTCTGCAAAGTAAAGGGCCACACCGGCGTCACCTACAACGAAAAAGCCGATCAGCTGGCAAAACAGGCACTGGGCTTATAAACAGCAGGGAAAACGGGTTGTCATACACCGAAAAATCAAGTATAATGAACGGTATGAGAAAATTTACAACGACCTATTACAAACTTTCGTCAAATGGAAAATTTCTGGAAGGAAACGGTTTTCGTCTGGCGTTTATCAGTGATCTTCACAATATGGAGTTTGGCCCGGATAACACGGTGTTAAAGGCAGTCATCGATGAGGCGGCTCCGGATCTTGTCATCATCGGCGGGGACCAGATTGTGGCAAAGCCGGGGGAGAACCTCGACCCGGGTCTGAGTTTCGCGGAACGTCTTGCGGAGGAATACCAGGTAATCTATGGCTGCGGAAACCACGAATACCGTCTGAAGCTGTATCCGGAACAGTACGGCGATCTGTATGAAAAGCTCCGGGAGCGCCTGAAAAAGGCAGGAATCTGCTATCTGGAAAATGAGACGGCGGATCTTACCATCAGCGGCTGTCCGGTCCGGATCTACGGCTATGCCATGGACCGCACCTATTACAACCGCTTTTACCGCGGACCGCTGCCGGTTTCGGAACTGACGGACCATCTTGGAAAACCGGATCCGGCGCGCTACGGCATTCTGCTGGCGCATCACCCTGCCTACCGCAGCTCCTATGCATCATATGGAGCCGATCTGACGCTTTCCGGCCATTATCACGGCGGCGTGGTGGGCCTTGGCGCGCACCGGGGGCTTGTGACGCCGGATTTCCGCCTTTCGAAAACTGCCGCGGGCTGTTCCTGACGGGCGGCACCTGCCAGATCATCAGTGCAGGAACGGGCGAACACACCATTCCGGTCCGCATCTGGAACAGAAGAGAATTGATTATTACAGATATCGGGAAAACGTAAGGGAGAACAGAGCACATGGCGATACCAGTAAAGCTTCCGGTGTTTGAAGGACCGCTGGACCTTCTTCTTCACCTGATCGATAAAAACAAAATAGATATTTACGATATCCCCATTGTAGAGATTACGGACCAGTATCTGGAATACATTCATCAGATGGAGCGGGAAGACCTCGACATCATGAGCGAGTTCATGGTCATGGCGGCGACGCTTCTGGATATCAAATGCCGCATGCTGCTTCCGAAAGAAGTGAATGAGGAAGGCGAGGAAGAGGACCCGAGAGCCGAGCTGGTGCAGCAGCTTTTAGAGTACAAAATGTACAAGTACATGTCGTACGAGCTGCGTGACCGCATGAACGAGGCGAGCCGTTCCGTGTACAAGGAGCCGACGCTTCCAAGAGAAGTGCTGGAGTACAGGACGCCGGTCGACACCTCCGAGCTTCTCTCGCAGATTTCTCTCGCGAAGCTCCATACGATCTATAAAATGATTTTAAAGCGCCAGGAGGACAAGATCGACCCGATCCGAAGCAAGTTCGGAAAGATCGAAAAAGAAGAGGTCAGCCTGCCGGACAAGATGACGTATGTCGAGCAGTTTGCTGTTAAAAAACGCCGCTTCAGCTTCCACGACCTTTTGGAATCCCAGCCGGGCAAGGTGCATGTGATTGTCACCTTCCTTGCAATCCTGGAGCTGATGAAAACCGGCAAAATCCGGATCAGCCAGGAGGAGCTTTTCGGGGATATCCTGATTGAATCCCTGGAGGATGAAGACACCGTAGTTGTGCCGTATACAGACGAGACAGACAGTGAGGACAAGACAGATGGAAGAACAGAACAGGAATAAAGAAACTGCCCTGGGTGAGGCAAGACGCCCCTCTTCGGTCGAGGAGGCGGAAGCAGCCATCGAGGCAGTCCTTTTTGCGATGGGAGATTCCGTGGAGCTGGGAAGGATTGCAAAAACGATCGGCCATGACACGGAGACGACCCGCAGGATTCTGAACCATATGATGGAAAAATATAATACGAAAGACCGCGGCATCCATATCGTGGAGCTTGAAAATGCGTATCAGATGTGCACGAAACAGGAATATTATGATTATCTTGTCAACATCGCCATGCAGCCGAAGAAGGCGGTTCTGACCGACGTCATGATGGAGACCCTCTCGATCATTGCCTACAAGCAGCCGATCACGAAGCAGGAGATCGACAAGATCCGCGGCGTCAAGAGCGATCACGCGGTCAACAAACTGGTGGAGTACAATCTGGTGCAGGAGCTTGGCCGTCTCGACGCGCCGGGCCGCCCGATTGTGTTCGGCACGACCGAAGAATTCCTGCGGAACTTCGGCGTTGATTCCACCGACAATCTGCCGGAGATCAGTCCGGTCAAGATGGAGGACTTCCGCGCAGAAGTGGAAGAGGAAATGCAGATCAAGCTGGATGTCTGATCCGGCAGGAGAAAAAAGAAGGGAGATACCGATATGCCTACTACGTACGCACACGACAGGTTCGGAAGAGAAGTCTATGAACAGCTTCCGGCAAATTTGAAAAAGATCATTCGAGAAAACAAAAAATTGTATCTGATCGGACTGCACGGGCCGGATATCTTCTTTTATTACCATCCGTTCTCGAAAAACCGTGTGTCTGATTACGGAACGTTTCTGCATGAGCAGACGGCTTCCGTTCTGTTCGAGGATGAGGTGAAAAAGTATCAGCAGAGCCCGTCAGAGGCGATGGAAGCGTATCTGTTAGGCTTTGCCTGCCATTACCTTCTCGATTCGACGTGTCATCCGTATATTGGGAAATTTGTGGATTACACTGGAATTTCCCATGCAAAGATTGAGACGAGCCTTGACCAGTACTTTATGCTGGAGGACGGCCTCGATCCGCTCGTATACCGTCCGGCATCGCCGATCTGCCCGCACACCGACGGCAACAAGGTCATCCACCGCTGTTTTCCGGAAATCGGGGAAACAGAAATTGTCGAATGCCTGAAGGGCATGAAGCTCTGGACGAGAATCACGATCTGCCGCAGCAGTGCGGTAAGAAGCCTTCTTCTTGGAGCGATGAAACTGGTCGGCTGCTATGATTCGATGGTCGGCCGTGTGATGCCTGTAAGGCTCAGAAGGAATGCGAAGCGGGCACACGGAATCTTGTCCACCTGTACGAAAGAGCGCTTGCAGAGGCGCCGCAGGAGCTTGTAAAGCTGGATGAAGTGCTCCATGGAAACGGAACGCTTTCCCCGCGCTTTGACCACAATTTTGATTAAAACAGACTTTTGAGAGCAACAGTAAGAATAGAAAAATCCCGGCAGGAATCTTTCCTAAGAATTCCTGACCGGGATCTTTTTTTGTCCGAAAGCAGATCTTTAATTTGATTTTACTTCACGCCACAGCTGGTTGTAAACCTCATCGGCATCATCGCAAGATACGTAAAGGTTTCGCACCGTGCAAGCGTTTCCTCATCCGGGAAGGCGATTTCACTGTTTCGGATATCGTCATCCTCAATCAGTTCACGCGCCGCATCATTCGGCGTAGAGTAGGTAATATACTCAAAGTTTTTCAGTGCGATGTCCGGCCGGCAGAGGAAATTCAGGAATTTCTCTGCGTTCTCGACATGCTGCGCATCTTTTGGAATGCACCAGGAATCGATCCAGACGTTGGAGCCTTCTTTTGGAACAACGTATTCCAGATCCGGGTTTTCACGCTTCGTGTAGATAGCTTCACCGGAGTAAATAACGCCGATAGCCGCCTCATTTCCGATCATCTTGTCACGCACCTGATCCACAACGTACGCCTGCACGAGAGGTTTCTGTGTCACAAGCAGATCCTTCGCCTCCGTCAGCTCCTTGATATTGGTGGAGTTTAAGGAGTATCCCAGATCCTTTAAAGCAACAGCAAACGCATCGCGCACGCTGTCCTGCATCAGAATGCTGTCGCGGTAATTGGTATCCCACAGAACAGACCAGGAGTCGATCGGCTCGGTTACCATTTTTTTGTTGTACAGAATACCAACTGTTCCCCAGCAGTACGGGATCGAGTAGAGATTGCCCGGGTCGAACTGCTCGGAAGTCTCGTAGTACATATCTCCAATGTTGGAAGCGTTCGGAATATGGTCAAAGTTGATCGGCTGCAGCAGATCGTTCTGGATCATCTTCTGAATCATATAGTCGGACGGGCAGACAAGATCGTAGGAAATCGCACCGGATTTGATCTTCGGATACATGATTTCGTTCGTCTCATACTCCTCGTAAACAACGTGGATACCGGTTTCTTCCTCAAAGATATCGATGACATCAGAATCCATATATTCGCCCCAGTTGTACACAATCAGCTGCTGGGAGCCGCCGGCTGAAGCATTCTGGCTTCCGTAGTAAATACCGCCGCCGCCGATGACAAGCACCATGGCGATCGGAAGAATCCGGCGGAAGACCACACGTTTCGTGATGCGGAAACGGATGCCCTTCTTCGCCATAGCCTCGCGCTCTTTTGCCTCCTCTTTTTCTTCCTTCGGAGAAGGATTCACATTCACAAGGAGCAGCAGAAGCAGTACGGTAACAAAAAGAATCGTGGAGAGCGAGTACATCTCCGGCTTGATTCCCTTGCGGACTTCGGCATAAATCTTTGTGGAGAGCGTATCAACGCCCGGTCCCTTGGTGAAGTAGGTGATAACGAAATCATCGAGGGACATCGTAAAGGAGAGCAGAAAGCCCGAAACAACGCCTGGCATGATGTCCGGGAAGATAACTTTCCAGAATGCATACAGCGGAGAGGCACCAAGATCGAGAGCTGCCTCGTACGTCGATTTGTTCGTCTGCTTTAATTTCGGCATAACGCTCAAGATAACGTAAGGAACATTGAACGTAATATGTGCCATCAGAATGGTACCGAATCCAAGCTGAATGCGGCAGATGATAAAGAGCAGCATCAACGAGATACCCATGACGATCTCACCGTTCAGCATCGGAATATTGGTGATGCCCATGAAAACCGTCCGGCTCTTTTTCGACATGCTGTTGATGCCGATGCACGCAAGCGTTCCAAGCACAGTCGCAATCGCAGAGGCAAGAAGCGCGATGATCAGTGTCGTATACAGCGCATTCATGATCTCTGTATTGGCAAACAGTGAGCGGTACCAGTGCAGGGTGAAGCCGCCCCATTTGGCACGCGTTTTTGAAGCATTAAAGGAGAGCACCACAAGGGTGACAATCGGCGCATACAGAAGAATAAAAATGAGCGCCATGTAAATTTTTTCCAGTTTCTTTCTCAAAATGCCGTTCCCTCCCCGTCTTTATCGTATTTATTCATCAGAACCATCGACAGGATGATGAAGATCATCAGGACTGTGGAGAGTGCACTTCCGGCATTCCAGTTGTTGGTCTGTTTGAACTCCTGCTCGATGACGTTTCCGATCAGAAGGATCTTGCTTCCGCGAGCAGGTCGGAAATAACAAAGGTTGTAAGCGCCGGGATGAATACCATGGTAATACCGCTTACGATACCCGGCGTGGTGAGCGGCAGCGTTACTTTCAGAAACGTCTGCACACTGTTTGCTCCGAGGTCCCTTGCTGCGTTGATGACATCACGGTCGATCTTAATCAGAACATTGTAGATCGGCAGAACCATAAACGGCAGGAAGTTGTACACCATACCGAGAATGATCGCTCCCGGCGTATTGATGATGGAAATGCCGGGCAGATGGAAAACGCGAGGATGCTGTTGATGACGCCGTTTTTCTCAAGCAGTGTCTGCCATGCAAGCGTACGGAGCAGAAAATTCATCCACATCGGGAGAATGAAGATCAGCACAATAAAGCTGGTCTGATTGACATTCCGGTTTGCCAGAATCATGGCAAGCGGATAGGCAAGCAAAAGACAGAGCGCGGTGCTAAGAAGCGACAGCCACAGCGCCAGGCCGAGTGCCTTGATGTTTTCCTTCGTCGCAACGTAGGCGAAATTCGAAAGGGTAAAGCCGCCTTCTTCCCCGGTGAACGCATAGTAGAGAATCAGGATCAGCGGGATGATGATGAAACCGGCAGCCCAGACGGCATACGGTGCTGCCAGCCATTTCTTTAATTTATTACTCTTCAATGCTGCCGCCTCCTCATCTTCGGATTCCGGTTTGTTCATAATCTGGATATCAAACGGATCGACGTGAATGCCGACTTCCTGTCCGACCGGGAACAGATCGGTGGAGTGAACGAGAAGTTCGAAGCCGTTGACGGCGACTTCCATCTCGTAGTGGACGCCTTTGAAGATCAGGTGCGTCACACGTCCATGGATTGTGCCTTCCTCCGGTTTTACGAGGTCAATATCCTCCGGACGGATTACAACATCGACCGGCTTGTTTTTGCCGAATCCGACATCGACGCACTCGAATTTCGCGCCGAGAATCTCGACGAGGCGGTCCTCAATCATAATACCGTCAAGAATGTTGCTGTCGCCGATGAAGTCTGCAACGAATGCGTTCTGCGGCTCATTGTAAATATCCTCCGGTGTACCGATCTGCTGGATATATCCCTGGTTCATGACAACGATCGTGTCGGACATCGTAAGGGCTTCTTCCTGATCGTGGGTAACATAGACGAAAGTGATGCCAAGCTCGTTTTTCAGGCGGATCAGCTCGTACTGCATATCCTGTCGGAGTTTTAAGTCGAGCGCACCGAGCGGCTCATCAAGAAGCAGAACCTTCGGCTCGTTGACAATTGCGCGCGCAATAGCGATTCGTTGCTGCTGGCCGCCGGAGAGAAGCGCCGGGGAGCGGTTCTCGTATCCCTCGAGGTTGACGAGTTTTAAGGCGTATTTGATTTTGTCATCGATATATGCTTTGGATTTTCCCTTGATTTTCAGCCCAAAAGCGATGTTTTCCGCAATTGTCATATGCGTGAAAAGAGCATATTTCTGGAACACCGTATTTAACTGGCGTTTGTTCGGCGGAAGCTGGGTGATATCCTGTCCGTTAAATAAAACCTTTCCGGCATCCGGCGTCTCAAAACCGCCGAGAATACGTAAAGTCGTTGTTTTTCCGCAGCCGCTCGGGCCAAGGAGAGTAAGAAATTCGTTTTCACGGATATAAAGATTCAGATCATCCAGAATGGTAACTCCGTCGTACGATTTTGTGATGTTGACCAGATCAAGTAATTTGGTACTCATGTGTAAAATGCTCCTTTCGGGTCGTTTATTTTGGAGCACCGTTTTTCGTGAAAATCACGCGGTGCGGAAATCTAAAAATAAGGCGGTGAACTGATCCAGAGAATGACAGCGGGCGTTTTGCCCGGGTTTTCCAGATAGTGGTTACAGGAGGCGGGGTAGTAAAAGCTTTCGCCTTTTTTCGCCTTATGGCACTCGTCCCCGAGATGAATGAGGACACGGCCGGAAAGTACGTAGCCGAATTCCTCGCCTTCATGCGGCGAATCTACTTCGGTACAGGCGCCGCTCTGCAGTGTCAGCCGGATCGGTTCCATTCGGTTTTTCTGTGCGTTCGGAACGATCCATGCGATCTCGTTGCCCTGCGATTCGTCGGTCTTTACAAAGTAATCTTCCTCACAGAAGACGATCTGGTTATCCTGCTCTTCGCCGAAAAACGTTTTCAGATCCGTTCCAAGGCAGGTAAGAACATCCACCAGCGTGGCGATCGAGGGAGAAGTCACATCGTTTTCGAGCTGGGAGATAAATCCCTTTGACAGCTCGCTGCGATTCGCCAGTTCTTCCTGTGTCAGGCCCTTGCGCATGCGCAGTTCCCTGATTTTCTTTCCGATTTCCATAAAAAATCCTTTCTGTATCCAAAGTCTTACCGGGATCTCTTTTTGAAACAAGGATTCTCAGGAAATCTCAGTAAAAATAAACAAAAAGTTTAGTAATTCTATACAACCACGGGAAATTATACAGGATATGAACCGTGCTGTCAATAACTTTGTGAAATTTTACCATGATTTTACAGGGAACCTCATATAATGAAGAAGAAGCAGACAAAAACCGGCCCCAAAAGCGTGACCGGCTTTTCCATTTTAAAGATTTATCTGCAGGAAAAACAACAAAAGGAGGATTGGATTTTGAACAGAAAAAGAAGAAACAGGGCGGGATTTTTTCTGGGAATCCTGCTTCTGCTTTTTGGAAGTATGCCTGCAGCCGCCGCCAGGCAGGAGAGTGAGCCGAATCAGCTGTTTGCAACTGCGGCATGCCTGATGGATGGCGATACCGGCCGTGTGCTCTTTGGAAAACGCGAAACGGATCCGATGGCGATGGCGAGCACGACCAAAATTATGACGTGTATTCTGGCGCTGGAAAACGGCGGAGAGCAGGCAGTTGCGACAGCATCCGCCCAGGCGGCAGCGGCACCGAAAGTCCATCTCGGTGTGTACGAGGGCGAGCAGTTTCTGCTTGGCGATCTATTATATTCCCTGATGCTGGAATCACACAACGATGCGGCGGTGATGATCGCGGAGACCATCAGCGGAAGCATAGAGGGTTTTGCCGCGCTTATGAACGAAAAAGCCGCTGTAATCGGCTGTACGGATACACATTTTGTGACCCCAAACGGTCTTGATGCTTCCGATGCAGGCGGGGACCACCATACGACCGCGGCTGATCTGGCGCGGATCATGCGCTACTGTATTAAAACTTCACCGAAAGCCACCGAATTTCTTGCCGTGACGCAGACGAGATCCTATACGTTCTGGGATCTCGAAAAGAAAAATATGTTCAACTGCTGCAACCATAATGCCCTGCTGGACCAGATGGAGGGAGCAATTTCCGGAAAAACCGGCTTTACGGCAAAAGCGGGCTACTGCTATACCGGCGCGCTGGAACGGGATGGGAAGTGTCTGATTGTAACATTGCTTGCGTGTGGCTGGCCCAATCACAAAAATTATAAATGGACGGATGCAGCGAAACTTTTAAATTACGGACTGGAATCGTATACGTACCGGGATGTGCTGGACCACAGCTGGAAGCCGGGACGGATAGAAGTAACAGACGGTGTTTATGACGGCCTGCTGCAGACGAAGAGCAGCGCCAGTCTTGGCCTTGTAAGCCCGGCGCTTGACCCGGCGCGGTCGCTTCCTGTTCTCTTAAAAGAGACAGAAATACCGAAAAAAGACATTTTTTTACCGGAGCTCATCGAAGCCCCGGTAAAGAAAGGAGAAAAGGTCGGTTCGGTGACGTACTCGATTGACGGAATGCTTCTCGCGGAATATCCCGTCTACGCCGCCGAAACGATCGAAAAAATTGATTATGGATGGTGCATGGAACAGGTCGCGGAGCGCCTTTTCTGTCACGCCTCTGTGTGAGTCACCTTTGCGAGAGTTTCCTTCGAAAGAATTTTCCAGATATTGCAGAGAAACAGCGTAACGGCAGTGACAACGGAGCAGACATCTGCGATCGGTTCCGCATAGTAAACGCCCATAACGCCGAAGAAATGCGGCAGAATGAGTGCAAGCGGGATCAGAAGAATGACTTTCCGGAGCAGTGCGATAAAAAGAGAAATCTTCGCCTGGCCAAGACCGAGAAAGGAACTCTGTACGCCGCTCTGCAAGCCGAAAATTGCATGCCGGCAATGTAGACCGGAAGCACTTTTACCACAATAGCAATCAGCTCCGGATCCGTGGTGAAAAGACCGGCGAAAAGAGCCGGGCGGAGCATTGCAAACACAACGTAGACGAAAGTGGCGGTAAACGTGATAGCGATCATGCGCCGGATCGTCTGGCGGACGCGGTCAAACTGACCGGCACCAAAATTGTAGCTGATGATCGGCTGCACACCGTTTGTGAAGCCGTTGACCGGCACAAAAATGAGCTGCAGCACCGACTGGAGAATGGTCATCGAGCCGACGTAGAGGTCGCTGCCGTACGTCTGCAGTCCGTGGTTCATGACGATGGTAATGGCGCTTTCTGTTGCCGACATAATAAACGGCGAGATGCCGAGCGCCATGACAGAGCCTAAAATAGCAAAATCCGGCTTCATCGTGCGCAGGGAAAGGCGGATGCCTGATTTTTTCGAGGTAAGGAACTGCAGAACCCATGCGGCACTCAATGCCTGGGAGAGAACGGTAGCGAGTGCGGCACCGGAAACACCCATATGAAGAACGAAGATGAAAACCGGGTCAAGGCCGATGTTGACAACCGCGCCGATGAGGACAGAGCACATCGCTGTGCGGGCATGTCCCTGGCAGCTGATAAAGGTATTCAGTCCGACAGCCAGTTCAACAAATACCGTTCCGACAAGATAAATCGAAATATACGTGGAAGCATATCCAATCGTGTTGTCACTTGCGCCGAAGAGATACAGAAGCGGTGTCTGAAAGACAAAGAAAAATGCCATCAGAAGCACGGAAAAAAAGAGCAGCAGGGAAGTAGAACTTCCGAGGATCTTTTCTGCACGTTCCCGGTTTTTCTGTCCGAGTGCGATTGCAGCAAGGGGGGCACCGCCTCCGCTTGCAAATCCGGCGAATGCGGAGATGATGGTGATAATCGGAAATGTGACGCCGACACCGGTAAGCGCTAAAGAACCGACATCGGGAATCCGGCCGATATAGATGCGGTCTACAATGTTATAAAGTACATTTACAATCTGTGCGAGGACAGAGGGAAGGGCCAGCTCGAGCATCAGTTTCCCAATTTTTTCGGTGCCGAGACGGCCGTCTTGCTTGGTCTGCATGGAAAAGCCTCCTGTTTTTTTGATGATGAATCGCATATTTTTCTGCATCCTTTTCGTGGACATTGCTTCTATTATAACTTTTCAAGAGCAATCCTGCAAGAAAAAAACGGAAAACTTGAGGATCCATTGTGAAAGTCTACAGGCTTTTCCCGGAAACGGGAAACAGGGTGTACGAAAGGAAAAAAATATGGTACGCTATAGAGCGGCACGAAAGTGGTTTCGTGAAAAAAAATAGAAAACAGTGTAAATAGATGGAGGAAAATCATATGCGAAATCTGTTAGTAGCGCAGTCCGGCGGCCCGACCGCGGCAATCAATGCAACGGTGGCAGGAGTTGTCTCCTGCGCAGTGCTGTCTGGAAAAGTAGATCATATTTATGGTGCAGTAAATGGAATTGAAGGCGTGCTCGCAGAAAAATTTCTTGACCTTGGGAAAAAACTGGATTCAGCAGAAAAAATCTCACTTCTAATGCAGACACCGGCGGCAGCGCTTGGTTCCTGCCGTTACAAACTGGGGGACCCGAAAGAGAATACAGAGGATTTTGAAGAGATTCTCCGGATTTTTCGCAGACATGAAATCCGTTACTTTATCTATATCGGCGGAAATGATTCGATGGATACCGTAAACAAGCTGTCAAAATACTGCAAAGAGAACGGTGTGGAGGATGTGTTTGTTGTCGGCGCACCAAAGACGATCGACAACGACCTCGTCGGAACGGATCACTGCCCGGGCTTTGGCTCCGCGGCAAAATATCTGGCAGCAACCTTTGCCGAGCTGGAAAGAGACTGCCACGTCTATGAGAAAAAGGCAGTTACGATCGTGGAGGTTATGGGAAGAAATGCCGGATGGCTGACTGCAGCGTCTGCTCTGTCCCGCGTCAACGGCGGAGAGGGACCGAATTTGATTTATCTCTGCGAGCCGGCGTTTGACACCGAGCAGTTTTTAAAAGATGTGCAGGAAAAACTGGAACAGAAGGACAGCGTTCTGGTTGCAATCAGCGAGGGCATTCACGACAGCGAGGGCCGCTACGTGTCCGAGCAGGTGCAGAGTGATGCACAGGATCAGTTCGGCCACAGCTACATCGCAGGCTCCGCAAGGTGCTCGAGGAGCTGGTGCGTGACCGCATCGGCTGTAAGGTAAGATCCATTGAGCTGAACCTGATGCAGCGGTGCGCGGCCCATCTTGCGAGTGCGACCGATCTTGAAGAGTCCCGTATGCTCGGCATGAAAGCCTGCCAGTGCGCACTCGAAAAGCAGGGAGGACAGATGGCATCGATCCGGAGAATTTCTGCCGATCCTTACCGCGTGGAGTACACATCCGTTCCGGTATCGGAAGTGGCAAACAAAGAAAAGAAGTACCGCTTCCCTGGATTACAGAGGACGGCCACGATGTGACAGAAGAGATGATGGCGTATCTCCGCCCGCTGATCCTCGGCGAACCGGCCATGCAGTACGAGAATGGAATTCCGGTTCACATTGAACTGTATTAAGCAGAATAAAACCGTGTAAGAAAAGCTGCCGATAGGCGGCTTTTTTTATGCGGTGCGGAAAAAAACAGAATTTTTTGGAAAAGAACGGGTCGGGAAAAATTAAGTTTGACCTTCTATTTATAATAGGTAAAATCTGAAATTTTTCTGTCTATTTTCTGTCAAAAAGGTGAGAAAAAGTATTGAAAAAAACGAAAAAACAGATATGATAGACTTGTATAAAATTTGTTTAAAATTTTATAATGAAAATAGAAAGATGGAGGTTTGAAGAATGAGTAACACAGCACAAAGTTTAGCGAGCACAAGAATCGC
>ENA-OQHY01000210-OQHY01000210.1-human-gut-metagenome-genome-assembly--contig:-NODE-210-length-33691-cov-5.125045_pt1 | contig 33691 bp, 36 predicted proteins | sample MGYA00242570_ERZ504733 | MGnify/ENA primary metagenome ERZ504733 (study PRJEB26092, sample SAMD00036219) | human gut metagenome | host: Homo sapiens | study: EMG produced TPA metagenomics assembly of... | reverse complement strand
CTTGCTCATAACCGAATAACTGCTCCGCAGTTTATCAGGAGGGGCTTGTACCCCTCCTGATACAAGTAAGTCCCACCACTGCTTATTGCTCCTCGCAATTGAAGCAGGGGACTTACTTGATTCGGTTAAAACTCTCCGGCTGATTCCAAAGAATCGTATCTGCCGGAGAGTTTTTTATAAGCATATATTCATTAATCTATAGCATTTCTGCAAATCGCTGCAGCGAATTTATTTATCCGAAACCTGAATGCTGCCGCAGATATTTGTACGTATATCTGTGTTTTTTCAGATATCCTGAAATCTATGATCACTCCGCATTCATAAACTCTCTTATGATCTCCTTCATGATCTCTTCCTCCTCAGGTGAAAGCATCTTGCTGAAGTGGCTTCCTGTTGCCGCTGTCTGACGGATGCTTCTGGTGATCTTATCTACGATCTCCTCCTGCAAAACAGGATCGTTCTTCTGCGGAACAGGGACTTCTTCCACCCAGGTGCGAACCTGCTCCACATAGTCAGCCAGTGATGTCATCACCAGCTCCTCTTTATAAGAAAAATCCAGTGCCTGTCTCAAAAGCAGGAGAACTGCAGGCACAGCTGCCCCTATATAAAGATACAGCATGGGCAGTCCTTCTGCATGTCCGAGTCTATTGTTCAAAAAAACAGACAGAACCAGAAGGAAAGTGCTGAGCAGGGACGGATACCACACGAAACGGTTCATTCTGTGAAGAAGCCTGTCTCTTGATTTCCACATGTTCAGCCATTTTTCTTTCAGGTTCTGTAATCTCTGTGTATTTCGGATCATTCTTCTGTAGGTAAGGTTCGTTGCCAGCATCCCAAGTCCGCCGATGCATCCCAAAGATGTCATAACGTAAAGTGGGATATCCAACCGCATGATCGTTTCCAGCATAATACCCTCCCGTTTCCACACACTGCTCCACAGTGCCTGAGTGTCATTCCGTTTATTCTATGCCGTTTCAGGATCCACCCCATGACTGCTCATTCACATTGCTCATTGTTTAGGAATATTATACTTCTATATCGCTTATCTGGAAACAATTTTCGTTCGTCAAATCCTCGCCCTGTTCCCTGTCTTTTTACATTTCCTGCAGTGCTTTGACTACATTTTCAAATTTCATGAAATGAGATGCTTTTACAAGGATGGTGTCTCCCTGTTTTACATAAGTATTTAAGTTAGAAAGAAGGCTTTCCAGATCTTTCTCCCGGATCACGGTTAAGTCCGGATTGGTCTGGCTGGCTTTTTCTGCGATGTGTGCTGCGAGCGGGCCTACACAGATGCAGACATCGATCTTACAGTGTCCGGCATGAACGCCTACGCCTTCATGAAGTGCAACTTCATCTGTTCCAAGTTCTCCCATGTCTCCCAGGATGGCTACTCTTCTGCCAAGTCCATCCTGGAGAACATCAAGAGATGCTTTCATGGACATCGGGTTTGCATTGTAGCAGTCATCTACGATCATAAATTTCTCTGTCTCGATCATGTTGAAACGGCCACTTTACAGGCTCCAGGCTTTCGATTCCCTGTTTGATTTCCTGGGCTGTAAGGCCATAAAGCCTGCCAATGGCTGCTGCTGCCAGTGCATTGGATACCATATGACGGCCAGGCATTGGAATGTTTACGTGAAAACGCTCTTCTCCGCCTTCTGCCAGCTCACCTCTGATACAGATATCACAGCTCATTCCTTTCAGGCCGCGGTTTCCACGTTTTCGCAGGTAACAGCACAGTTGTCTCCTGTTCCGAAAAATACCGGTCTGATTCCGTTGTATTCTTTTACAGTGGAGAGCTTATCGTCATCACCGTTAAGTACGATATTCTTTTTCACATACCGGAAGATCTCTGTCTTGGCCTTAAGAACACCGTCTCTGTCTCCCAGATTTTCCAGATGACAGGTTCCGATGTTTGTGATCACGCAGGTATCCGGCTTTGCGATTTTTGCGAGGCGGGTCATCTCACCGAAATCACTGATTCCCATTTCCAGGACTGCGATCTCATCCTCATCACGAAGACGGAACACAGTCAGCGGAAGCCCAAGCTCATTGTTAAAATTGCCCTGAGTTTTGAGAGTGCGGTATTTCTCTTTCAGTACAGAAGCGATCACTTCTTTTGTGCTGGTTTTTCCAACGCTTCCTGTGATTCCCACTACCGGGATGTTCAGCTGCTCCAGATAAAATTCTGCAATGTCTTTTACTGCCTGAAGGGAAGATTCCACCTGAATATACGGATGATCCGCTCCCTCAAGGACACGCTCGGATAACGTTGCAAGTGCACCTGCTTCCATTACCTGCGGAATAAAACGGTGAGCATCCACACGCTCTCCCACAACCGGCACAAAAAGGCCGCCTTTTTCCACTTTGCGGCTGTCTGTTGTGATCGCTGTTACTTCTTCCTGAAGCTTCTCCTGTGGCCCGTGGTAAGTACCGCCCGCAGACTTTGGTGATATTCTCTAATGTAAGATTTTTCATAGATAAAAGCCTTTCTTTTTTCTGAAATGATATAAGTCTGTGGAAGGAGTCTGTCATTCCTTATTTATTATATTTCTTAAGTGAAATGCGGATCAGTTCTTCGCAGAGATCCGGATAGTCGATTCCCAGGACTTTTGCTTCCTGTGGGATCAGGCTGGTTGGTGTCATTCCAGGAAGTGTGTTAGCCTCCAGGCAGTACATGTCGCCGTTCTCCTTCATCATGAAGTCAAAACGTGCGTAGCCTTCAATGCAGAGAGCTTTTGCGCCAGCTTCTGCATAGCGCTGCATCTTCTCGGTAAGTTCCGGTGAGATCTCAGCAGGACAGGTCTCTACTGTGGAGCCTGCCTGATATTTATTCTTGTAGTCATAAAAGCCCTGCTTCGGTGCGATCTCGATGATCGGATAAGCCTTGCCATCTACAACTGCAACAGAAAACTCACGGCCCTTGATATATTCCTCGACAACCACTTCATCCTCATAGGAATATGCACCGTCAATGGCATCCTCATATTCTTTCTGGTCGTTTACGATATAAACACCTACGCTGGAACCACCGCAGCATGTTTTTACAACAACAGGAAATTCCATTCCGAGATCATGGATATCCCTTGTGCAATTCTCTTTCAGCATGGAAACCCCCTTCGGTGTAGGTACCTCATCCATAAGGAAAATCTTCTTGGTGAGGCCTTTATCCATTGCAAGGGCACTGCTTAAATAGCCGGTTCCTGTGTAGCGGATTCCAAGAAGGTCGAAAGTTGCCTGAACTTTTCCGTCTTCTCCGTTGGAACCGTGAAGTCCCATAAATACAATGTCAGCTGCCTGGCAGAGCTCCAGTACATTCGGCCCGAAAAAGCTTCTTCTTGTACGTTTGATGTTCTCGATATCATCGTCAAAGCTTCTCATATATTCTGCCGCAGAATCTACTTCATAATCTTTATCTCCGAACGGCTCATCCCAGTCTACAGGCTCCAGTCCGCAGAAAATATCTACCAGGATCGCATTGTGGCCTTTCTGGCGAAGTGCTTTGCAGACACCGGTTCCTGTTACGATGGAGATTTCTCTCTCTGTACTGGTTCCGCCTGCCAATACAACGATATTCATACTTTCATCTCCCTTGATAATTTTGTGTTTTCTTTCTTCGTATTCTTTTAATATTTCTTTTAATCTCTTATTCATATACTACTATCGGTACTCCTACGCTAATATTATTGTAAATGATTGCTGCCTGGTCCTTCGGTGTGTTTACACAGCCGTGTGAACCGTTTGTGATGTAGATCTGACCTCCGAACCGGGATCTCCATGTTGCATCGTGGATTCCGACACCTCCGGAGAAAGGCATCCAGTATGTGACAGGTGCTGCATATCCCGGTCCTTTCAGAACAGCCGGTGACGCATGGCATCCAGGCAAAACAGCCCGACGGTGTTCCATGTCCTTTATTAATACATCCGGTTACTACAGGTGTATCTACCAGAAGCTGTCCATCTTTATAAAATACCATTCTCTGGTTGGTCAGGTCAATCTCTACATATGTATTTCCTATATCATTGGTGTCACGGCAGAGTCCGCTGTAAGCATAGGCGGGCTGTCTTACTTCCGTGGTTCCTGCAAGGATCGCATTGTAAAGCCAGTCTGTCTCTGTTGTCTGATCGATAGCCCAGCCGTAATCGCCGCCTTTGATGGTCTTCTGACGGCCATCATATGTGGTAAAGGTTCTTGTACATCCAAAAGTATCATATTTATATCCAAGATTATTTACATAGGCTGCTACCTGGTTCTTATCAATTGTATAATTGCCTTTTTCGTCTTTTGTAAGCCAGTCTTTGATAGTATTGCGGTCCAGCTGCTCGGAGCGGTCGGAAAAATCATAGGTGATCACACAGCTGGTAAGCTTGTTCATCTGGTCGCAGTCTTTCTTGAGGGTTTTATCATCTTTGTATACAGAAGGCTTCTTGTAGCAGTCTTTCTTTTCAAGATTGACTGTGGTATCTCCTGCGGAAACTGCCGCACGGATCACTTTCTGTACTTTCTTTGTATCAAGTGTTGTTCCTTCTTTTTCCGGCTGGATCTCATAAGTCTCACCGTTGTCTTTGATGCAGGCATCTATTGGTTTTTCCATGTTATCCTTCTGCATACATTTCAGACCTTTTACTGTTTTGGTGAGTTTCTTGTCATCATCGTATTCCGTATCTGTATTCAGCTTGTATTTTTTCTGCTGATTGAAAGCCAGGAACCATTTATAGCGGTCCTGTTTCCGAATCAGTTTGGCCGCGCCGTTATCCGGCTTGTATACAAGGCCTGCTTCTTTTGCAGTGATGCTTTCTTTACCATTGTTTCTTGTCTCTACTGTAAGAACATAAGCCTGAACTTCTTTTGCAAGGAGTTCTTCTGTCTCATCTGCTGTTTTGTAAGAGCAGTTAAAACCGTTCACCTGTGATCCCGGCAGAAAATGGTCTGTAAAATAGTGCACACCATATCCGTAAGCTGCTGCCGTAAGTATCAGCAGGATAATGATCAGTGCAATGACCACTTTTTTCCAGGTTTTCATTTTTTCTTTTTCCTCACCCATAAGATTGATTCTCTCCGATAGTTTATGACTGCCCGGTATTACATATACAGAAATACCGGGCAGTCTGATGTTATCTTTTTCTTGGTTACTGATTATTTCTCCAGAAGTTTTTCCACGCTCACAAGCTTCACGCAGAGAACGAATACCTCTGCAGCTTTTCCAAGCTCCTCAATGCTTGGGTAGCTTGGTGCGATACGGATGTTGCTGTCTTTCGGATCATTTCCATATGGATAGGTTGCGCCGGCACCTGTCATAACAACACCTGCCTCTTTTGCTTTGGCAACGATTGCTTTTGCGCAGCCTTCCATTGCATCAAAGGAAATGAAATATCCGCCGTGTGGTTTAGTCCACTCGCCGATTCCAAGTCCGTTAAGCTCTTTGTCCAGTGTAGCAAGAACCATCTCAAACTTCGGACGAAGGATGTCTGCATGTTTTCTCATGTGTTCATGAAGTCCGTTGATGTCCTTGAAGAAACGAACGTGGCGGAGCTGGTTCAGCTTGTCATGTCCGATGGTCTGTACTGTCATGTATTTGCGGAAATCATCCAGGTTAGCCTTGGATGCTGCAACTGCCGCAATACCGGAACCCGGGAAGCTTACCTTTGAAGTAGAAGTAAATTTGTAAACAATGTCCGGATTTCCTGCTTTCGCACACTCGTCAAGGATTTCAAGAAGGAAGTCCTGGTTGTCATCATAAAGATGATGGATGCTGTAAGCGTTATCCCAGTAGATTCGGAAATCCGGTGCTGCCGGTTTCAGATGTGCAAAACGTTTAACTGTCTCTTCGGAATATGTGTAGCCCTGCGGATTGGAGTATTTCGGAACACACCAGATTCCTTTTACTGTCGGGTCTTCATTTACATATTTCTCAACCATGTCCATGTCCGGGCCTTCCGGAGACATTGGGATATTGATCATCTCAATTCCGAAAAATTCTGTGATTCTGAAATGACGGTCATATCCTGGTACCGGACAGAGGAATTTCACCTTGTCAAGCTTGCACCACGGTGTATTTCCCATAACTCCGTGGGAATAGGAACGTGCGATGGTGTCGAACATTACGTTCAGACTGGAGTTACCATAGATAATGATGTTCTCCGGTTCAACTTCAGACATCTCTCCAAGAAGTCTCTTAGCTTCCGGAATACCGTCAATCACACCATAGTTTCGGCAGTCTACTCCTGTCTCACATTTCAGATCTGCATCGCCCGCAAGTACTTCCATCATTTTCATGGAAAGGTCAAGCTGATCTGTGCCGGTTTACCACGGGACATATCAAGTGCCAGACCCTGCGCTTTGATCTCATCAAACTCACGGTCGAGTTCTTTCTTTAAATCGAGCAACTCTTCCCTGCTCATCTCACAATATTTTTTCATTATGTTTTGCTTCTCCTCTTTTTGCGCACAGTTTAATCTGCGGTTGCTGTGTTCACGCCTTCTGTTTTTCCTCAAGAAATGTCTGCAAAAAATCTGTTACTGTTCACTCCACGCTTCGCGGAATATCTCCTGCTGAACATTAACAAAAATTCTTCTGCAAAATGTAGCCACTGTTTCACAGAAGCAGGCTTTATCTTCCCTGGCAGAAAATCTCTGCGTACATTTTAGTATGGAAAAGCGCTGTTGTCAAATCTTTCGTGGAAAATCCTGCACTTCTCTTGCACGAGGGGTGTTTTTCCTCTATACTGGTAAAAATGAGATCATAAAACTAACCGTAATGATACTCAGCAGCTGTAAAGATACTATAACCGGTACTTTATGGAAATATCACAGGAAGATGCTGAAATCTGATATAAATATGAAAGAAATGAGGTATATAACATCATGTGGATTGCAGATGGTTGGAAAGATTACGAGGTTATTGATACATCTAAAGGAGAGAAGCTGGAACGCTGGGGGGATTATCTCCTGGTTCGTCCTGACCCACAGGTTATCTGGGATACTCCGCGTAAGAACCGTGGCTGGAAGCATATGAACGGCCATTATCACAGAAGCAGCCGTGGCGGCGGTGAGTGGGAGTTCTTTGATCTGCCTCATCAGTGGGATATCCATTACAAGGAGCTTACCTTTAATCTGAAGCCTTTCAGCTTCAAGCATACAGGACTTTTTCCGGAGCAGGCTGTGAACTGGGACTGGTTTGGTGAGAAGATCAGAAATGCCGGTCGCCCGATCAAGGTCTTAAATCTTTTTGCCTATACCGGCGGTGCTACTCTGCTGCAGCTGCTGCCGGTGCTTCTGTTACTCATGTGGATGCTTCCAAGGGTATGGTCAACTGGGCAAAAGAGAATGCTGCCGCTTCCGGACTTTCCGGTGCGCCGATCCGCTGGCTTGTGGATGACTGCGTGAAGTTCGTAGAGCGTGAGATCCGCAGAGGAAATCATTATGATGCGATCATTATGGATCCGCCTTCTTACGGCCGCGGACCTAAGGGCGAGATCTGGAAGATTGAGGATGCGATCCATCCATTGATCAAGCTTTGTACGAAGATTCTCAGCGATGATCCGCTGTTTTTCCTGGTAAATTCCTACACTACAGGTCTTGCTCCAGCTGTGCTGACTTATATGCTGGCTACGGAGCTGAAGCCTGGAAGGGCAGTGTGGAATCTCAGGAAATTGGGCTTCCTGTGACAGAGAGTGGTCTGGTTCTGCCTTGCGGAGCATCCGGACGGTGGAGTTCCTCCCGGTAGGATAGGGATGTTGTGGCATCCTTATTAGCTGGCACTTTTTTGCTGTTGCAAACTGCTGTGAATGGGGATTTTCCTTTCAGGGAGAACACTTTGGCATGGGCAGGTTTGCGAGAAGGGGAAGCACTCATAGTTGCGAAGGCCGTCTCCCCTTCTCGCGCTCTTCCCCTCCTGGCCACGCCGCTGTGATGCGTTGTGGAACGTGTAAGTGCATCGGCTCAGTCCTGTATTCTGCTGTATCGGGCAGTGACAGGCTGAGCGATTATTGATTCGGCCATGTATTCTGCTGCACTGGCAGTAGCAGGCTAAGCCGATTATTGATTCTGTCTTGTATTCTGCTGCACTGGCAGTAGCAGGCTGAGCCGATTATTGCTTCGGCCATGTATTCTGCTGCACTGGCAGTAGCAGGCTGAGCCGATTATTGCTTCGGCACTGTATTCTGCTGTACCGACAGTAGCAGGCTGAGCCGATTGTTGCTTCGGCACTGTTTATTGCTTCTTCACTGTTTATCGCTTCTGGCTGAATGAGAAAGTGGACTGCGTAGCGGGCTTGTTCTCTGGATTGTGGTGTATCGCTGTTATTCAGGAACAGGCTTCGCCAATATATTTACGTCAGCATAAATCGGCTCAACCTTCCACAGCCAACGTAGTAGAATCCATCGCCCCTCCAATATCTTCACATATTCCTACAACCTACAATAGCTGCGTGCCCGGAAAGGGGGAGCTCGAGGGGGAAAAGCGGGCTTCGCAACTTTGAGTGCTTTCCCCCTCGTACCTGCCATGCCAAAATGGTCCCCCTGAAAGGGAAAGTACCTGCGTCTCAAGCATCCCCCGGAAAGGGCATCACCTGCGTCTCAAGCATCCCCCGGAAAGGGCATCACCTGCGTTTCATGCATCCTCGGAAAGGGAAAACATCCTCCGGAAGGCGATCAGGCTTCGGTTTCATCGTGGAACTGCGGGATCGGAGTTACCGGGGGATAAGAATCCACCGGAGGTTCATCAAACTCTCCGGAAATATTCCGATAGAAAACTGCCATACAGGTTTCTATATAAGGCACCAGCCAGATCAGTGCCAGATACAATGTAAATATGGAAAAAATGATCCACGGAACAAAACTTAAGAGCATTTTCATATATTCCCAGTAATGTCCCTTCATAAGCTTTGCACTGGCTTTCAGTGCCTGCACTCCTTTTATGTCCGAATTATCGGACAGGATGTAATAGCTCATGGTGAACGGCATAGCTGCCAGCAGGTTCAGCGCGAACCCGAGAAGTGTGAGCAGCATGTAAGTTACTGCCCAGTTCATCTGCTCCTCCGTTGTATTTCCCATATTGCTTGTAAAAGAAAACCACGCCAGTGGAAGTGATGTCACCAGATTGATCAATGCCAGCACAAAGGATGCCACGATCACATGATCCGGCTGATGGCTGAAAAAGTACAGAAGGTCTCCGAAAGAGTAGGCTTCCCTTCTGGAAATATTCAGATAGATCCGGTAAAGCCTGCGGAAAAAATACAGATCACCAGAGAAAGGACAAAGCTGAATACCTCTCCTCCAATGATCGCATACAGGGAATCTCCCGGAAAAAGTGCTGTGGAAATATAGCTTGAAACTGCGCTCATCGCCGCAACCGCAATACTCCCGATCACAGGACCGTAAAATTACCGGCCAGAGTTTCCCCTGCCAGCTTCTTACAGCCCTTCAGATTTTTTCTCATAATTCTGTATCCCTTCGTTATAGAAGGCGGAGACTCATCCAAGCCTCCGCCCCGTCATTTTTTACTTCAGATATATCATATTCTCATATTTCACATCTGTTTAGTCTGCAAGATTAAACGCATCATGTACCGCATTCATGGCACGTACACCATCTTTCTCGTTAATGAGCACCGTCACACGGATCTCAGATGTTGCGATCATATTGATGTTCACACCCTCATTGTAAAGGCTCTCGAACATTTTTGCAGCAACACCCGGATTGCTCATCATACCTGCTCCTACAATAGAAAGCTTGGCAATGTTTTTCTCCGCATGAAGCTCAGAATAGGCGATGCGTGCCTGGTTAGCTTCCAGAACACCCATTGCATCGTCCAGATCATTTTTATCAACAGTAAAGGAAATGTCCTTGGTTCCGGCACGGCCGATAGACTGAAGGATCATATCCACATTGATATTTTTCTTAGCCAGGGTATCAAAAAGCTTAAATGCCACTCCTGGTGAATCTTTAAGTCCGATCACAGCAATACGTACTGCATCTGTATCCAGAGCAACACCGCTGATCAGCATTCTCTCCACTGTTACTTCCTCCTTTACCACAGTTCCTTCGCTGTTGTTGAGACTGGAACGTACCACCAGCGGCACGCCGTATTTCTTTGCCATCTCCACAGAACGGTTATGAAGCACTCCCGCACCCAGAGTTGCCAGATCCAGCATTTCATCGTAAGTGATCTCCTTAAGCTTGCGGGCATTCGAAACCTTACGCGGGTCAGCGGTATAAACACCGTCCACATCGGTATAGATCTCACAGGCATCTGCATGAAGCGCTGCCGCAAGAGCTACGGCTGTGGTATCAGAACCGCCACGTCCAAGTGTGGTATAGTCATTATATTTATCAATGCCCTGGAAGCCTGTGACCACAACGATCCTGCGGTTATCCAGCTCTCTGCGGATACGTGCCGCATCGATCTTTTTCAGGCGTGCGCTGCTATGTGCACTTGTTGTGTGCATAGCTACCTGAAAGGCATTCAGAGAAACAGCCGGTACTCCCAGACTGTCCATAGCCATGGACATCAGTGCCACTGACATCTGCTCTCCGATGGTAAAAAGCATATCCATCTCACGTTTCGGAGGTTTGTCATTGATATCCTTTGCCATGGTGATCAGCTCATCGGTATACTTACCCATTGCAGAAAGCACGACCACCACGTCGTTTCCTTTTTTGTAATCTTCGATACATCTTCTGGCAACATTAAAGATACGCTCTTTGTTTGCCACAGAAGTACCGCCGAATTTTTTTACAATCAACATGTTCTTTTCTTCCCTTCGACATCAATCCTTTACACGGATCATTGCCAGTACTTTTCCGGTGAGCTTGCTGATCTTCTCATAATATTCAGCCTGCTTCATCACCGGTGTGATAAATCCGAATTCGTCCGGAAGGTCATCCGGCTCGATGGTCTGTACATCACCAAAAGCTTTTTCCACTTCATCCATAGTAGTATCAGACACACGTACGAAGAAACGTCCCTCAACTTCATCCATATCCATAAGCTTCAAGGCATAGCTGCTCCAGTTTGTCATGATATTTCTGTGGAGATGCTTTGCTTCATCCACAACATCTGCAACTACTGCACTTGCAGTCGGAAGCTTACCTGCTCCGCTTCCGTAGAACATGGCATCTCCAAGAACATTTCCGTGCACAAATACTGCATTAAACACATCATTTACACTGTAAAGCGGGCTACTCTGCCTACCAGGAACGGCGCTACCATTGCATAGAAAGAATCTCCGATCCTGCGGCTTGTGGCAAGAAGCTTGATAGTCATGCCAAGCTCTTTTGCATATTCCATATCTGCCGGTGTGATCTTTGTGATTCCTTCTGTATAAATATCCTCGTAATTCAGGAATTTTCCGTATGCAAGTGAAGAAGGATGGCGATCTTACGGCATGCGTCAGCACCTCCTACGTCTGCAGTCGGATCTGCCTCTGCATAGCCCTTTGCCTGAGCTTCCTTCAGAACCGTATCAAAATCACAGTTCTCTGTGCTCATCTTGTAAAGCATGTAGTTGGTGGTTCCGTTAAGGATTCCTGTGATCTCATCGATCTCATCTGCTGTCAGCGAGGAATTCAATGCGCGGATGATCGGGATACCACCGCCGCAGCTTGCCTCAAAAAGGAAGTTGATATTTTTTTCTTTTGCGATCTCCATGAGCTCAGAACCATGCTTGGCTACCAGAGCCTTATTGGATGTGCTTACGCTCTTTCCTGCCTGAAGCGCTCTTTTTACAAAGGTATAAGCCGGCTCGATCCCGCCCATAACCTCAACAACAATATCTACCTCCGGATCGTTTACGATCACTTCATAATCATGAACCAGAACTTTCTCAACCGGATCTCCCGGAAAATCTCTTAAATCAAGAACGTACTTGATGTTAATCTCATCTCCAGCTCTCTTGTTAATGCTCTCATGATTGGTGTTGATGACTTCAACAACTCCGCTTCCTACTGTACCGTAGCCTAATACTGCTATGTTTATCATATGCTTACTCCCTGCCTAAAATTTTCAAATAGTGTATACCGTCTCTCTGCTCAATATTCTCCACCATAGCCTCTGCGTCACCTTCTCCCGGAAGGATGTCAACGCTCAGCGTCAGCGTTGCGACTCCGTTAATGGGAATACTCTGATGTATGGTCAGGATATTACCGTGAAAACGGGCAATCGTCTGCAGCACCATTGATAAAAGCCCCGGCTCATCGTCCATCTGAATGATAAAGGTGATGGTCTTTCCCTTGGTCTCCTCGTGGAAAGGAAAAATATCGTCCTTATATTTGTAAAAAGAACTGCGGCTGATCCCGGTCCTTTCAGCAGCTTCCTGAACAGTAGCCACCCGTTTGGATTCCAGCAGTCTCTTGGCCTCAACCACCTTGAGAAGTACCTCCGGCACTGCCCGTTCTCTTACTACATAGTATTTTTTCTTTTCAACCTGTTTCTGCATAGCAACCTCTCTAACTGCTGTTCGCATTGCGGCCAGCAGCCTCCTGTCCGTTTCATAAAGACAACTGTTTTTGTACAAGAGATATATTATCATAATAAAAGAAACTCCACAAGCGCTTTTTTGCCTGCGGAGTCCTTTTCTCTGTCTTTATGGGGTTCCGTGACAGTAATGTTATTCTTTCTTTTTCGCCAGCGCGATCCATTTCAGGTATGCATTGATAAAAATGTCAATACCACCGTCCAGAACTGCGTCAACATTACCGGTTTCTTCATTGGTTCTATGGTCTTTTACCATGGTGTATGGCTGCAGGACATAGGAACGGATCTGGTTTCCCCAGCCGATATCTGTCACTTCGCCTCGAATGCCGGAAAGCTTCTCCTCGGCTTCCTGCTGTTTCAGCAGATACAGCTTGGCCTTCAGCATCTGCATAGCCTTGTCCTTATTCATGTGCTGAGAACGTTCATTCTGGCACTGTACCACGATTCCTGTTGGGAAATGGGTGATACGGATCGCAGAGGATGTCTTGTTGATATGCTGTCCACCGGCACCACTGCTTCGGTAGGTATCGATACGGATATCGTCGTCATTGATCTCTACGTCCAGATCCTTCTTGATATCCGGCATAACATCACAGGATACAAATGAAGTCTGTCTCTTTCCTGCTGCATTAAACGGAGAAATACGTACAAGACGGTGAACACCCTTCTCGGATTTCAGATAACCGTAGGCGTTCTCTCCGTTCACCTGGAAGGTTACGGATTTCACACCGGCCTCATCACCGTCAAGGTAATCCAGGACCTCCAGCGCAAAGCCCTTCTTCTCCGCCCATCTGCTGTACATACGATAAAGCATTCCGCACCAGTCGCAAGCCTCTGTTCCGCCGGCTCCTGCGTTCAGCTTGATGATGGCGTTCTCTCCGTCGTACTCTCCGGAAAGGAGTGTCTTCACACGGATGCTGTCAAAGCTTGCCTGGAACTCGTCCAGCATTTCCTGGATCTCAGGGACGATCTCAGGATCATTCTCCTCATATCCCATCTCGATCATGGTTTCCATATCTTCCATCTGTGTTTCCAGATTATGGTATGTCTCAATATCGTCCTTGAGACTCTTTAACTGTTTCATCTTCATCTGGGATGCTTCCGCATTATCCCAGAAATCAGGCGCTTCCATCTCGCGCTCTAATTCTTCGACCTTCTGCTCTTTGTTAGCGAGGTCAAAGTGAATCCCTCACTTCCACTAATGGCTCTGTGTATGTTGCAAGAATACTCTTGAACTGATCTAACTCAACCACAGCTTCACCTTCTTTCTATATATTGATACAGGATTTCCTGCCTGTCTTATACAATACCATATGGGCATGGAAATTACAACGAAAACGTGGTCAGGGCGTAAATATCCTCTCTCCTGTGCTTCAGAAGCGGCAGCTGCTCCCGGACTTTTTTTACCTCGTCCAGATCCAGTTCCACTATCTCCACGTCCGGCTTTTCTTCCATTTCCATGAGGACTTTTCCCCAGGGGTCTGCGGCAATGGAGTGACCCCAGGAATGATACCCGGCGTTCAGGTCTCTGGCTGGTGCAGCTCCGATGGTGTATACCTGGTTATCCACGGCTCTCTGGCGGAACATCAGCTCCCAGTGAAGGGGCCCTGTTGTCATGTTAAAAGCAGCCGGCACGATGATTACCTGGGCGCCTTCGTCCACCATCAGCCTGGCAAGCTCCGGAAAACGGAAGTCGTAGCAGATGCAAAGGCCCATCTTACCAAATTCTGTATCAAAAACCGTCACCTGGTCTCCCGGTGTCAGGGTATCGGATTCTTTAAAATACTGACCGCCTTTTACATCAATGTCAAAAAGATGCATCTTCCGGTGCTTACCGATCTGATGACCATTTCTGTCAAAAACATAGGAAGTGTTATAAATATTGCCGGCTTCATCTCTCTCCGGCATACTTCCGGCTACGAGATAAATTCCGTGTTCTGCCGCCAGCCTGGAGCATTTTTCCCAGGTATCTCCGCCCTCAATTTCGGCATATTCCGGAAAGTATTTATTTTCGTAGGGGCAGCAGAACATTTCGGGCAGGACTGCCAGATCGATCCCCTGAAGCTCCGGCTGGCAAGAAGTTCTGCTGCTGGGTGATATTGCGAAATTTATCAGTATATACATGTGTCTGGAGAATTGCAGTTTTTATAATTGCCATATTATCATATCCCTTCTCTTACAGCGAAAATTAAGTATCTGCCATATTGGCGCAGGATGACTTTCTCATATGCAGGGCGAGGGAATGAAGCGTATCGGTGGCTACGGCGATTGACGACAACGCAGCATATGAAAAATCAGACAAGTCTATATGACGGTTATTTAATATTCGCTGTACTCTGTTCCTGTGTAACAGAAATTCCAGAAAAATAGCCCCACCGCATCATCCGGGTGAGACTATTTTTATCTTCCTTCTCAGATCTTGGCAGCCTTACGTCCGCAGCACTGTTTGTATTTCTTGCCGCTTCCGCATGGGCACGGATCATTCGGGTATACTTTATCTTCTTTTCGCTGAACCGGTTTCTTCGGGCCTGCGCTGTCATCTTTGTTTGTGCCGGTTACCTTAGCAACCTGCTCACGCTCGATCTTCTGCTCCACATGAACATGATACAGCATACGTACAGTGTCTTCCTGAATGGAGCTGATCATGCTGTTAAACATCTCGAATGCGTTCATCTTGTACTCAACAACCGGATCTCTCTGGCCGTATGCCATCAGACCGATACCCTGACGGAGCATTTCCATATCATCGATGTGATCCATCCATTTGCTGTCGATGCATTTCAGAAGGACAACTCGCTCAAGCTCACGAAGCTGTTCCGGTTCCGGGAACTCAGCCTCCTTCGCTTCATAAAGCTTCACAGCCTCTTCCTTCACAATATGCTTGATCTCATCTTTCTTATGGCCTTTTACCTTCTCTGCGGTCAGCGGGTGGATCGGGATGATCGGAGTGATCGCAGTGTTGAACTCATTAAGATCCCACTCAGAAGAATCCATGTCATCGGAGAAGCACATGTCTGTCATGCTGTCTACGATATCTGTGATCATCTTGTAGATGGCATCACGCATATTCTCACCGTCAAGTACCTGGCGGCGCTCCTCATAGATGATCTCTCTCTGCTCATTGTTAACCTGGTCATAGTCGAGAAGGTTTTTACGGATACCGAAGTTGTTGAACTCGATCTTCTCCTGGGCTTTCTCGATGGCATTGGAAAGCATCTTGTGCTCGATCTGCTCATTCTCCTCAACACCAAGGGATGTGAACACCTTCATCAGTCTCTCGGAACCAAACAGACGCATCAGGTCATCCTCAAGGGAAATGTAGAAACGGGATTCACCCGGATCTCCCTGTCGTCCGGAACGTCCACGGAGCTGGTTATCGATACGTCTTGACTCATGACGCTCGGTACCGATGATCTTCAGACCGCCGGCCTCTCTTGCCACATCGTCAAGCTTGATATCGGTACCACGGCCTGCCATGTTGGTCGCGATGGTAACGGCATCTGCTGTCCTGCCTGAGCTACGATCTCAGCCTCAAGCTCATGGAACTTGGCATTCAATACATTGTGGGGGATTCCCTCTCTCTTCAGCATTCTGCTGAGAAGCTCGGAAGTCTCGATGGTGATCGTACCAACCAATACCGGCTGATGTTTTGCGTGAGCTTCCTTAACTGCCTCTACAACGGCGTTGAATTTCTCTTTCTTTGTCATGTAAACAGCATCGTCAAGGTCTTTACGCTGTACTACACGGTTGGTCGGGATCTCTACAACGTCCATGCCGTAGATATCACGGAACTCTTTTTCTTCGGTAAGGGCTGTACCTGTCATACCGCCTTTTTTGTCATATTTGTTGAAAAAGTTCTGGAAGGTAATGGTTGCGAGAGTCTTGCTCTCTCTCTTAACCTTCACATGCTCTTTCGCCTCGATCGCCTGATGAAGACCATCGGAGTAACGACGGCCCGGCATGATACGTCCGGTAAACTCATCAACGATCAGGATCTCGTCATCTTTTACAACATAATCCTGATCCTTGTGCATCAGATTATGTGCACGAAGTGCAAGGATGATGTTGTGCTGGATCTCCAGGTTTTCCGGATCTGCCAGGTTCTCGATATTAAAGAATTTCTCAACCTTCTTGATACCCTGCTCGGTAAGGTTGACGATCTTATCTTTCTCATTTACAACGAAGTCACCGGTCTCGATAACCTCCTCACCCATGATGGCTGCCATCTTGGTCATCTCATGCTGGCCTCACCACGCTCCAGCTGCTGTGCAAGGATATCGCACACCTCATAAAGCTTGGTGGACTTGCCGCTCTGTCCGGAAATGATCAGAGGTGTACGTGCCTCATCGATCAGGACAGAGTCGATCTCATCGATGATACAGTAGTGAAGATCTCTCTGAACAAGCTGTTCTTTATAGATGACCATATTGTCACGAAGATAATCAAATCCAAGTTCGTTGTTTGTTACGTATGTGATGTCACATCCGTATGCCGCACGACGCTCTTCCGGCTTCATGTCGTTAAGTACCACGCCTACAGTCAGGCCAAGGAACTCGTGAACCTTACCCATCCACTCAGCATCTCGTTTTGCCAGGTAGTCGTTGACGGTTACGATGTGGACACCTTTTCCCTCAAGGGCATTCAGATATGCAGGAAGTGTGGAAACAAGAGTTTTACCTTCACCTGTTTTCATCTCGCGATACGGCCCTGGTGAAGGATGATACCACCGATGATCTGTACACGGTAATGCTCCATTCCAAGTACACGCTTGGCTGCCTCACGTACGGTGGCAAATGCCTCCGGAAGAAGATCATCCAGTGTTGCACCTTCTGCAAGACGTTTCTTATATTCTCTTGTCTTGTCTCGTAACTGCTCATCCGTAAGCTGCTGCATCTGAGACTGATAGCTCTCGGTTTTTTCAACCAGCGGCATGATACGTTTTACCTCACGCTGGCTGCGGGTTCCAAATACTTTTGAAAAAACATTCATGTTTCTGCTCCAATCATTTTATTCGAATAAGACTGCTGTCTCTGATCTGTCCAATTTTGGATCATTCCAGTTCTCTGTTGATATCCGTTATACTGGATCACATATGGTATATATTCTACCACTTTCCTGTTATAAAAACAATGAACAATTATTTAACAAATCATGTCAGGAACAACAGAAAATATCCCGCATAGGATCCTGTTTTCGAGGATCCCGCGGGATATTACAGATCTTATTTCCTTACTTTTGCATTTTTCACACTGCTCCAGGCACCGTAATATGTCTTTCCGCTCACTTTTTTGTATGCACGGATACGAACATAATAAGTGCTTCCCTTTTTCAAACCGGAAAGTGTTCGGGTCAGTGCACTGGTGGACACTGTTCTGGCCCCTCTCATGGACCTTGAGGCCGCATACTGGATCTGATAGCCGGAAGCGCCAGCTGCTTTTTTCCAGCGGACAGTCAGCTTCCCGGAAGCCTTGCTGGACGGTTTGTACTGCACCGGAGCTGTCAGACGGACGATCCGGCTGCCGTTTTTGTTATAAGCACTTAAAGCAGAGCCCTTGTATGCGCGGACTGTATAGGTATACATGTTCCTGCTTTTACTGATCCGTCTGTATAGACCAGCGTATTGCTTCCGCTTACGGTAGCGATATTGACCCACTTGCTGCTGTTTCCGGCCCTTCGATAGATCTTGTAGCCGGAAGCATTTGCAGCTCTTTTCCATTTGAAGACGATGCCGGCAGGACTGTTGGAAGTGCCGGATAACCCGGGCGTGGTAAGCTTTACCGTTGTAAGGGACGCGGAACGGAACTGGTATACAGCTGACTGTACTTCATCAGTCTTTTTCCATTCAGCTTTCTGATAAACATACTTCTGGAAAAAGATATACATGTTATAAGTTGCGGCTTTGTTTATTCCTTTGGCAGATCCGATCCGCCATGTAGTATTCTTCCTGTTATCGGTTGGATTTGGTGAAGTACTCCAGTAAACCGGCACCCACTTCACATCTCCGGGCCCGGGATTTGTATTCGTAGTTCCCGCACCGGTCACGGTAAAATTATAATATTTATTCGGAGTAAATTTCAACGGAGAATCCAGCCTCTGACGACACTTTCTCTGACATCCGGTATAGAAGGTGTATAGGTCGGTGTCGGCGTTACACCGTAATCCGGAGGTGCAGATGTAAGTGTAGGTTCAGGTGTCGATGTCACATTGTAAGCTGGACGAATCCCTCTGGAATTCAGTCTTAACTTTTTCAGTCCGCTAGTTCTGCCATCCGTGCCCAGTACCTTAAGATACAGATCAAATTCTTTCTCTATATCCAGATTCTTAAGATATATCACAAAGCTTCTGTTTGCGGTAACCACCACACGAGAGCTACCCATATCAAGCTTCGGAACAACAGATGTTCCGTCCTTTTTTCTCGCTACAGCTTTGTAGTAGCAGGCTCCGTTTGCATCAACTTTAAGTGTCACATTTACAGAACTGCGGCTTACCCATTTTTCTCCGGTCCATTTTACGTTTATTTTTGGCACCGGTGTTGGTGTCACTGTCAGTTCAGGATCCGCTGTCGGTGGCACTGTCGGTTCCGGACCGCTGTCGGTGGCACTGTCAGCTCCGGAGCTGACGCTGACATAGCTTCTGCGTTTTCTTCTTCCATACTGTCTCCTGCTTCTTCAGGTATCAGTTCTGTCAATAATACTTCCGGATCATCCTCACTGGAGATTTCTTCTGAAACTCCTTCCTCAGCTCCGCCGAAAGCATCCTCGCTGTTCTCCGCGTTTTCCACATCTTCCATGGTTGCATCGGAAGAGTTATCCACCATTTCCTCAGAAATATCCTCACTGTCTTCTGTAGGCTGCTCAGTATCTCCCACAGGCTCTGTAGTTTCCTCTGCGGAAAACAGCTCCTGGCTGTCCGCAGTATTTTCTGTGATTTCTGCATCACCGCTGCCAAACTCTGCAGCCATACCGGTTGCCGGAAGCACCGTCACACAAAGCGCGGCACTTAAAAAAAGTGCCAGAACTTTTTTCTTCATTTACCTTCCTCCTTTTCTCCGTGAGTTACATATTTGTTATGTCAAGGAGATATTCGCACTCCACACAGTATTATTTTTCAGAAAGTGGGGCTGACTGAAACTTGTACTGTACAGACTGTATCTTATCCGTAGACTGCCATTTGGAATCCTTGCAGGTATATTTGCGGAAGAAAACATACAGATTAAAAGTTCCCTCCTGGTCGATTCCTTCCTTGGAACCGATCTTCCAGGTGCTTCGGATCCGTTGGAATTCGGATTCGCAGATGTGCTCCAGTAAACAGGCACCCACTTAATGTCTCCGTTTTCCGGATCCTCATTATCGGTACCGGCACCGATAACCTTAAAATCATAAAATGTATCCGGGTAGAATTCCAGAGGAGAATCCAGCCCCTCTACCGTACTGTCCTCTGCCTTTGGTTTGGATGCTTTATGTTTTTTCTCAGAATCTGTTTTTTTCGCCGGGCGGCTGTCCTGATCCAGCTCCATCCGCTTCAGATCACTTAATTTCCCATTCTCATCCTCAATCTGGATATACAGATCAACTGCCTGGTCTGTATCCAGGTCTGCAAGTGTGATCCCGAACTCTTCATCCTCACTGATCAAAACCTCATCATTCACGGTATTTCCGGTCTCGATCTGAGGCACCTGGGGATTTCCGTCTTCCCCCCGCTCTGCCCATTTATAATAGCAGACGCCGTTAACGGCTGACGTAAGCGTTATCTCTGCCTGGGAATAGCTGTCCCATTTAAATCCTGTCCATTGTATTTCTGACTTTTGGGAATCCTTTGTATTGTTTTCTCCGGAACTCAGTTCCAGGTCCTCCACAGTCTGTTCTTTTATGGTGTCACCACTGTTAAATTCCGCTGCCATACAGGTAGCCGGTATCATGGTCATACCAAGAGCTACACTTAAGATCACCACAGGAAGCTTCTTTTTCCATTCTCCTTTCGCATATGTCTTCATTATATAATTCTCCCCTATTGCTTGCAACAGAAAAGAAGCCTGATTTTGCTGTGACATAAAAGGCTCCGGAAACCTGCCGATTTCTCACACAGATTCCCGGAGCCTTCCATTCAATATTCAGTTGTGATAATAAAATCCCCTATCAGAACTCTGGTTCGATCAGTCCGTAAGTATTTCCTTTACGTTTATAAACTACGTTAACCTGCTCTGTCTCAGCATTAAAGAATACAAAGAAATTATGTCCGAGAAGCTCCATCTGTACGCATGCATCTTCCGGATACATTGGTTTGATCCCGAATTTCTTGGTACGGATGATCTTAACTTCCTCATCCTCTTCATAATCCTTATCAAGGTATGCCTTCTGGAAGTTTGTGGATTCCTGCTGCTTGTCAACGATCTTGTTCTTGTATTTACGAAGCTGACGCTCAATTACCTCTTCAACCAGATCGATGGATACATACATATCATTGCTTACCTGCTCGGAACGGATAATGTTACCTTTCACAGGGATCGTTACCTCGATCTTCTGGCGATCCTTCTCAACGCTTAAGGTTACTGAAATCTCAGTTTCAGGAGTGAAATACCTTTCAAGTTTACCAAGCTTGTCCTCAACAGCTGTTTTAAGTCCTTCGGTTACTGCTATATTCTTTCCACTAATAATAAATTTCATGACTTCCATCCCCTTTGCTGTTTTATGTTGCTATTATAACATATTAAATTGAATTTTAACATCACTTTTCAAAAATTTCATAAATTTTTTCCAAATTTATTCGATATATTCCTTCAAAATGTTTTTTTTGTCGTGAATGCGCAACTATTAGAGTATTTCATCTAATTAATTCATTACAAATGTATATCTGCACACCAGTGCCAGAAGATTGATGGGACAAAAGCATCTGCTTCACTATTTGTATATACTATTTCATTTTAGCCAGAGCTTCAAAGGGTATACTTCCGACAAAAATATCCAAAGCACTGCCAACAGTCACATCCAGTCTGCCCTGACCTGCTTTTCGAAGCTCTTCAATATCTGCCATAGAACCCACACCGCCTGCATAGGTCACCGGATGGGCTGTATACTGTCCCAGAAGCTTTGCAAGCTCTGTTTCCACACCTCGGGCCTTTCCTTCCACATCCACTGCATGGACCAGAAATTCGTCGCAGAAGCTTCCAAGCCTTTCCATCAGCTCCGGTGTCACGATCTCTTCTGTAAATTTCTGCCATCGGTCTGTGACAATATAATATTTGCCATCTTTTTTGCGGCAGCTCAGGTCAAGTACAAGATGTTCTTTCCCTGCAGCATCACGGATCTTCTCCAGATTTTCCCAGGAGATCACTCCGTTTTTAAACACATAGGAGGTTACGATCACGTGGCTGGCGCCAGCCTCCAGATATTCTGCCGCATTCTCCGGGCAGATGCCGCCTCCGATCTGAAGCCCTCCGGGATATTTTCCCAGAGCCTGAAGTGCCTGGGCTTTCGTTGCTTCATAGTTCGGGGAATCCTTTCCGTTCAGAAGGATCACATGACCGCCCTTTAATCCTGCCTTCTTATAAAGCTCTGCATAGAATGCCGCATCCTGCTCTGACACAAAATTTTCTGCCGCCTGATCCCCCTGATCCTTCAGGCTTCCTCCTACGATCTGTTTTACCTTTCCGTTATGTATATCAATGCATGGTCTGAATTTCATAATCCTGTCCTCCATTTTCTTTCCATGCACTGATAATAGCATCTGAAACAGTTTTATGCAATGCTGTGGTAAAATATCTGTTATCTTCCTTCTACCGCATTTCCCACTGCGTTTCCGATATCATCCACTGCATTACCTACGCCGTCGCCAAGGTCCTTTACACTGTCACCCAGCTCACCGGATACAGTTCCGTCATTTTCGTTTCTGTCAGCATCCGCAGCTCCGGGTGCTGCTGTCCCGTTATTTCCATTTCCTGCAGGCGTCACGGTAATATTTCCATCGGACATCTCATTGTTATCCGTGCCGGAATCCTTAATGCTCTCTCCATTGTCCTTCACACCGTCATTGTCTGCTTTTTCTTCCATAGTTTCATCTTCTGCGGCAGTATTTTCGTTTGTATCTTTTTCCTTATCCTTCGTGTTTTTATCTTTTTCATCCACTGTTTCATCCGCATTGTTTACCTCTGTGCCGCAGGCTGTAAATGTACACAGAGACAGGGTAAGCAAAGTACCAAAAAGAATCGCCTTCCATTTTTTCATATGATCTTCTCCTTTTTCTAAAAAATTCTGTATTCCTAATATGGCACTTTTTCCGCTATCCTATTCTGGGAAAAATTTCAAAAACCGCAATTTCATCAAAAAAGACGGGGTCCGATCTTACACGAACCCCGTCTGTATTACCTGTATTTTATTCTGTTGCGGCTCAATCTGTCAGAATCAGCCGATCACGTCACTCATATCATAACGTCCTGCCGGTTTGCCGGCAAGGAATTTGGCTGCTTCTACAGCACCTTTTCCAAAAATAGCCTTGGAATATGCAGTATGCTTGAACTCGATCACTTCGTCCTGACCTGCAAAAATTATCTCATGCTCACCTACGATAGTTCCACCGCGAACTGCGGAGATACCGATCTCCTTATCATCGCGTTTTTCACGTTTCTGGCTGCGGTCATATACATAATGATACTGATTATCCATAGCTTCATTAATGCTGTCTGCCAGCGCAAGTGCAGTACCACTTGGTGCGTCTAATTTCAGGCGGTGATGCTTCTCTACGATCTCCATATCAAAGCCTGCAGCTGCAAGAACCTTAGCTGCGTCCTGAACCAGCTTCAGAAGTGTGTTGATACCAAGAGACATGTTTGCGGATTTCAGCACTGCTACCTTTCGGGATGTTTCTTCCACTTTTGCAAGCTGCTCCTGGCTTAAACCGGTACTGCATAGAACAACCGGGATCTGGCGTGCCGCGCTGTACTCAAGAAGCTTGTCTGTTGCCTTTGCGGAAGAAAAATCAATGATCGCATCTGCCTCTACCTGACATGCGTCAATATCGGTAAATACCGGATAGCTGTTTTTTCCCTGATCTGCAATATCAATACCTGCTACGATCTCAGCATCCGGATCTTTCTCCACAATGCCGCTGATGACCTGGCCCATATGTCCGTTGCAGCCGTGCATGATGATTTTTACCATAGTATATTCTCCTTTACCTTTCGCTTACAGTCAGATCATTTAGCAAGCTTAAGGCCGAATTTCTCGATCTCTTTTGCAAGAGCTGCCTTTGTGTCCTCTTCCATCTCGCAGAGCGGCATACGAAGCGGCCCTACGTTCATTCCCATAAGGTTCATAGCTGTCTTAACAGGAATCGGGTTTACTTCGCTGAACAGCGCATTGATCAGCGGAAGAGCTTTCAGCTGATCCTCTGTTGCTCCCTTGGTGTCGCCGTCGAAATATTTCATGACCATGTCATGTGTAAACTTCGGTGCAACGTTGGAAAGTACGGAAATAACTCCAAGTCCGCCAAGAGAAAGAATCGGAAGTACCTGATCATCATTTCCGGAGTAAAGCTCAAGCTGTCCGTCTGCCAGAGACATCATCTTGGCGATCTGGGAAAGATCTCCTGTTGCTTCCTTGATTCCGACAATGTTCTTTACATTCTTTGCAAGGTAAGCTGCTGTAGCCGGCTGGATGTTGCACCTGTACGGCTCGGTACGTTGTACATGATGAGCGGAGTTTCCGGAACTGCATTGGCAATTGCTGTGTAATGAGCGATAAGACCTTCTGTGTAGCCTTGTTATAGTAAGGTGTTACAATAAGAAGAGCGTCTGCGCCATAGGAAGCTGCTTCCTTGGACATCATGATCGCTGTCTCTGTACAATTGGAACCTGTTCCTGCGATAACAGGCACACGTTTGTTAACTTTATCAATTGTGAACTTAATTGTCTGAAGATGCTCTCCGTGTGTCAGAGTAGAAGATTCTCCTGTTGTTCCACAGATAACGATGGCGTCTGTGCTGTTCGCGATCTGATCCTCAAGGATCTCCTCAAGTTTCTCAAAATTCACCTTACCGTCTTCATGCATAGGTGTTACGATTGCAACGCCTGTTCCTTTAAAAATTGCCATTTGTCTTCCTCCTTCTTTCTTCTGTGAAATATTGCTTATTCCCGTTCCTGGTCAGTCAGCTCTGTTGTTATCGTGGTAATACTGTCCACATAGGGCTTCAAAGCATCCGGAAGCCAGCGTCCGGTCATAATTATATGCATACTTTCATCCTTCTGCTTAAGCATATCGATGATCGTCTCAACTGGAGCGATTCCTTTATCCATAAGCCCGAGGATCTCATCCAGCAGCAGAAAATCACACTCTCTGGTAGCAATTACCTTCCGTGCGAAATTAAGGCCATTGAGAATATTGGTTCTCTCTTCTGCCTTTTCCTGCTCACTCAGGTCATTATAGCAGGTGTCCATTTTTTCGAAACGGAAAATCTTGAAATCAAAATTATCCAGTTCCTCAAGGAAATCCAGTTCTCTGCGTTCCCTGCCCTTGAGGAACTGTATGATGATCACACTTTTTCCCTGTGTAGCAAAGCGCAGCCCCCGGCCTACAGCCAGAGTTGTCTTTCCTTTCCCGTTCCCGCAATAAACCTCTGTTATTTCTCTTTCCATGATTTTTCCTCTTACTGTTAGTGAAACCGGTAATTCCCCATTTTTCTGATTTTTTTAATATTACCGCAGATTGGCTGGAAATGCAAGTGTTACCTTAATGTTCTCACCACTATTCCAAAATATATTCAATGTTACTCAACATATTCCAATTTACTCACCGAAACTTCATAGGCAATCCTTTTTTCTGTTTCGTTTTCACTAATCCGTTTCATGTACTCCCTGCTCTGGATCCTGCCCCAGATCAGTACATGCCCGCCTACTTCAAAAGCAGAAGCATATCTGGCATTTCTTCCCCAGCATATACATGGTATGTAATCGGATTTTCCGTAAGGTCGATTGACTGCCATCAGAAGATCTGCGATCTCTCTTCCCAACGGTGTTTTTCTGTATACAGGCGGTTTACAGATATATCCGTCCAGAAAGATCTGATTGACCGGCACAGTTTCTTCTTCCTCCCCCACAAACTTCACTTCCCGGGCAAAGACTGAAAGCACAAGCCGGTTTCTCTTTTCTTCATGACGGTTATAGGATCGGAACTGTCCGTGGATCTCGATATATTCTCCCACATAATCCTGTGTGATATCGATCAGCCGCTCAGACACCATCACCGGGATCCTGTCCTCCGAATCGCTGAGACGTTTTACCAGGATATCCATCATGTAAAATCCTTCTCCAAAGACCTGATGGCTGAAAGTAAACCCCGTAGCGATCCGTCCCATAACGGATACCTGATTGTTTTCAATAATTTTATCTGCCATAATAAGTAGCTCTCCTTCCTCTTCGTGTATTTCGTCTATATCAATCTATGTGTATTTGCGGTATAATATGCCTGAAAAATGAAAAACCAAAAATATTTTTTTATGTCTTGTAATCTCACAAAAATGTGATAGACTATAAATTTGGACATCATTTTTAACAAAAAAGATTACTTATATATGGAAAGAAAGGATTTGGATTATATGAAGACCAAGCGTGAAGATGTTCGTAACGTGGCCATTATCGCCCATGTCGATCACGGTAAAACAACACTTGTTGACGAGCTTTTGAAACAGAGCGGTGTTTTCCGTGAGAACCAGGAAGTCCAGGAACGTGTCATGGATTCCAACGATATTGAGCGTGAGCGCGGCATTACGATTCTCTCCAAAAACACCGCAGTTCATTATAAGGATGTAAAAATCAATATCATCGATACTCCAGGTCATGCGGACTTCGGCGGCGAGGTAGAGCGTGTGCTGAAGATGGTAGACGGCGTTATTCTTCTTGTGGACGCCTTCGAGGGTGCCATGCCTCAGACAAAATTTGTACTTCGTAAAGCTCTCGAACTGAACCTGCATGTTATTGTCTGCATCAATAAGATCGACCGTCCGGAAGCACGTCCGGAGGAGGTTGTCGACGAGGTTCTGGAGCTTCTCATGGATCTGGACGCATCTGACGAACAGCTGGACTGCCCGTTCCTGTATGCCTCCGCAAAAGCCGGCTATGCAGTTCGTAACCTTGAGGACAAACCTGAGAATATGGCTCCGCTTTTTGAGACCATCCTTGATGCGATTCCTGCTCCGGAGGGAGATCCGGACGGAGATACGCAGGTTCTTATCAGCACCATCGACTACAATGAGTATGTAGCCGTATCGGTGTCGGTAAGGTTGAGCGCGGAACCATTTCCGTGAACCAGGAGCTGATGCTTCTGAACCATCATGACCCTGACAAACACGAGCGCGTAAAGATCAGCAAACTCTACGAATTTGACGGACTGAACAAAGTTGAAGTTAAAAGCGCTACCATCGGAGCTATTGTTGCAATCTCCGGTATCGCGGATATCCACATTGGAGATACCCTCTGTGCAGGAGACAACCCAGAGTCCATTCCGTTCCAGAAGATTTCCGAGCCAACAATCTCCATGAACTTCCTTGTAAACGACAGTCCTCTTGCAGGACAGGAAGGTAAATACATCACTTCCCGTCACCTTCGTGACCGTCTCTACCGTGAGCTGAACACAGACGTCAGCCTTCGTGTAGAAGACACCGATACAACCGAGTGCTTCAAGGTTTCCGGCCGTGGTGAGCTTCACCTCTCCGTTCTTATTGAGAACATGCGCCGTGAGGGATACGAGTTTGCAGTCAGCAAACCGGAGGTTCTCTATCACACAGACGAGCGTGGACGTAAACTGGAGCCGATCGAAATCGCATACGTTGACGTTCCGGAAGAATTTTCCGGTACTATCATCCAGAAACTCAGCGAGCGTAAAGGTGAGCTTCAGGGTATGAGCACAGCAAGCGACGGAACTGTACGTCTCGAGTTCTCCATCCCCTCCCGTGGACTGATCGGATTCCGTAACGAATTCCTTACCTCCACCAAGGGTACCGGTATCCTGAATACCATGTTTGACGGATATGCACCATACAAGGGAGACTTCCCGTACCGTAAACAGGGTTCCCTCATCGCTTTCGAGGCAGGCGAGACTGTTACCTACGGTCTTTTCTCTGCTCAGGAGCGTGGTACTCTCTTTGTCGGACCTGGCGAGAAGGTGTACAGCGGTATGGTCATCGGACAGAACGGAAAGGCCGAGGATATTGAACTGAATGTCTGCAAGACCAAGCACCTTACCAATACTCGTTCCTCTTCCGCTGACGATGCACTGAAGCTTGTTCCGCCAAAGATCTTAAGTCTTGAGCAGGCCATTGAATTCATCGACCAGGATGAGCTTCTTGAGGTAACACCGACAAGCTTCGTATCCGTAAACGTATTCTGGACTCCAGAGACAGAAAACGTGCCGCATTCCGCAAGAGCTGATCGAACCTGGCTATCATTTACTGTTGAGCAGAAACCTTTTACAGTAATTCGGCGCAAAGCCGCATAGTGAATGCGGATGCTTTTATCCGCCTGACCTATATTTATATAAACTGCCATATGGGAAGCATTTCCTGTATGGCAGTTTTTTTCTGCATTTCTGAAAAAAATCACGATAATTTCCGCCTAATTATTCTGAAATTTTAAATAATTTCAAGTTTTTTGATTTCTTATGTTATCACGCTTTACTTTGCTACAATATTTTTGTGAATTTTTTATCAAAATTACTCCGTATTTTTGTGAATTATTCATCGAATTCTCTATTGACGTCTGAAATCAGTTAAATTATAATGTGCGCATGATCATTTGACAAAAGTTTAACGTTAATGTTTTAACCACATGTTGCGTTTTATCTTTTGCCCGCCCTTCATATGTGTGCATGTTTTTTGTCAGTGCTGACAATTTTTTAACATGTTCTTTGTGCACAGTGCTGAATTTCAAAAATTTTTTTTAAGATTTTTCCAATAATTCAGCGTTCCGCAAAGTAAAATTTACAGTATTTTCCCCTAATTTTTTGTTCGTCATTTTGCACATAGCGACAAAATTCAGAATTTGCGTTTTTTTCAGAATTTTGATACTATATCAGTATCAAAGCTGAAAATTCAATCAGATTGAATCAACAACGAAACGCAACGCGGGGACTTACAAAAACTCTGCAGCATCTGCCGGCGAAAAAAGGATAAGCCCGCAGGACCACAGACCATTATCATATGAAAACAGGAGGATTCCACATGGCAAAGAAAGAAACTATCCCTACCATCATCGACACTCCAGAAGCCCTGACCGCGAAAATGGCTGCAATGAAAGAGGCACAGAAGATCTTTGCTACCTACACACAGGAGCAGGTCGACAAGATCTTTAAGGCAGCTGCTACTGCTGCTGACAAGATGCGTATCCCACTTGCCAAAATGGCTGTTGAGGAAACAGGCATGGGTATCATGGAAGACAAGGTTATCAAGAACCATTACGCAGCAGAGTATGTTTACAATGCATATAAGAACACTCAGACATGTGGTGTTGTAGAAGAAGACAAGGCATACGGACTCAAGAAGATCCTGGAACCTGTAGGACTGATCGCTGCAGTTATCCCTACAACCAACCCGACCTCCACAGCAATCTATAAATCTCTTATTTCCCTGAAAACCCGTAATGCGATCATCATCAGCCCGCATCCGCGTGCTAAGAAATCCACTATTGAAGCTGCAAAAGTTGTTCTGGAAGCAGCTGTTGCCGCAGGTGCGCCGGAAGGAATCATCGGATGGATCGATATCCCAAGCCTTGACCTTACCAACATGGTAATGCAGAACGCAGATATCATCCTTGCCACCGGTGGTCCCGGAATGGTCAAAGCAGCTTACTCCTCCGGTAAACCGGCTGTTGGTGTAGGACCCGGAAATACACCTGCCATTATTGATGACAGCGCAGATATCCGTCTTGCAGTTAACTCCATCATCCACTCCAAGACCTTTGACAATGGTATGATCTGTGCTTCCGAGCAGTCCGTAACTGTTCTGGAGAGCATTTATAAAGAAGTGAAGGAAGAGTTCCTTTACAGAGGATGCTACTTTCTTAAAAAAGACGAGATCGAGAAGGTCAGAAAGACCATCCTTATCAACGGTGCACTGAATGCCAAGATCGTAGGACAGAAGGCTGCTACTATCGCGAGATGGCAGGCGTTACTGTACCGGCTGAGACCAAGATCCTGATCGGTGAGGTTGAGTCCGTTGATATCAGCGAAGAATTCGCACACGAGAAGCTTTCCCCTGTACTTGCCATGTACAAGGCCAAGAATTTTGACGATGCTGTTGCAAAGGTGCGCAGCTCGTTGCAGACGGCGGCTATGGTCATACCTCTTCCCTCTACATCAACGTAAATGAAACAGAGAAGATGGATAAATTCGAAGCAGCTATGAAAACCTGCCGTATCCTTATCAATACACCTTCTTCCCAGGGTGGTATCGGTGACCTTTATAACTTCAAGCTTGCTCCATCCCTTACTCTTGGCTGCGGTTCCTGGGGCGGTAACTCCGTATCCGAGAACGTTGGTGTCAAACACCTTCTCAATACCAAGACTGTTGCTGAAAGGAGAGAGAATATGCTCTGGATGAGAACACCGGAAAAGGTTTACTTTAAGAAGGGCTGTATGCCGGTTGCTCTTGATGAGCTCGGTACTGTTATGGGCAAGAAACGCTGCTTCATCGTAACAGACTCCTTCCTCTACAAGAATGGCTACACCAAACCGATTGAAGATAAACTGGATCAGATGGGCATCGTTCATACATGCTTCTCTGATGTAGCTCCTGACCCGTCTCTCGCTTCCGCCAAAGCCGGTGCCAAGGCTATGACAGCCTTTGAGCCAGACTGCATCATCGCTCTTGGCGGCGGTTCCGCAATGGATGCCGGCAAGGTTATGTGGATGCTTTATGAGAATCCGGACGCTGACTTCTCCGATATGTCCATGGACTTCCTGGATATCCGTAAGAGAGTTTATACATTCCCGAAGATGGGTAAAAAAGCTTACTTCGTAGCGATCCCAACCTCTTCCGGTACAGGCTCCGAGGTTACTCCTTTCGCCATCATCACAGATCAGGATACCGGCGTTAAATGGCCACTGGCTGATTACGAGCTTCTCCCGGATATGGCGATCGTAGATACCAATAACATGATGAGCGCACCGAAGGGACTTACCCGTGCTTCCGGTATCGATGTTATGACACATGCCATTGAGGCTTATGTTTCCATGATGGCTTCCGATTACACCGATGGTCTTGCACTGAAAGCGATCAAGCTTGTATTTGAGTATCTGCCGCGTGCATATAAAGATGGCAATGACGTAGAGGCCAGAGATCATATGGCTAACGCTTCCTGCATGGCAGGTCTTGCATTCGCCAATGCATTCCTCGGCGTTAACCACTCTCTCGCTCACAAGCTCGGTGCTTTCCACCACCTGCCACACGGTATCGCAAACGCAGTTGTTCTTCTGGATGTTATGCGTTACAACAGTGCTGAGGTTCCGACTAAGATGGGTACTTTCCCACAGTATCAGTATCCGAAGACACTTGCACGCTACGCTGAGATCGGACGTTCTGTAGGTCTTACAGGCAAGAACGATGCAGAAGTATTCGAAAAGCTTCTTGCTAAACTGGATGAGCTTATGAGAACTATCGAGATCCTGCCGACGATCCGTGATTACGGCGTAGATGAGAAACATTTCCTGGAAACTCTGGATGAGATGTCCGAGCAGGCCTTCAATGACCAGTGTACCGGTGCCAACCCGAGATATCCGCTTGTATCCGAGCTGAAAGATATCTATCTGAAAGCTTACTACGGAGAAATGCCAAATAAAGAAAGAAAAAAGCCAAATAAATGTGGAACATCCTTTTAATGAAACACAGTCGGGAGTCTATTCACTCCCGGCTACGTTTCATTTGCTTATTCCCTCTTACAAAAGATCCCCGATACAGGCTGCATGAACAGACTGTACCGGGGATCTTTTATTCAACTGCTTGGTAATGATCGTTTATTTCAAGCCATACTCTGCTGCAAGTTTTTTAAATTCAGGAAGAGAATTCACAATTGTCTCATAGGATACACAATATGCAAGTCTCACATAACCGGGGCATGCGAAGGAGCTTCCCGGTACCATAAGGATGTTATATTTCTTACCGGCTTCACAGAAGGCTTTTTCGTCTTCAACCGGAGATTTTACAAAGAGATAGAAGGCACCCTGTGGTTTGATGCACTCAAATCCGCATTCTTTCAGGCCATTATAAAGTGCCTGCCGATTTTTATCATAAGCTGCAAGATCCGTCTTGGCGTCTACACATTTTGCAACTACCTTCTGGATCAGGACGGTGCATTTACACAGCCAAGTGTACGGTTTGCAATGGTTGCTGCAGAGATCAGCTCTTCGCTTCCGTCTGCCTCATCAGGATCACCAGATATCCGATACGTTCACCCGGAAGGGAAAGAGATTTGCTGTAGGAATAGCCTACAACAGTATTGTTATAATATTTCGTCAGGTATGGGACCTCCACGCCATCATAAGCCAGCTCACGGTATGGCTCATCGGAGATCAGGTAGATCACAGTTCCGAACTCTTTCTGTTTTGCTTCCAGGATTGCGGAAAGCTTCTTGATCGTTTCTTCTGAATATACAACTCCGGTAGGATTGTGTGGGGTGTTTACGATAACCGCTCTTGTCTTCGGTGTGATCTTCTGCTCAAACTCAGCGAGATTTGGCTGGAAAGTTGTGGTATCTGGAGAGATTTCCACAAGGACACCATCATAATTGCGGACATATGCACCGTATTCCAGAAAATAGGGTGCAAAAACGATCACCTCTTCTCCAGGATTCAGGATTGTTTTCAGGATCACATTCAGTCCGCTTGCAGCGCCGACGGTCATGATCAGATTCTTTGCGGAAAATTTTGTATCGAAACGTCTGTTGAGGGATTCTGCGATGGTCTGGCGTACATCCTCAAAACCTGCATTGCTCATATAGCCGTGAAGAATAGTCGGATCCGTAGTGTTTACAAGCTCGATAATTGCTTCGCGGACGCTGTCCGGTGCCGGTACACTTGGATTTCCGAGACTGAAATCAAAAACCTTGTCTGCGCCGTATTTCGCACGGAGGCGGTTTCCTTCCTCAAACATCATACGGATGGCGGAATTATTTTTTACGTAGGGTTTCATTTTTTCTGATATCATTTTGTGCTCTCTCCTTTTATCCGATTTTACAGGGTTTCATATCATTATTTCTACCATAGTCAGAATCTGTTGTACTGTCTACAATTTTACCCCGTCTTGCTTCAGCGTGTCAATACTTTGTCCAGGTAAAGTGCTTCATATTTCCTATGGACAATGCTAGTGTACCTGTTTGTCTTCCGGTTTCGTTCGCACGATCCATACTGACAACGTGCTTCCCACCAGCGCGATCACGAATCCGGTCAGAACATCTGTCGGATAATGGACACCCAGATACAGTCTGGAAAATGCCACCAGTGCTGCCAGGACTACTGCCGGGATTCCGAATTTCTTCGGAAGCATCCGGAGCATTACCAGAGCAACGGCAAAGGATGCTGTGGTGTGACCTGACGGAAAAGAGAAATCCTTCGGTTTGGTGATCATAGGGATGAGAGCTTCGATTTCCGCAAAAGGCCTTGGTCTTGCCACTATATTTTTGAGAAGCAGGTTGGTAACGATTGCCCCGAAGATCAGGACAAGGCTGCCGCATAGCCTGTTTTTCTTGTCTTTGGAACAGCAAGAAGAACAACTGCACAGAGGATCCAGAACCATCCTCCGTTTCCCAGAAATGTAACAGATTTCATAAATGGTGTCAGCATATCCATTCTTAAATATCGCTGGATCAGGAGAAGGATTTCTCCGTCCAGCTGTTGTATTGACTGTAAAATATTCATATACCTCTTACTGATCAGACGCTACCGCAATCTGCTTTGCCAGCTGTTCATAGCCATGCAGCTGCCCGGCAGTTTACCTGGTCAGATCAGCTTTCTCCTCTTTCTTTATTTTTCATTTCTTTATTTTTCAGCAGACAGAGCAGCTTTCTTTTATATTTCTGCATCTGCAGCTGTCTGATTTACTTATTATCTATTATACTGTATTTTTCTTGATTTTCTGATAACAAAAGCTAAATATTTTATAAATAAAACGCCCCTGCACTGCCGAAATTTCACACAGTACAGGGACATCTCCTTTCCGTTACTTAAAACTTTCTATATAAAC
>ENA-OQHY01000209-OQHY01000209.1-human-gut-metagenome-genome-assembly--contig:-NODE-209-length-33902-cov-3.909815_pt1 | contig 33902 bp, 43 predicted proteins | sample MGYA00242570_ERZ504733 | MGnify/ENA primary metagenome ERZ504733 (study PRJEB26092, sample SAMD00036219) | human gut metagenome | host: Homo sapiens | study: EMG produced TPA metagenomics assembly of... | reverse complement strand
GCTCGATCAGCCGGTCGGTTAAAGAAGCGGTGCTTTTCGTAGATCTGCTCCGCTACTTCCCGGCCACATCGGTCAGATGCAGGAAATAGTCGCTGTCCATCGTCAGGAAACCCCGTCCTGCAGGTTGCCACCGCATGGCACACGCTGGCTTTGTGACCTCCAGGTGCCGGGCGACATCCCACGGAGCGCACCATACCCATCTTCTTATGGAGAACAAGTATGGCCTCCAGATAGTCCTCCCCGGTTCATAAAAACCTCCCTTGCTTAAAGAGGTTAGACAGCCCAACCAAGGCTTTCCTGCTGAATATGGAACAGCTTATGATACAGACCGTTCTTCTTCATCAGCTCATCGTGGGTTCCATGCTCTACCAACCGTCCATTGTCAAGGACGAGGATTTGGTCTGCATCTACAACTGTACGGAGGCGGTGGGCGATCATAATAACCGTCTTACCTTCCACCAGTTTGGCAATCGCCTTTTGAACCAAGACTTCATTTTCCGGGTCAAGGGATGCTGTTGCTTCGTCAAGCAGGATAATAGGCGCATTTTTCAGCAAAGCGCGAGCGATGGAAATACGCTGGCGCTCACCGCCGGAAAGAGTGCTGCCGTTTTCACCGAGAACCGTCTGATACCCGTCCGGCATCTCCCGGACAAATTCATCACAATAGGCGGCTTTGGCCGCGGCAATCACTTGATCGTCCGTTGCGTTTGGATTGCCAAGACGGATATTGTTCATAACCGTATCATTGAACAAGGTCACATCCTGGAATACGAAAGACATATAAGACATGAGGCTTTCCGGCTCCATACTCTTGATGTCTTTGCCGCCCACGGTGATCTTGCCCTGCTGAACATCCCAAAAGCGGGCAATCAGTTTGGAAATCGTGCTTTTACCGGAACCGGACGGCCCAACGAGGGCAGTCACGCTCCTTGTGGGATTTTGCAGGAAACATCTTTGATGACATCTTCCTGATTGTAGGCAAAAGTCACATGGGAAAGTTCAATATCGCAGTTCGGGACCGTTTTCCCGTCACCGTCCATTGCAGGAGTGGTGAGCAGGGTACGCATACGACTTGTAACTACATTCAAATTCAGCAGCGAGGACAAATTCGCCAGGATCGCCAGGATCGGTCCATAAATCCGTGTGACCATCAGCAGGAACATAAGCAGAGGAAGAAGCTCAATCTGTCCTTGTGTTAGAAGAATAGCGCCAACAAAAATCGTGATACCGATGCCAGCCTGCAAAATCATACTTGCACTGGACATGAACACGCCGACAGCATCTCCACTTTGATGGCGATTTTTTCATTGCTAACAGAGCTTTATCCAGCGCGCTGAAATGAGAACCGGACAGCCGCAGGACTTGATGATCTTCATGCCTTCCAAGTATTCCTGTACCTGGTCAGAAGCAGCCAGCTTTGCGTCAACCTGTTTTTCAAACAGCTTCTTTTGATGGTTCCGGCTGAGCCAGATAATGAGGAAGGCAATCGGAACCGTGATAAATACGCACAAAGCAAGCCGCCAGCAAAGAAGGCCAGCAGGATGCAGGTCAGGGTCACCGTGATGCCGTTTGCAATCAGCGGAGGAATCGTGCTGCTGAGCAGGGATTCCATGCTGCTGCAATCTGCCATCATATTTGTGGTCAGTTCAGAAAGGTCCTTGGTGTTAAAGAAATTCATCGGAAGTTTCCGCAGATGCTCCGCAATCCGAAGCCGGGTCGTGTTCGACTCTTTATATGAGGCAATATAGGTTTTGCGGTAATCGTTTTTGGCAGCCAGAAATACCAGAATGGCCGAAACAATACCCGCGCCCCACAGCATCCAGATATGGTTCCACTGAATGGAGCCGCCATTGACAAAGGGAGTCAGAATTTCACTGAAAATCATAACAGTTACACAGAACGGAAGAAGCATAGCCAAGTTCGTCAATGTGCAGGCGAAGATTGCTTTTTTCAGATCTGCGTAACCTTTGTCTGATAAAAAGAGAGCTTTTTGTAATCTGCTCATAGTTACACCGCCTTTCCGCTGATTTTCCAGCCAATCGCTTCTGTATAGTGGTTCCACATTTGCGCATAGCGTCCGCCTGCGTCCACCAGCTCGTCATGTTTTCCTTCTTCGATCAGGTGCCTTTCTCCATGACAATAATCTTATCTGCATTGCGGATCGTGGAGAGGCGGTGTGCGATGATGATAACTGTCTTACCCTGCATCAGCTTTTCAAAAGCTTTCTGGATCAGGTATTCATTCTCCGGGTCGCTGAACGCCGTTGCCTCATCCAGCACGATGATGGGCGAGTCCTTGATAATGGCCCGCGCAATAGCAATTCGCTGCGCTCGCCGCCAGAGAGATGGATGCCTTTGGAGCCGACCACCGTATGATACCCGCCCGGTAGTTTGGAGATGAACTCGTGGCACTGCGCCGCTTTCGCCGCCGCAATCACTTGTTCCTCACTGGCCGAAGGATTGCCCATACGGATATTATCCAAGATGCTCTGCTTGAACAGGAAAATATCCTGGAACACAAAGCTGACATGGCGCATCAAGTCATCCTCCGCCATATCGCGCACATCTACGCCGCCGATGGTAATGCTGCCGGAAGATACGTCCCAAAACCGAGAAATCAGATTGGCAATCGTACTCTTGCCGCCGCCGGACGGGCCGACAATAGCTGTGATCTGTCCCTGTTTTGCTGAGAAAGATACATTTTCCAGGGCTTTCTCGGAAACATCCCCCGTGTAGGAAAAGCTGACATCGTGGAAAGCAACATCATCCCCAACAGGTTTCTTAGGATGAGATGTTTCCGGCATTTCAGGGATGTTCAGAATTTCATCCATCCGAGCCACATTCCCATCAATCTGCATGAACGATTCGGAGATATACATGATTTTGTTCAGTACACCGGAAATTGCGGGTACAAAGAGCAGATAGAAAATGAAGGTCATGGCAAACCCAGCAAAATCATCCGACCTGGAGCCGATTAAAATTCCGACAGGTACAAGGATCAGATAAACATTATTGATGATTGTGGTGAAGGCGGGCATGCAGTTCTGCCAGCCCAGGGAAAATTTCAGGACCCACTCTGTATATCCGGTAATTGCTTCTTTGAGTTTTTTGAAAGAGGATGCGGTCTGGTTAAACGCCTTTACAACCGACATTCCACGAACATACTCTACAGAAGCGTTGTTCATTTCTTCCAGGCTTTTTGATATTTCCCCATATTCTCTTTCATCTCGCCGCTGCCAAAGCCAATGAACTCCGCAACAAACGCCAGAATGATACCGACCAGAGAGGCAAGACCGAACCGCCAGTCAACGGCCAGCAGGATGATGACCATGACAATGGGAGCTGTAATAGAAGCGACAAAATCCGGGAACTGATGAGCAATAAAGCCCTCTACGCTTTCAATGTTTTCATCCATGATTTTCCGCAGACGTCCGCTGCCAATCGTCAGGTGATACCCAAGTGGAATTTTCGTAATATGGTCTGCAAAGAGAACCTTCAGCTCGTACAGCGTTCCGAACGCTGCCATGTGTGAACTGAAAATAGCCAGAAAGTACAGCAGGATATTCGCCACGATCCGGCGACGCCGCCAGCCAGCCATAATTCATGACCATCCCATATCCAACTGATCCAAGTTCGGGAAAACACCGATAATCGAGCGGATCATAAAATAGACCGCTATGTACGGGATGAACGAAGCAATGGCCGCCAGTGACGAAAGAACCGCAGCTAAGAATACAAGGCCCTTTCTGTCAGAAGCCAATTCCATGCATCGTGCCAAACCCGTCTTTGGTTTTGCCTGTTTCGACTTTGAGTTTGACATAGCATTAACCCTCCTTAAAATTGAAAGTGGTGAGGTTGGCAATCCCTAACCTCACCACTCATTTTATCAACCTTTGAAATTGCCTGCTACTCCATAACTCTGTTCCACTGCCCAAAATAGCCCAAAGATACCATGGAGTTAGTCACAACTATATTGCCCTTAGACAATGCCTGCCTTCTGGAAATGCTTTTTGAACACGCCTTTTTGCAATCAAAGCGCCGACGATGCCTGCAACGAAGGTCACAACAGCGATGATGACTACCATTGTTCCATTCATAAAGCTATGCAGCTCCGTCAGATACTCGGCGCTGACACCATTCGACGTAGACATATCATCCACATAGCCGGTCATAATGACCATAGGGAGATAGGTTCCCAGCGCAAAGAACATCATATACACGGAATAGCCAATGGTATTCAGCCAGAAGCTCTTGTAGTGGCCGATACGGGCCAGAAGCTCCGCAATTACGGCACCGGCAATAAAACCGACGGCAACCGCCCAGCCTGCGCCAATCAGAAACTCAATCAGGCCGATCACCACACCGCTCAACAGAACGCTCCCGGCCTTTGGCACTTTAGCGCGCATCAGCATATAGATAATGCCTCCAGGAATTGCAGCAATGGCGCTCCCAAATGCGAAGGTCACCACGGTAGCTGCGGAGGCAAAGATGCACACCATTACCACAGCAAAGAATAACACCGTAAAAATGCCCAGCGTGATAAAATCCTTTGCTTTCATTTTGTCGGATGCCCCGACAGGTTTTGCTTGTTCACTCATACAGATAGCCCCTTTCTATATTTTGTATATAACTAAGATGAAGTCCTTTCATCCACGCGAATGACGCGGGAACAAATCTTCATCAGTAGTTCATTGTCATGGGAAATCACCAAGATGGCTTTCCCTCTTTTGGACAGCGCACTTAAAATTCCTGCAACACTCTCCATGTTTTTGTAGTCCAAGCCGCTTGTAGGCTCATCAAAAATAAGTACCTCTGCATCTCGGAGTGCCGCAACGCCAATCGCGGTGCGCTGCTTCTGACCGCCAGATAGGGACATTGGATGCCGCTCTTTATAAATCGTCAAATTCAACTCATCCAGAATATCGTCTATTCTCTTTTCGTCTTTATCCTTCTGGTCAGATAATGCCAGCAGCAGTTCCTGGTAAACGCTATCGGTAAACAGTTGATAATCCGGGTCCTGCATGACAAGATACGCTTTCCTGATCCGCCGTTTACTTGGGACCATACTGTTTTTGTATAGAACTTCTCCACGGAGTTCCTTCTGCAAGCCACATAAGGTCCGGGCTAAAGTTGATTTCCCACAGCCATTTTTTCCTACCACACCAACAATTTCTCCTGGGTAGACACGAAAATTCAGGTGCTGCGCCACGGGCTCCCCTTTCTCATAGCCAATCGCAAGATCTTTAACTTCGACAGCCGGGGGCTCGTTTCGAGAGGGCATCGTATCGGGAAGCTCTAACCTTGTAGTCGTATAGCTTCTAAGTCCCAGCGCCTTGATTTGCTCGGTATTGAATAAAGCGAAATCACTGGCGGACCAAGATTGTTTCAGCTTACCATGCTCCATAAGGACAATGCGGTCGGCAATCCCATTCAAGAAGTAAAGGCGGTGTTCGGATACAACAATCGTTTTTCCCTGCGCCTTAATCAGTAAAAGCAGCCGTCGTAGTTCTTGAATGGCCTCTGGGTCCAGGTTTGACGAAGGCTCGTCCAAGACAAAAATATCAGGATTTAATGCGTAAACGCTGGCAAAGGCTATGGTCTGCTTTTGCCCGCCGGACAAGTCAAACAGGTTGCGATCCTTTAACTTTTCAATATGTAATTCCCGGATAGTCTGTTGATAACGATCCAGCATCACTTGATAGGGCATACCCTTATTTTCCATACCAAACACAATCTCGCTGTCCGTATCCAGACTAAAAAACTGACTGCGTGGATTTTGGAAAACGGAGCCTATCTTGTCCGACAAATCGTGCGGTTGGATCGTGCGGGTATCAACTCCGTCAATGAGAACCGCCCCGGACATTTCCCCTTCGTAAAAGTGGGGAATAAGCGTATTTATCAACCTGGTTACACAAGTCTTTCCACATCCAGATTCGCCAGTGAGAACAACACACTCCCCCTTTTTAATCTGCAAATTGAAATCTTGCAGATTTTCCTGTTCAGCGCCGGAGTATTGAAAAGATACATGGTCAATATCAATCATCATCATATCCTCCCATATATCTGGTATTTGCAGAAAAACAGCACAACGAAGGCAACAAGAAAGAAGCACAGTACCATCCAATCTTTAGTATGAACTTTTAGCTGAATGAACGAAGTCCGTTGTGCCGGATTATCAATACCTCTCGTCACCGCAGAAGCAGATAATTCTTCTGCAATCGAGGCAGAGCGCATCACGATGGGGATAGTGATTGCCTCCAGAATGAGCATGGGGCGCGTGAATACATTTTTCCACGAAAGGGCGATGCCTCTTAACTTCATCGCGTCATAAATGTTGTGAATCTCCTCACTGAAAGTAGGGAAAAAGCGTAGCACCATAGCGAATGTAATGGTAATGCTCCGAGGTATTTTAGCGAGTACATAGCCGCAATCAATTCGCTGACTTTCGTTGTAGCGATAAAGGTTGAGGCAAAGAGTACCACGGGTATCATCACCCGGATAAACAATGTGAAGATCGACAAAATAGTTTCGATGGCCTGGGGGAGGTAGATACAAAGCTGCTGTATAGCCGCAATCACCACATAAAAGACGATATATTTCAACACGATCTTTTTCTGTCCCATCAGGCACGAGAGGATGCAGATAAAGGAAAAACACACACTGCCAAGGACAAAATCTTTCAAGCCGAACACCATGAAGTTGATGAGCAAAAACAGAAGCAACTTGATTCGAGTATCTATGGCAAGCAGGGAGACCACCTCCTAAATAAAAAGCTGATGGGTTAGCATAAACCAACCGCACCAGCTCATTATATCTGCCTGCGCAATTTTTTCTGCTCCATTCCTTTGAGATGACGCAGAAAACAGCCCATTCTTCCTATTTATTTTTTTCGATAGTCCTTTGGCAACATCCCATAGACAGATTGAAAAGCCTTTGCGAACTTACTTGCGTTACTATATCCAAGTTCCAAAGCTATATCCACGATTTTCATTTTATTTTCCGAAAGCCACTGAGCCGCTAAATTCATTTTGTATTTTTTGAGATAGGCATACGGCGTGTCTCCATAGATATGGGAAAAAACCAAATGAAAAACAGATAGGTTCAAATGCGCTTCTTTTGCCATCTGCTCCAAAGACACTTTTTCGTCCAAGTGAGAAACAAGATATTCCCGGATTGCTTTTGTAGACTGTATTTGTTTCTTATCAAAATACTTCAAGTCGCACCCGTTAATCTGCGTTAGCTGATCCATGTGGTACAGGAGTTCAATAGCCTTGATTTTGAAATAGCCGATTGGCTCCGTCTCAGCGGCAGAATATAATTCTGAAAACAGATGCTTCAACTGCGCTGGGGTATCACTGACATACCACCGTGTTTCAAGTCTCAGCGTTGTTCCTATTTTATCAAGATCAATAGGGATTGTCTGCATCATCCGGCGTGTTCCATCTGAAAGCGCCTGACGGTCAATGACGAGGCTGACGCCGTAATATTTTCCCAAAGGGAAAGAAAAGGAAACCGGCAAATGCTCTGTTGCCGCAACGCTAAAATAGCCCTCTGGCAAATACGATACAGTGTGGTTAGCAAATTCACATTCATACCGGCCGGTCTGGCAGTGCGTGATCTGAATAATATCTGGATTAAACTTTTGTGTTTCCATAGACTCATCTGATTCAAAATCGAGGAAACAAAGCTGTATTCCCTCAAACAGATTATAGTTTTTTACAATTCCCCGGCCTTTGCAGCCATAATCTACGACTACACGATCATCACTTTGCGCCAGAACTTTGGCCTGCATACCGTACCAGTCTTGATTGAAACTGGCATTTCCCATTATCCTCACTCCAATCAGTTAGTTGCAGCTTACTGATTTTATAATAACACACGCCTGGACAAAATTCAAGAAAATAGCCCATTTATAAAAAGTGTTTTTCTTGATGTTCGGCCAAAATCTCCGTTTCAAATTGTAGTATTAGTAGAGGGAGAATACGAGGAAAGAGTTACGGTAGCAAGCATAGGGAGTGTAGCCACTCCCGGCAGAAATGCTTGCTGAGTACCCCAGACCCCCAAGAAACGAGGTGAAACTATGAACGAACCGAACCCGAAAAATTGTTCTGCGTGTTCCCGTGACGCCGGAGGAACGGGAACTTATCCGGCAGAAGATGGCTCTGCTGCACACACGGAATTTTTCTGCCTACGCCCGGAAGATGCTGATAGACGGTTATGTTGTCCACATCGACACCACCGACATCCGGGCGCAAACCGCCGAACTGCAAAAGATTGGTGTCAATGTCAATCAGATCGCGCGGCGGCTGAACAGCATGGGGCCGCTGTACACACAAGACGTTGCGGACATCAAGGGAGCATTGGCGCAGATATGGCAGTTACAAAGATACATCCTATCAAGTCAACGCTGAAAAAGGCACTGGACTACATCGAGAATCCGGCAAAGACGGATGAAAAAATGCTGGTGTCCTCCTTTGCCTGCTCCTACGAAACCGCCGACATCGAATTTGAACTGCTGCTGTCACAGGCCATGCAGAAAGGCAACAATCTGGCCCACCACTTGATACAGTCTTTTGCGCCGGGCGAAACCACGCCAGAGCAGGCCCACGAGATTGGCCGGCAGCTTGCAGATGAAGTCCTGCGAGGCAAATACCGTATGTGCTGACCACGCACATTGACAAGGGGCACGTCCATAACCATGTCATCTTTTGTGCCGTGGACATGGTGAACCAACGAAAGTATGTTTCCAACCGACAGAGTTATGCCTACATCCGGCGCACCAGCGACCGGCTGTGCAAGGAACATGGTCTGTCCGTGGTGGTTCCCGGCCAAGACCGAGGCAAGAGCTATGCCGAGTGGGACGCACACCGCAAGGGCATGAGCTGGAAGGCGAAGCTGAAAGCTGCCATAAATGCAGCCATCCCGCAGGCCAAGGATTTTGACGATTTTCTGCGGCTCCTGCAGGAGCAGGGCTATGAAGTCAAGCGGGGCAAGTATGTTTCGTTCCGTGCGCCCGGACAGGGGCGGTTCACCCGCTGCAAAACGCTGGGCGAAGCCTACACCGAAGAAGCCATCACCGAGCGCATCAAAGGGCGGTTTGCGGAGAGGAAGCCCAAAGAAACCCGCAAAATTTCTCTGCGGATTGATTTGGAAAACAGTATCAAGGCCCAGCAGTCCGCAGGGTACGAGAAGTGGGCAAAGCTCCACAATCTGAAACAGGCGACCCGGACGCTGAACTTCCTGACCGAGCATGAAATCGAAAGCTACCCGGATTTGGAAAGCCGGGTGGCCGAGATCACCGCCGCCAGCACCGAAGCTGCCGCCGCATTGAAAGCAGCAGAGCGCCGACTTGCTGAAATGGCCGTGCTGATAAAGGATGTCACCACCTGTAAAGAACTGCGCCCACTGTTGCAGGAGTATCAGCGGGCTGCTGACAAAAAGCAGTTCCGACGTAAACATGAAGGAACCTTGATTCTCTATGAAGCAGCGGCGAAAGCTCTAAAAGAGCAGGGCTTTCAAAAGCTACCCGACCTCTACGCCCTGAAAAACGAGTATAAGCAACTGGCCGAACAGAAAGACCAGCTGCAGCGGCAGTACGCCGAAGCCAAACGCCAGATGCAGGAATACGACATCATCAAGCAGAATGTAGACGGTGTCCTATTCCTAAATCACAGGCAGGAGAGGGACAAGACCCTGTGAATGTTGCTCAACAATGGCACATTACTTTCGATGAAAATGATGTGTGACTGTCAATTTGCTGTTGACGAACACACATTATTCCTCTATAATATAATGTGTGAATGTCAAGTGAGGTGATAGCATGAACAACATGGGCAAAGTAGAAAAAATGGTGCAGTCTGCCCCCAATGGTATCATTACGGCCGCACAGTTGACGAAAGCCGGCTTACATCGGGGCTATCTGCATGATTTTGTCGAGAGCGGGGAACTATACCGTTTCGGGCGCGGCCTGTATGTACAGAGCAGTGCATGGGAAGATGATTTTTACCTGTTGCAGCGGAAGTATAGTCGCGGCATCTATTCGCATGATACCGCCCTTTATCTGCTGGGCTATTCTGACCGCACCCCGGCAAGATACACGATGACCTTTCCCAAGGGCTACAATGCACTGTCCTTGAAGCAGGAGGAGTTGATTGTCAAGCGTGTTATTCCAGAAAATTATGACTTCGGCATTATTGAAATCCAATCGCCATCCGGCAATCCCATTCGTGTTTACGATTTGGAACGGACGCTGTGCGACATCCTGCGCGGCAGCGGGAGCGATATACAAATTGTGGGTGCAGCCATGAAGCGTTACGCCGCATCCAAAGACAAAGACATTCACAAATTGATGCAGTACGCAGAACGACTTCGTGTGAAGCCAAAGGTTCTGCGCTACATGGAGATTTTATTATGATTACAAAAAATCCGATGCAGTTAAAAGCCTATATCAAAAAGAAAGCAGCCGAGAAGCATATTTCCGCGCAACTTGTGATGCAGAACTATATGCTGGAAAGACTGCTGGAACGCATTTCGCTTTCACCGTATAAGCATAACTTCATTATCAAAGGCGGCTTTCTGGTGTCGGCTATCGTTGGTCTGGACACACGGGCCACTATGGATTTGGACACGACCATCAAGGGCTTTACGCTGACCCATGAAGCCATCCTTTCCATTTTCAAAGATGTGTGCGAAGTCCAGATTGACGATGATGTGCAGTTTGAAGTTCTGGGCGTTGCGGATATCCGAGAAACGGACGATTATCCCGGAATCCGTGTGTCGCTGAAAGCCAACTACTCACCGATCAGCGTTCCGCTGACGGTGGATGTCACCACTGGCGATATGATAACGCCCCGCGAGATCGAGTACACCTTTTCAATGCTGTTCGATGACCGCACAATCAGCGTTCTGGCCTACAATCTCGAAACAGTTCTGGCCGAAAAGCTGGAAACCGTACTGTCCCGCAATATTGCAAACACCCGTCCGAGAGATTACTACGACATCTATATTCTGTATGCTCTGCGTGGAGCCGAGTGCGACAAGGCAACGCTGCGCGGGCACTGGAACGGACAACGGAAAAACGCGGTAGTGCTAAAATCTTAACGCAGTACCCAGAGATTATACAGGAAATCCGGGATAGTGAAATTCTCCGCAGACAATGGAATAAGTATAGCAGGGAATACGACTATGCAAAGGATATTTTGTTTGACGATACCTGCAATGCGATTCAAAAAATCATGGATGAACTTCTTACATAAAGAAAATGCGGGTTTATATCGCATTAAAGGCACTTAAATCTGAAACGATAATAACTAAGACCGCTTTTCCAGCTTGGAGGCTATATGTATAAGTGTATCTATTGCAATTCTACTGATTTGACGGTATCAGATATTATTTCGTGTGCATTAACGGGTAAAAAACTCACCCGAAAATTTGTGTGTCGAAAGCACAATGCATTCACAAATGATGAATTTGAAAATACAGCTATTGCAAGCCTTGCATTTTTCAGAAATGAACTCGGATTAACAGAGCGAAAGGGGAATCCAGTTAAATATGATGCGACGGTTGTAGCTGATGGAATGACTATTAAACAAAAAATATCAGATAGAGCTTCATTTTACCAAAAGATAGTATCACCTGCTGAAAAAAATGGAAATCATTATTTGTTTGGGAATGTTGAACTTCTGAAAAACAAAGCAGCTTCTAACAAATCCGAAATTAAAATAGTAGATGTAACATCAGCACAGGTTCAGGTTTCGATTTCGTTTTCAGAAACTTTTTTCTCACGGGAAATGTTTCTAACAGTTGCAAAAATAGCGTATGAATGGTATTGTTATGCCAATGACATAAATAATTACAACGCAGAAAAATTTAAAGATATTGTTGATGTGATCTTACTCAAACAGCCTGTTGAAAAATGTGTAGAAATTGTGGTTAGCCAAACATTTGAAAAGAGGTTAGACGGCTACCGACCGCTTGGAAGCCACGTTCTATATGATTATACTGATATAGATGGTTATCAATATGTAGTTTACGAATTTTGGGGAGTAGTTACATATAAAATAAGAATTTGCCGTGCGAGAGAGATTTTTAATGCCTATGATGAGCCTCAGCTACTAATGGTCTACTCGATAAATGGAGAAGAATTTCCTCTTTTTAGCTTTACGTCAACAACACATCTTCCTTCTTTTCCGTTTTCCAGTTTAACGAATCACTATTTCAGATTCTTTTATTCAAGAATCAATGAGCTTTTAAACACCAAAGACATAACTTTGCCAATGCTTAGAAAATTGCGTAATTCACTATATTCTGATTTTATACAGTACAAAAACCATACTTGCGATTTTGCACAATTAGTTGATTACGAGGAACTAAATAGAGTTTTCATACTTTATTTTATTAAAAATCTCGCAGAAAATGAAGCAATGTATGATTTTGGCCAATCATTTAATGCCAATATGACAAAAATTTTCGAGTGTGATACGGGAATGTTATTCTTTACAGAAAAGTCTAAAATAGAATTTTTAAAATATTTAAAGAACTTGCATGATAAAGATGCTTTGGTAAATTTAGTGGAAAAGTGGATAGTATTTTTGATGCTGTTTCCGCTAATTACAGTTAAGAATACATCACTGACAGTCAAAACCACCGGCTGAGCCGGTGGCTTGAGTAAGCCCTAGAAGGGCACCTTACCAGCAAAGCCCCTACAAGGGGCCACGAGCAAGCATCTTTCATCTGCATTACCTGCCCTACCGCTCTAACGAGCTATACTGCAAAGTGCATCTTCTAAGATGACAACTTTCTTGTCATCTCGCTTCGCTCGATTCTTATAGCTAAAGCATTTTCTACTCCACCAGCGGAGCTGGTGGTTGTCGCTCGCTCAAGCTACCCAATATAAAATAGCCGGACACAGTAGCTATAAGGCCACCGTGTCCGGCTATTTCTGCGCTCGACAACGACACATTACTTTTACCGAAATAATATGTCATTGTCAAATTGATGGTATTACTCACTAGTGAAATTGAACCTCTGTCCGTCAAAGTCAGCATCGGTCATTTGCTCCAATTTTGCAATGGTGCTGTTTGCCAGTTGCCGCATTTCGGTGTCCATATCCGGCAGGGCAGCCAGCATCCGTGCCATCGTCTGGCGGCGGTCAGAGGTGTGGTACATACAGATCAAATTTTCTTCTTCCACGCTAAAATTCATAGTCAGACCTCCATTTCATGTTGCTTGCTACGGGCCACTTCCTTTTTCGGGCTGGCGGCCTGTTTTGTTTCGGAAAGCTGTTTGCGGATGGAAGTGCGGGGCTTGCGAATGCACTTGTCCCGGTTCTCGTTTTTATCAATCAGCGCGTAGATGCCGAAACGGTCTTTCACGCTGGACAGGTGCAGGGATTTGTACGGCAGCATGGCAATCAGCCAATCCGTGTCCCGGCTGGATGCCAGCTTGGTGAAGTAGGGCGATACTTCCACCATAAAATGATTCTTGTCCGGGCTGTTGGGAGCAGCCAGCCGCTTCATACCGGCCACAATGCGCTGTGCCTCGGCTCGATCAGCCCGGTGTGCAGTGCCGCAAGATATTCTTTGAAATCACCGGGCCGTGCCGGTTCTCGACTGCGCTGCTCCTGCCGGATGGCCGCTTGCAGAAGTTCCGGGTCACGGGGCTGCATTTCATACCGCACGAACTCCCCGAAATATTTGTCCGGGCGGCTGTCGAAATGCTTTTTCGGGCCAATCTCCCGCATCCCGCTTTCGTAGATCAGACGATTGGCACCCACGGGCAGGGCGACTTCCCGGATGTGCTGGAAGTGCTGCTGATAGTCCAGTTCATACAGATTGCCTTGCACGGTTCCGTTGGCCGCGCCGGTCAGCTCCACCGCATAGGCAAGAATCCTGTCATGGGTCTGTTCGCCGCAGAATTTCCATGTGTTGTAGGCTTGCGTGTCTTTGAGCAGCACGTCCCGTTCCCGGAAGCAGAATGTTCCAGAAGGCCGGGACAGCCACAACAGCAGCTTATCTTCCGGCTGGTCGCTGCGGGCGGCCTCCCGCAGCATCTTGATGTCATAGGCAAAATCGCTCTGATAGTATGCGGTGTTCTGGTGCATAATGGCTTCCAGCGCAGCGATCACATCCATATTTTCAAATTTTTGCACGGCTTATACCTCCAATTCCTTTGTCTTTTCCCGTGGCGGTGTTTGCTTGCTCTGCTCCTTTTTTGCGGCATCCAGCTGTGCCCGGATGGATGGCTTTTTCGGCTTGGCCGTGTGGGACTTCTTGGCTTTTGGTGCCTTTTCTTCGGCCTTGACTGCGGCGGCAAGGTCCGTCAGAGAGATTTGTTCTCCGGCTTTTGCTTTGGCCTCCAATTCGCCCAGAGAGGGCGTATTGTTCAGCACGCCATCAATCATATTTTCGTTTTGTTCGGTGGAAAGTTCTGCGGTACGCAGCGGATTTTCCCGCAAGAACTCCGGCACCTGCTGGAAGCCACACTGTCGCAGTAGTGGGCGGTGTCCTGCCCATTCTGGTGCAGTACCACCACATCCGAAACAGACAGTGAGTGTCCCTTGAAATCTGCCGGATGGTCCACGTTGAACGTGCGGTAGAGGTCCTCCAACGTGGTGCCAGCAGCCAGCGGCGCGGCGTAAACCTCCGTATAGTTGGCCTTGTCCACGGACAAACCAGCGGCCTGCAGGCGGTCGTAGGGCTCAAAACGGTAATCGCGGGTGGAATCTTCATTGCGCAGCTGGTAGATGGAAAAGCTGTCCTGCTGCGGTGCTTCAAAGCCTGCCGCTGCGTATTCCTCTACGGTCATTCCAGCATCGGCAGCTTCCTGCGCGATCTCGGCCTGTACCTGTGCCTTATAGTCCTGCAAGGTCTGGTCAAAGTCGGCCAGCTTGGGCGGTTCCGGCAAGTCATACTGGCCTTGGTTGAGCAGCGGGCGGCAGTCCTGCACATAGGCCACAACAGCGTTGTAATAGGCCGCCTGTTCCGGCGAAATGTTCTGCCCCTCCTGCAAAGCGGTGGCGGCGGTCTGCTCCATAGCGGAAAGATTGCAATGTTGTTTGAGGTACGGGATAAACTCGGTCAGCACCATTTCCCGCTCTGCCTTGTCTTGTTCCCACGCTTCCGGGCCTTTGTTGTGCAGAACAAAATTTTTCCAGTTCTCGTCTTTGGCGTAGTATTCGTGGTAGCTCTGGATGTGCTGAATCAGGGAGCCGTCACCATCACCGAAATCCTGCCGTCCCTCGTAGTTATCCGGCTGGCCATTCAGGGTAAAGTCAATGCGGAAGGCCGTTTTGTCGTACCAGCCGCCCGTGTAGCCATCCTTTTCCCGTTCTGTGTGCTGGGCTGTGTCCAGTTCTTCAAAAACACGGTTTGCTACGGACAGCGGCATGGTTTCGCCGTCCTGCAGCTTGTCACTTTCGCTCCAAAGAATTGTGACCGTAGGTTCTGCGGCGGGGTCTGGAATTTTAACGGGTGCAGGAATTTCATTGGCCTTTTCCGCCGCCTCTCGGAACGCTGTCAGCTTATCGCCCAACAGGACTTCCGACACTGCGGCTGTCTGGCCCAGCAGATTAAGTGCTTCCTGCCCGGCATCTGGCAGGGTCAGACCGGGCGCGTCCAGCTGGCCTCCGTCCAGAGCCTTGTTGTCCGCATCATACAGTGTATAGTCATAGCCGGAATCACAGGTCTGGATGAACAGGGTACTGCCGTTGTCCAGTACAAATGCGGCTTCCTGTACAGCTGAAAGGTCTGCTTCCCGCTGCTGGCGCAGTTCTGCCAGATGTTCGTCCAATGCAGAGATCATCTCATGGGCCGCACTTCGGATAATTTCCAGAGAGGCTTTCAGTTCGGCCAGTTCCCGGCCGGAACTCCACCCGGCCACATAGCCAAAGGAATACTCGGACGTGTCCAGCCCGTAGTGCTGCAGAGGCATAGGCCACGCTTTCGGCCTGCACCTCGCGGGTGCGGCTGTCCGGGCGGCTGGTCTGTTCCGGGTCGTTGGGTCGATGGCGTGCAGCTTGGCATGGGCAATTTCGTGGATAGCCGTCTTGATGGTCTGTAACTGGCTCATGCCCTCTTGGATGGCAATGCGGTTTTCGAGCAGATGAAAGTACCCATGCGCGCCGCCCTCGATGCCCTCAAACCCGATGGGCACCGGGGATGACTGCTCCAATGCCTTGAAAAAATCTTGGTAGTCCTGCACGCTGCCGGACAACTCATTCACCGCGATAGAGGGCAGAGGTTCGCCCTCGGTTTGGCTGACATCGAACACGGACACCACCTTGAAAGCCGGAATCTGCACCGTCTTTTCTTCCGTCAGCGGCTTTCCATCCTTATCCAGAATCGGCTTGCCCTGTTCGTCCAGCTTTTCCATCTTCTGCTTGACCTTGTACGGCGCAGGGGCCAGAATTTTGATGCCTTTTTCGCCTTTCTTTACGGTGCGGTGGAACGTGTCTTTCCACTTGTTGAAGCCCGCCACCAGCTGCCCGCCCTGCATGGCAATCAGTAAGGTGTTGTTGAAACTGTAATTGTGGAATTTTGCCATCGTGGTGAGGTAGGCTTTGTAGCGGTCACTGTCGAATAATTCTTGAATGCCTGTTTCCAGACGGTCCGTGATTTCTTTCATCAGTTCCGTGCTGTCCTTGCCGTTCAGGATGATGGGAATAACTTTCTGCGGTTCTGTTTCAGGCTGAACCGGCGGCGGGATATTGGCTGCATCCCGCATGACTTCCGGCACAGGAAAGGACAGTACCCGGTATTCCTCCGGCACAGGCTGGCCCTCGTGGACTTTCTGCCACGCATCCCCGCTTTTGACAAGGTAGCCATACTCGGTAAACACGCCCTGCTCCTGCTGGGCCACATACCGGCCGAACTGCGCCGTGTCGATGCCGCCTTTCCATTCTTCCGGCATATCCACCATGCCGGAGCGATTCAGGTAGTAATCTCCTAGCTGGGCAGGCCCGTGCACATCCGGCAGATGCACATAGTAGTCCACGTTTTCGGGAAAGTCGGTGATTCTCCCGATGCTGAAAAGCTCACTCTGCGGGGCTTGCAGGGCGGCGTTTAGCTCTGCGCGTTCCCCGGTAGAGAGTGCTTCCAGTCGTGATGCCAGAAAGTTCAGTTCGTCCACATTGGATGCCAGCACCATGTTATAAGGAATTGCAAAGCGCTTTTCTTCCTCGCAAAGTAGCCGGAAATGAAAAGGTCCTGCGGATTATCGGACGAAATGCCGATTTGCCGCAGGGCCGCTTGTACCGTTCGGTTGTGGTAGGCAGGTCCAGCCAGACGCCATCTCCGCCTTGCTGCTGTCGATTTTGTAGCTGGATGGAAAATAATTCGCTCATTTGGTCACACTCCTTTTTTTGCTATCCTACGGATAGAGAGAGCCGGTTATGGCAAAATGAATGCTTTACCTTACCATAACGGCCCTCGTATTTTTGCCTTACTCTTTGCGCTCTACCCGGTAATTGACGTACTTGCCTCCCGTATCTGCCAGAAGCACCGTTGCATCATAGGTTTTGCCTGTCTTTTCGGAATAGAGGCCCTTGACCTTTGCCTTACCGTTTTTGAGCAGAGCAGCGGAGATCTTCGGTGTGAACGCCTTTTTGCGCTGCTCAAAGAAGCGGTCATTCTTCCACATCACGAACTGACAGCTACGATTCCCGCAGTAGAAGTTTTTCTTGCCCTCATAGACGTTTTCACTGCACCGGGGACACTTGCCGATAATAACCCGTTCCGACTGGAACAGGTTTTGTTTGTCCGCGCTGATACAGGAGTAGGTCTTGACCAGCTGACGCACCTGCGCTTCAATTTCGGCCATGAACTCGTCCGGGTCTGCATTGCCCTTGGCAATCTCGGTCAGACGGTTTTCCCATTCAGCAGTCAGAGCGGGAGAGGTCAGGCTTTCCGGCAGAACGACCGCCAGATTGATGCCATCCTTGGTGGGGACAAGCTGCTTGCCCTTGCGCTGCACAAAGCCCACTTGCACCAGTTTTTCCAGAATTGCGGCGCGGGTGGCCGGAGTGCCCAGCCCCTTGCGTTCCGCTTGGCCCAGGCCACCCTCTCTTGCTCCTGCGGAGCAATTCACCTTGTCCTCCGGCATATCCTCGGCCCCTGCCCGCTCCATTGCCGACAGGAGCGTATCTTCGGTGTAGGCTTTCGGCGGGGACGTGAAGTGTTCCGATACGGTAGAAGTTACGCGGAAACTCTGCCCCTCGGCCAGTTCCGGCAGGGTGTTCAGGCTTTCCACTTCTTCTTCGCCGTCTGCTTTCATGGTGGAGCGGAACCGTTGGTCGATCTCTTTCCAGCCGGGGACAAGCACGGTCTTTCCCTTGGCGGTGAACTCATTTCCTGCACTGGAAAATACCGCAGTCACGGTTTCGTACTCATGGGGCGCGGCTATCGCGCAGAGCAGTTTGGAGCAGACAAGGTTCATCAGCTTGCATTCACTCTCGGCAAGACCAGTGAAACCCTGCTTTACAAATTCGGACGTGGGGATGATGGCGTGGTGGTCCGACACCTTTTTGCTGTTCAGCACCCGGCCCACATTCGGGGCAAGTGCAAGCCCTTGAGCAAAGGGCAGCAGCCCCAGTAGGTCAGACACAAGATGTTGTACCGTTTGGCCCATGTCCTCGGTCAGATATTGGCTGTCCGTGCGGGGATAGGTCAGCAGTTTCTTTTCGTAAAGCTGCTGGGCATAGTCAAGGGTCTGCTTTGCCGTGAAGCCGAACAGGCGGTTTGCCTCCCGCTGCAAGGTAGTCAGGTCATAAAGTTTGGGCGGCTGTTCCGCCTTTTTCTCTCGCCGAATGGACGTGCAGACTGCATTTGCACCTGTGCATTTTTCTTTGAGAGAATTTGCGGTTTCTGCATCCGCAATGCGTCCGCTGTCCGCTTTCAGGCTGCCGGACTGGATACCGACCGTATAATACTTTTCTTTCTGGAAGCGCAGAATTTTTGCATCCCGGTCCACCAGTATTTTCAGTGTCGGGGTCTGCACCCGGCCCACCGTCAGGGTTTTGTGATACAGCACCGAAAACAGCCGCGTTGCATTGATGCCCACCAGCCAATCCGCCTTTGCGCGGCAGAGGGCCGACTGGTATAGCGCATCGTAGTCCGAATCCGGGCGCAGGTTTGCAAAGCCTCCCGGATGGCGGCATCCTCCATGCTGGAAATCCAGAGCCGCTTCACAGGTTTTGTGCAGCCGGCCATTTGGTAGACGAAACGGAAGATAAGTTCTCCCTCCCGGCCTGCGTCGGTTGCGGCGGTCACACTGTCCACATCCGGGCGGTTGAGCAGGGCGCGCACAATTTCAAACTGCTGTTTCTTTTCGTCCGGGACGATGAACTGCCACGGCTGAGGCAGGATGGGCAAATCTTCATACTTCCACTTACAGTATTTTTCATCGTACCGACCGCCTCCGCAAAGGACACCAGATGCCCGATGCACCAGCTGACCAGATACCCACCGCCCTGCCAGTAGCCGTTTTGCTTTTCAGCGGCCCCGATCACGGCGGCAATGCTGAGGGCCACACTGGGCTTTTCGGCAATCACCAGCTGAAAGCTCATGTTTCGTCCTCCTGTCCATCCTCCGAATGAATCTCGATTTCAGCCGGTTCCTCGTCTGCATCCTCGTCCTCGCCAAAATCGTATTCGTCCAGATCATCGTGCCCGGTGGTATCGGCCTTGGGCTTGCGGAACTTGAAATAATAGAGTGCCGCACCGCCGCCCGTCAGAGCCAGCACCAGCAGGATCATCAGACTGCCCATGCTGGACTTCGGTTTTTCCTGCGGCGTTTCGGTGTCGGTTTTCACTGCTTCCGGGGCCGTGCAGTTGCGCAGGCTCTTTTCACACAAGGGGCAGTTTTCATTGACATCCCCGACATCACACTTCACGGTGCAGGTGCAGACTTCGGTTTCCTGCGGTTCTTCATCCAGCAGGGCCAGCAAGTCGGCATCATCCACTTGGTTCAGGAAGTGGACAGAGGTTTCCTTGTCCTCGTTGGCGCGGTCGATCAGGATGTAAAAATAATTCCCGGCTTTGGTGGTCACGGTGATAAGCTGCTTGTCCCCGTAAAAATCATCCACCAGTGTTGCGTTGCCTTTGGGCGTAATGGGCACGCCCTCCGGCTCCATGCCGCCCGTAGTCGGTTCCTCGTCCAAAATTTCCGGCAGAGGTTCCGGGGCAGGGTCCGTGCCGCTTGCAAAAGCGGGCATAGAGAACGAACAAAGGCAGAGCAGGATAGCCAGCAGCCCAGCGGCAAAACGGCGGTTCCAATCAGGTTTCATCGGCGGCATCCTCCTGTTTATGGTACGGGGTAACGGTGGGCGTGGCATTCAGCGCACCGCTGCGCAGGAAGGCCGCGAACTCGTCCGGCTTCATATTCATGCTGCGCACCAGCTGAATGATCTGCAAATTTTCCTGTTCAGTCTTTGCAGCTTCCAGTTCTTTCAACTGCTGCTGATATTCGCTGATTTTTTCTTTGAGCCGTTCGATGTCGCGCTCAATGCGGAAAAGTCTTTTTGCCATACAAAATCCTTTCTGGCGTCACGGTAAACGCCCATAGCTGTAAAAATGTTCCTGCCAATATTTTGAGTTGAGGTTCGTGTAGGAGATGGGGTCGCCGCAGTGCAGCATAATGGAATTGCCTACATAGATACCGCAATGGCTCACGCCGGGGGTATCGTAGGTTCCCTTGAAAAACACAAGGTCACCCGGTTTGACCTGCGCCGTCGAAACAGGAGTACAGAAGTTGTAAAGGCCCTGTGCGGTCTGGCGGCCCACGTTCCAGCCGGAGTGATTCAGCACCCACGAAATGTAGCCGCTGCAATCAAAGCTGGTGCTGGGCGAACTGCCGCCCCACACATACGGGTAGCCGATGTACTTCGTGGCTTCCTCCATCATGGCGGCAAACTTATCATCCTTTAGTGCTTCCGGGGGAATGTCGTAGTAGGTGGGCTGCTTGATGGTGGACGCATTGGGGTACTGCGCTTTGCCGAACAAATCCGGCCGGTTGCCAGTGTGCGCATATAGAGCGAATAGGCACTGAGCTGTTCTTTGGTCAGCACTTCCACGGGCAGATGGGATAAATCCTTGTTCTTCAGCTTGACCGTGCAGATGTAGTATTCATACGGCTCTTGGTAGGTGATAACCTGCGGCACACCATACGGGCCAATAATGACCATTATTTTTGTACGGTAGCGTATCTGCATGGTCACGGTTTCGGTCAGGATGTATTGCTTTTCAAAGAGCATTTCAATCTCGCTTTGCACCTCGGCCAGCGTGAACACGCCGTCATGCAGCGCAGACAAAATCGAGATCAGCACATAGGGTCATGCTCGATTTCGTCCAGATAAAAATGGTATTCATCGTAGTTGTGGGTGGCCTCGTAGGTGTCCAGATACCGTTGCAGTTTTTGTTCCAGCTTGGCATAAGCCTTCTCTGCACCCAGCATATCCTTGTCCTTGGAAAAATAAGAAGATGCCGTCACGCCGGTCCCAGCGGTGCCCGCCATCACCGTGCAGGACTGCAAACCCGTTATCAGGAGCAGAGCCAGCAGACCGAACACCGCCACAATCAGAATGGTTTTCCAGTTCTGGGCCGCAAATTCGGCCACTCGTTCGCCGCCTCGGCTGCCAGCTTCGTTACCCGGAAACCGTTCTCTGCGGTGGCGACTGCACCCTGCGCGGCGGCTTGGCCGGCCTGCCGTGCAGCTTTGGCATACTGCTGTTTGATACGCCGTTTCTGCCACATCCGGGAAATGGGGTTGCTGGCAGACTGCGCAATTTGCGGATTGTCCCGCAAGGATTTCTGGTAAAAGTATTCTGCATTGGCAGACATGAGCTGACGCTCTGCTTTTTCCACGGCCTTGTAGGGCTTCATCTTGTGGTGCCGGATGCCGCTGCGGATGGCTTTGGCGGTCTGACGCTCCACCAGTTCTTCACCTTTGTGGCCGCCCTCCACGCCCACATTTTCGTGTTCGACCTCGTGGATTTTTCCGTGAGCGAACAGCAATGCTTCCGACAGCGGGCGGCTGGCCGGGTTTGGTTTCAGGCTGGGCGGGCCTTTGTCCTGCTGCTCAAACCGCAGGGTGGATTTTGCCTTGCCACTGGCTGCATCGTAAACTTTTTCCTTGACCGGGACACGCTTCTTCGGCAGAGCGGCGCGGGCCGCATCCAGCTTGTCGGCCTTTGCTTCCGCCTTGTGGATGTACGGCTGCAACTCCGGGTCTGCCCGTTCGTCCTCGGTCAATTCCAAACGGGCAGCGGAACGGTGCAGACCATCTTCACTTTCGGCAGTTTCTGCAGCTTGTTTGGCTTTTTTCTTTGCCTTGTGCTTATCCTTTACATCCTCGGCACGTTCCAGAATTTTTTCAGCCTTGCCCTCGGCATCCGTGGAGTAGTCCTGTTCCGCCTCCCGGCTGGAAATGTTCTCCACAGTACCGTCCGCCTGATTTTCCACCACCAGACCGTCACGGGTCATGGTCTGGGTGACTTTGGCTTTTGCCTGCAATTCTTTCAAAGTTCTTCACCTCCCATCGGACAGCGGCCCGTTTCAATGTCCGCAATGTATTTGAGAATCGGGAACACCTGCGGCGGCGAAACTGCATTGCCCAGTGTTTTCATCCGCTTGCTGCGGTTCGGCACATCCTCGGTCAGACGCGGGATGTCGGCGGGTTCTTCGGCCAAAGGGAATGTCCGTCCATTTGCGCGGGAAACCCATCAGCCACTCTACAGTCCGGGTTGAGGTAGGGCTTTTCCAGCGTGGTGGGGGTCATCCGGTAGACACATGGGAAAGCCGCGCCGTCCACGCCTTGCCATCCTTGTTCATCTTGCGGTAACTGCCATTCGCAGAGATTTGGATGTCCAGCCCCTTGCCCACATCCCCGGTGTCGCTGGCAAGGGGTGTGGGAAGCAGCGGAGCCGATGATGAATACCCGTTTCCGTTCGTGCCACGCGCCAACGGCAGCAGCAGGTAATACGAAAACCCGAACATCGTAACCTGCCAGCTCCAAGTCAATGAGCGTTTTGTCGAGCCCCATACGGAGGAAGCCAGCAACATTTTCTCCAAGCACCCAACGGGGCTGCAATTCCCGGATGACCCGCAGCATTTCGGGCCACAGGTAGCGTTCATCGTGGAAGCCGCGCTGCCGCCCTGCGGTGGAGAACGGCTGGCACGGGAAACCGCCTGAAATGAGGGTGACGGTGTGAAGTCCTGTTTTTTCAAAGAAAGCCTCCTTTGTCACGGTGGTGATGTCCTGAAAACGGGGCACTTCCGGCCAGTGGCTTGCCAGCACAGCGGCGGGAAATGCCGCCCACTCGCATTGACAGACAGAGGTAAACCCCGCTGCTTCCGCGGCAAGGTCGATGCCGCCGATGCCGGAAAACAAGCTGAAATGTGTTAAGCTCATAGCTCCACCACCTCGCTGAGCCGGGTAGTCATGATCTTATAGAGCTGTGTGTTTTTCGGGATGGGGTTTGAGAACGGCAGCACCACATTTTCAAAAATCAGCAGTCCTTCGCCCGGTTCGGAATTGTCAATGTACTTCTGCTGGTCTGCGGAGAGGTTCAGCCGTTCCGAAAGGATTTTGCGGTCGCCGGATGCCTGATTCAGCAGCGTGATGAAGTCGCTGTTTTCCAGAATGTTCTCGATCTCCGGCGAAGAAAGAAGGTCCTTCACATTCTGGGTGGCGCCCGTGGGCACACCGCCCCATTTGCGGAAGCGCTTCCAAATCTCGGCACTGTACGCGGCGGTCTGTTCTTCTTTCAAGAGCAAGTGGAACTCGTCTGCAAAATACCATGTGGCGCGGCCCTGACTGCGGTTCTGGGTGACACGGCCCCATATCTGGTCTTGGATAATGAGCATCCCTAATTTTTTTAACTGCTTGCCTAACTCTTTGATGTCAAAGGCCACGAGCCGGTTGTGGATGTCCACATTCGTTTTGTGATTAAACACATTCAGCGAGCCGGACACATACAGGTCGAGTGCCTGCGCTACCCGGTCCGCTTCCGGCAAGTGCTGGTCGAGCAGGGCTTGGTGGAGGTCAGACAAAATCGGCATATTCTCCGGGCAGGGATTCGCCAGATAGGGGCGGTAGATGGCTTTCACGGCACGGTCTATCACGGTGCGTTCAATCGCTTCCAGACCCGTTTTGCCGCCCATGACCAGCTCACAGAACGACAACACAAAATCCGACTTCAAGGCCAGCGGGCTGTCATCTTCGGAATAATTCAGGTTGATGTCCAGAGGATTCACATAGTCCTTGCTGGTGGGCGAAAGTTTGATGACCTGCCCATGCAGCCGCTTGACCAGCGGATAATACTCGGCCTCTGGGTCTGAAATAAAAATATCGTCAGCAGTCGTTAAAAACACACCGACGATTTCGGACTTGCAGCTCATAGATTTGCCGCTGCCGGGCGTGCCCAGCTTCAAGCCGTTGGGACACCGGGCCTGCTTGCGGTCCAGCATGATCATGTTGTGGGATTTTGCGTTGATGCCGTAGTACATGGCTGCCCCGCTCTGGAAAAGCTCCTGCGTCACAAAGGGCACGAACACCGCCACGTTGGAGGTGGTAAGGCTGCGCTGAATCTTTATCTGGTTGATGCCCAGCGGCAGGCTGGACACAAGGCCCTGTTCCTGCTGGTAGTCCAGCCGGACAAGCGAGCAGTTATACTTCTGTGCCACACCTGCGGCTTGGAACACATCGTTGCCCAGCTTTTGCTTGGTGTCGGCCACATTCAGCACAAGAAAGGTCAGCATGAAAAGCCGTTCGTTCCGGGTCTGCAATTTGTTCAGCAGCTTTTTGGCGTCCTCGCCGTAAGTGGCAAGGTCGCTGGGCAGGATGTCCATGTCGTACCCGGAACGGACAGCCTTTTTCTGCTCCTGAATCTTCATGGCGTCAAGGTCTGTTATCTTCCGCTTGATGGTTTTTATGGCCTCGGTCTGGTCAATGGCCTGCACATGGAGATTGACGAGAATCCCGCTTTCCGTTTTGAGGAAGTCGGCCAGCATTTCATCCGAAAGTTCCGGCGCAAGGATTTGTAAAAAGCTCACAGCTCCATATTTGCCGCCCAGTCCAAAAGTCTTGGCCGTGCCGAAGCAGAGGGAGGACGGGGCCACAAAATCCTTAGTGGACAGGCCGGAGGGCGCCAGCCAGTCCCAGTCAAAGCGGAACGGTTCCTCGTCCGGGTGGAAGATGCCGTGCAGCACCTCCAAACGCGCCTGTCCGTCCATGACGTGCGCCACGCAGCCCATGGTCTTGAAATAGCCCAGCAGGTCAAGACCAATGCGGGTCAGCCGCGCCCGTGCGGTTTTTAGATTGTCTGCCTCGATGGTGAAGGTCAGGTACTTGGTTTTGACAATGCCGTTGTTTCCGCTGGCAAGCTGCTTTTGCAGGATGGCGGTGTACTCGGCGCGGATGTCGTCAAAATCATCCCCCTGCGGTGCGATCTCAAAACTTTTTGCGTACTGCACCGGGTCAACCTTGCGATTGAGAAACGAAAGCTGCACATGGATGGAGCATCCACATAGTTGTACAGGTCGCACAGGTGTTCAAAGATGGCGGTCCTCGTTTCCGGCTGGGCCAGCTGATAGCTGATGTCCTCAAAGGCAATGCACTGGGAGAACGTGCGTCGGTCAATGCGGCACACACCGTCCGGGTAGATGGCTTCATACGGGATGGTGGCCTGTGCCGTGCGGGGCTTGCCGTCACCCTTGTACTTGCGGAGAACGGCATCAATTTCTTTTTTCTGGGCGCGGGTGAGCTTTTTGGGCTTTTCGGTTTCGCGGGGTATCGTTTTTCTGGACAATGGCCTTTACCTCCTGTTCCATTTGGTATTGCCGCACAAGGGCGGCGTAAGCATTGTTGGTCTGATAGGGCCTTTCCTTGGGACGAATAAAGCAGCACTGAATCATTTGCTGAATCACCACTTCAAGGGGCTGGCCGTGCCGCTCGAACAGAGCGAACAGCAGCCCCGGCAGCATAGCAAAAATCATCAGCAGGGCCGCCGCGCTGTTGGAAAGATAGTCCCGGGTCAAAAATAAAGCGGCCCGCCCGTGAGGAGCGCGCCGCCGAAGCAGACCAGCTGCCGCTTGGTCAGCCCGAATAAGACTTTGGATTTTACATGGGTCAAATCTTTGGGAACGGTCACATACGCCATACGTTTTTCCTTTCTCGGCCTTAGTGGGCACCAAACACCGACTTGCTGATGCTGCCGGTCTTGAACAGACAGAAACAGAGTAGCACGGTGTAGCCCATGCAGCCCCAGATGGCCCCGGCAATGTCCGCTGCACCTGAAATGTTGCGTATCAGCACTGCATAGATGCCCACGACAATCATAATCAGGAACGCTTGGAAGCCTAACGCCAAAAGCGATTTCAAATAGTTCTGCCCGGTGCTGCGCCACTCGCTGCTGCCCATGGTCGCCAGCGGGATAGGCCCCAGTGCGGTCACAACGTAAATCTCAATCATGCGGCCGTAGGTCACAAGGAAGATGCAGATAGACAGGATGTTCATGGTCAGGCCCACAACAAGGGTCTGGAACCACAGGCTGAGCAGACTGCCGATGGTCATGCTTTCCAGTTGAAATTCCAGTCCGGGTATCAGGCGGTCAAAGTGGATGGATGTTTCACCGATGATCACGCCGGAACTTGATTGACAACGCTCTGGGTGGCATCGAACACACCCATAACGATATTCCATGTGTTGCTGACAATGAGGATGGCAAAAGCAGACTTGAAAATCCAGCGGAAGAACATGGAGGTGTCGAAGTCGTGCATATTGTTCTTTTCGGTAATCATCTGGATAAGCTCATGGCACATCACAAGGGCAAGGATAGCCGCTGCAATGGGCAGCACCACCGTTTCGGAAAGACTGCGCAGCATATTGAAAATGCCGCTGTTCCATGCCTGCGGGGTAGAACCAACGTCCGAAGCGATTTCGCCCACCTTGGCGTTCACGTTGTCGAACAGGCCGGAGAGGTTGCCCGTGATGCCATCTATCAAAATGCCTTTTATCCATTTCTCGATGATCTCACTAATCAAGCAAAGATACCTCCTTTCCCGCGCCCTCCCATGTGAGCGGGAGAGCGCGGAGTAGGATTTTAAGTATTCGTTGTTCGGAAAATTGTGGGCAGCGATGCAGGACTTAGCCAGCAGCCCGGACAGCAGCGGGACAAGGGTCACGCCGATCAGGCAACGCCGCCGCCCGCGACCAGCTGCTTCACGCCCTGGCTCTTGCTGCCGGGGTTATCCTGTCCATAGCCCTCCAACAGGTTGATGCCACCCCAGACACACAGGGCACCGCCCAGACCGACCACAATCGTCTGCAAAGTATCAACTGCGCTGTTGAAAAATTCCATAAGGTCCTCACTTCTGCCGCTTGTTCTGCGGCACTCAAAAATTTTTTCAAAAAATGCCGCCTCATTCGGCGGCTGCATCTTCATCCGACAGGTCGATTTCGTACAGGTCAAAACTTTCGTCCTGTGCGACTACCTGCTGCCGTTTCCGGCGCAGGGTGGATAAGAACCTGTCCACCTCAAAGGTATTCTTTTTGTCCGCGTCCGCAAGGTACTTGTAGTGCGGGTGCTTGGTGATGTCGAACTTCTCCGAGAAGAACGGCCTCACACCCCGCAGCTGCAAAATACATTTGCCGCCGTCCATGATTGCAATTTCGTCCTCTGACATCAACGCCTTTCCTAATTTTTGATAGTTCAGTCCGTGGGAGGTTTGAGAACCCCGGTTCTCGCTGGTGTTGAAACTGTCGATGGTCTCTTTCCCCAGCGCATCGGAGATCTCTTTGGCATTCTTGCCCCGCCCACTTAAAAAGAGAACAGAATCGCAGTTGTCCGAAATGATTTCAGCCGCATCTTTGTAGATGGCTTTCAGCTGCGACTGGCTCTGCAAAATGATGGATGCCGAGATTTCCCGGCTGCGGATGGTGGCAATCAGCTTGTCGAAGTTGGGAATCTGCCCAATGTTGGCGAACTCGTCCAGAATCAGCCGTACATGGACAGGCAGTCGGCCACCGTATTTATCATCCGCACGGTCACACAGCAGTTGATAAGCTGGCTTTGGAGCATGGCGAGAATGAAGTTGAATGTGGTGTCCGTGTCGCTCATAATCAAAAACAGCACGGTCTTTTCATCCCCGATGGTGTCCAGCTCCATTTCATCGTCCTCCATCAGCTCCCGCACTTCCCGGATGTCAAATGGGGCTAAACGGGCACCGCAGCTTATCAGGATGGAGGAACGGGTCTTGCCTGCCGACAGCAGAAACTTTTTGTACTGCCGGACGGCGAAGTGGTCCGGGTCTTTCTGTTCCAGCCGTTCAAACATGAGGTCCACCGGGCTTTGAAAGTCCGGGTCATCCTCGCGGGCTTCACTGGCGTTTATCATTTCCAGCAGGGTGGTGAAGTTCATTTCTTCTGCCGGGGCCTCGTACCAGATGTAGCCGATAAGCGCGGTGTAGAACAGCCGTTCCGACTTCACCCAAAAATCTTCTGCTGATTTTTCACCCTCGCCCTTGGTGTTAGCGATAAGGGTATTTACCAGCTTCAGCACGTCTTTTTCCGAGTGGATGTAAACAAAGGGGTTGTACTTCATGGACTTGGAAAAGTTTATCGTGTTCAGGATTTTCACCCGGTAGTCTGCCCGCTGGAACATTTGGCCCGTTTCCAGAACCAGTGTGCCTTTTGGGTCTGTGACCACGAATGAGGTGGGATAGTCGGAAGTGGGGAAACATTGCATGAGGTTGGGCTTCACATAGAAGCGTGTCTTGCCGCTGCCGGAGCCGCCGATCACAAGCACATTTTTGTTCCGGGCCGTCTTGGGGTCTTTGGGCCGCCCGGTCATGGTCAGGCGTTCGGTCTGGGTCAGCAGGATGTTGTTTTCAAACTTGGGGTCGATGTACGGGGCGATGTCTTTGGCGGTGCCCCACCGGGCAGAACCGTATTCCTCGCCCTTGCGGTACTTCTTGGCGTTCTTGCCCTTGCTGTACACGATGAGCCGGACAGCCACCGCACCAACAACGCCCACGCAGAGGTCAAACGGATGCAGGCTGGGCAGCGGGTTTGCAAAGGCGGCGGAGATGCCGCTCGTCAGGTGGAGCAGCTTTGCCGAAGCATCCGCGCCCGCAGCCAGACGGTACGCCTGCCCGCATTTGGCGAACAGGTACACGAACAGCAGATACGGCAGATTCAGCAACAGCAGCTTTTTCAGTTCAGGCTTCATCGCTCTAACCCCCTTTGCTTGATTTTTTCCTTGGCACGTTTCGGCTGCTGGGCGGCTTTCTGCTTGGCTGCTGCCAGCACCTTGCGGATAGAGGCCGCTGCTCCTTGGTGAGCGTTTTGGCCGTGAACTCCCGGAACGCCTGTTCCAGATTGTCCGCATCCTTGGCCTTGAAAATCACGATGTAGTGGGGCGGCTGGGTGGTCTTGTCCTTGCGTAAGGTGAAGTCCACGCCGTACTTCTTGGCGCAGGGTTTGAATGCCCGATGTTCGCTCCGTGACTTCAATGTTGGTCAGAGCCGCGCCGTGGGCTTTCAGCTGTTTCAGGCTTTGCCTGCCGTGGTGCAGCTTTGGCCCCTTGGCCCGGTGCTGCAAATATTTTTTCAGTGTAGCTTGCAACGCTTGGGCGGTGAGTTTGCCCGTTTTCATGGACAGGGCAATGGTTTTCTGGGTGACTTCTTCCTGCAATATGAATCCCTCCTTGTTGCAGAAAATTCAGAGCGGCAGCTAGGGTGGAACCACCAGCCGCCGCAGGTAAAGGGTTCTCATGGGTGGACGCTCCTTTCGGTCAGTTGTTGGGCGGGCGACCCCAATCAGGCTGCGCCATATCGTGCGCCACAAGGGACGCATAGTAGCTGTTGATGGTGCTGGGCGCATTAAAAAGCATGGCCCGCAGGTATTGCTTGATGTTGCGGACTTTGGTGGTGTTGTCCCGCAGGCAGTCCATGACGAACTCGATGTGATGGCTGTCCAGCTTCAAGAATTTTGCCTTGACCAGTTCTGCCGGGTAATCGTCCCCGCAACCCGGATGGACTTGCGGTTGGTGCAGACCGTTTCCAGTAGGATGTCCACGATCTCGTCCAGCTGCTCCCGGTCTATCCGGGGATTCTGGGTGAGGGTATCATACTCGATGTTCTCCAAAATCAAGTCCCGGTAGATTTGATAGGCCGCTTCCTTTCGGCTTCCGGTCCGTTCCGGCGGCGGTGCCGCTGCCTCGTCCTCGTCCAAAGGCAAGGGGTTTGGGGAATGGATAGGAATGGAATCGGTATTTAATCCCTCTTTCTTTTGTTTTTCTGTAATTAGTTTATCTTTATTTAATTGCATTGGATTTTCCAACGTAGGGTTTTCCTGCGTGGGATTCTCCAACGTTGGATTTTCCAATGTAGGTGAAACCGATGCAGGAACAGGCTGCGGCAGCTCGAAGATCACATAGTCTGCACCGCGCAGCCGCCCTTTCTCGTCCCGTTCTCTGGAACGCTGGATGTATCCTGCCTGTTCCAGTTCCCGGATGGCCTGCCGTATCGCGTCAATGCTTTCCCGGTTGATACGGGCCAGCCTTGCAGGGTGTAGTCCCAATCTTCCGGCAGGGAGAGCATTTGGGATAAAAGACCTTTGGCTTTCAGGGACAAGGCCCGGTTCCGCAGGTGGTGGTTTGACATGACCGTGTAGCCGCTGTTCTTTTCTACCCGAAAAACTGCCATTTCACGGATGCCTCCTTTCTGTTTTTGGGCAAAGAAAAAGCCGCAGGCTTTTTGTGAAAGTCTGCGGCTATGCCGATTGTTAGATATTCAATTCTTTGTGTTTCCGCACTCCATATCAATTACCACCGAAACAGTGATGTGATTTTCAATGCGTTTATTGCGGAGTTTATCACCCTCGCCATCGAACACGACATGACGAGAAAATAACGTAAAACGGAGAATTTCTACTAGATTTCTCTTTGTAGCGAAACTATCGCTTCGACACGATCCTTATTGTCCAAACTCAATTCAAGGTCATGGTCGATGATAGGCAGCTTGAACCGGACGGACTTCAGCCACTGTCCGTTGGGCTGGCGTTCCGGGTAAATTTGCACCTCATCGATCAAAATCTCCACCAGTCTGCGGCGTTCTGCCTCGGTCATGGTGGCGTAGAGCTTGTCAAAGCAAATCAGAATCTTATAGATGTTGTCGCCTGTGATTTTGTCGGCTTCAATGGCCTGCTTCTTTGCCCGGGCATCCATCAGTCCATTTTCCACCTCTTCGATTTTATCGTACATCTTATAAAGCGGTCGTCAAGGTCAGATTTCCGGGCGATAAAGTGCCGGTCGTCCGGGTCAAGGCTGTCGATTTCCTCCATAAGCCGGGATTTTGTGGAGTAGTGCTGCCGCAACTGCTTCTCATAGGCGGCGATTTCCTGCTCAATGGCAGTGGTATCTACCTTCATATTAATCTTCTCTTGCATCATAGCGGCAAAGCGGGGATTGCTGACCAGCTTGGACACCACTTCAGCAACTGCCGCATCCAGCACTTCCTCCTGGATCTGCTTGCGGTAATCACACTTGTAGCCCCGCTGCATATTGCGGTGCTTGCAGCCGTAATAATAGAAATCCTTGTACTTTGTCCCGTCCGGTCGCTTCTTGATGGACTTATTGCCATACATTCCCGCACCGCAGACCGGGCATTTCAGGATGTTGGACAGCAGATGCACCCGGTCTGTTTTGGGACGAGCTACCAGCTCATACTTCTGTGCATTGGCTTTCATCTTGACCTGTGCGGCCTGCCACACTTCTTCTGATACCAGACCTTCATGCAGACCATCCACCAACAGGTAGCTGTCCTGTTCCACCAGCTTATACTCGTTTCTCGTGCCTTTGACCTTTTCCGTTCTGCGCCGTCCAAAGGCGATTTTTCCGCAGTAGACAGGGTTCTTCAAAATTTTCTGGATCGTGCTGGAAGAAAACAGGGGGTTCTTTCCGTTCTGTCGCTGGATCTTGGAAATCCCATGGTTTTCCAGATACTTGGCAACCCCTGTCGCCCCCATGTCGGTGTTTACATACTGATCGAAGATCGTCCGAATGGCAGGTGCTTCCTCCTCGTTGACTTCCAGCTTGCCATCAACCAAACGGTAGCCGTAAGGTGCAAAGCCGCCGTTCCAGCGGCCTTCCCGTGCTTTCTGGATTCGGCCTTCCATGGTTTGGACACGGATATTCTCCCGCTCGATCTCTGCGACAGCAGACAACACCGAGATCATCAGCTTGCCTGCGTCTTTAGAAGAATCAATGCCATCCTCCACGCAGATCAGGTTCACACCAAAATCCTGCATCACCTGCAAGGTGGACAACACATCCGCAGCATTGCGGCCAAACCGGGAGAGCTTGAACACCAGCACATAGGCAACACCATCCTTGCCAGATTTGATGTCATCCATCATTTTGCAGAAGGAAGCACGGCCTTCAATGGATTTGCCCGATTTTCCGGCATCCTCATATTCGCCGACGATCTGGTAGTCATTGAAGTCTGCATAGGCTTTCATGCGGGCTTTCTGCGCATCCAGTGAATAGCCATCGATCTGCATCGCAGTTGAAACACGGGTGTATGTGTAGACCTTGGTCTTTTCAGCTGCCATTTTCAGCACCTCCCGTTCGTACCGTCTTGTTCGGAATATGTATCTCCACACAGGAGAAGTGTCTCCGTGTGGAGTTTGGACATGAATCTCATGTCATTATTATATCATGCCGCATCAACATTCTCAACCGAAATCTGCGGATTTTCATTCTTCTGTGCCGGAACTTTCACGTCAGAAATTCTCGATGCAGTTTCCATTTTATCCACCTCCAAAACATCTGCGTATTTTTCAATCATATCTGCCAGAAATGTTGCCAATGCACTCCATTCATCGAGCATTGACATTCTGCCGATCATCCTCCTCTCGATTGCCTGCCTGACAATAGAAGTCAAGCACTTCTTTTGGGATTCGGTTCAAGGTTTGAACTGCGGCTTCATAGTCCTGCCGCAGCTTGGCATCCTCCAGACGCTTCAAGACGCTCCCTTCCTTCGCTTTGTCCAGCGAGGCAGAGAGCGTCTTGTTCTTCTCTTTCAGTTTTTCGTTTTCAGCGGCAGTCTTGGTGAAGGCTACGTTGTACTTCCGCAACTGGTCCTTCATCCGTGCAACGTTGGGGATATAGCTGTCCAGCACCTTGCTGATCTCCGCCGCACGGCTCTTACCGTTGAAGGGGTTAATACCCACCAGCAGGGCATCCAACTGTTCCTTCTGCTTGGTCAGTTGGGTCATCTCCTTGAAGATACGGGGCGGGATGTGCTCCCGCCCGGTCTGGCTGGCACTTTCACCTCGTTCCAACTCCGGGTACTGCTTGACCATGTGCTGCCAGAACTCGTCCTGCCACCTCACAAGGTTCTTTCGGTTGCCGATGATCTCCTTGGCGCTCAGTCGTCCGTCATGGGTCAGGGGCACAAAACAGAGGTGCAGGTGGGGCGTTTTCTCGTCCATGTGGACAACAGCAGAGAGAAAGGTATCCGGGCACTGTCTGCCTCCAAAATTTCAGGGCGTACGCAAAGTACGCCCTGATTTCCCGGCTGGTCTTATCCTTGAAAAACTCCGGGCTGGCAGTGACAAGCGCCTCCACCACCCGCACGCTGTCCTTGCGGACACGGCAGTGAGCGGCGGCTATCATGCGGTCGGCTTCTTCCCGGTACCTGCCCTGCGGCTGCACCAGATGGAGGTTGTAGCGGCTCCGGCTCGTGTCGATATCCGGGTTGCTGGCGTACTGCTCCTTGGTGCGCTCGTTATGGGCTTCGATGGGCTGATGGCAGGCCCCTTGTACTTTTTGAACCTTAAAATGCCGTATTGGGCTTTCATGGATCACGCTCCTTCTTGAGGTGTACAAAAAATCCGTACGGATTTCAAA